>Ga0075163_10000985_pt1 | contig 37928 bp, 43 predicted proteins | sample JI1023141ADNA_FD_71478 | JGI IMG/M metagenome (GOLD analysis project Ga0075163, IMG submission 71478) | Wastewater effluent complex algal communities from Wisconsin, to seasonally profile nutrient transformation and Carbon sequestration -... | ecosystem: Engineered > WWTP > Effluent > Algae...
CCGCACACCGGGCGGAACACAAACACGTGTCTTCTCGCGTCCTGCACCCGCAGGAGGCGCACACTCGGGCGTGCACACAAAAGTGCATGACCACACAGAGCTCCGCAAAGTACTCACCCACGTGAGTCAGGCGCACCCACAAACCAAATCCGCACTTCCTGCACAAAAAGCAAAGCGTCCGATGCCTCGTCGCATGTCACGCCCGCACGTGCAAAAAGAAAAGATTGATATTATCCCACCGGTTGCCCCAGGTGTCATACGCATCATCCCACTCGGAGGTGTAGAAGAAATCGGCAAAAACATGACCGCTATTGAGATCGGCGACGATATTATCGTTGTTGACGCAGGTATGCACTTCTCAACAGAGGAAACTCCTGGTATCGACTACGTTATCCCAAACACGCGCTACCTCGAGGAGCGCAAGGACAAGATACGCGCACTCATCGTCACCCACGGACACCTCGACCACATCGGAGGTGTGCCTCTCGTACTCTCTCGTATCGGCAACCCACCGGTCTACTCCCGCAACCTCACCGTGCTCATGCTCAAAAAACGTCAGACCGAGTTCCCTCATTTGCCTGCGCTAAACGCGATTGTTGTTGAGAAAAACGACGTCGTCATGTGTGGAAATATCAAAGTTCGTTTCTGGGGCGTGACACACACTATCCCTGACTCGATGGGTGTGATCGTAGAAACACCTCATGGATGGATCGTGAACCCAGGAGACTACAAACTCGACCAGTTCGATGGCGTTGTCTCTGACTCCGAAGAAGCAGAGTACGCGCGCTTTGATACAGCAAAAACACTTTTGCTCATGACCGACTCGACCAACATCGAGAACGAAGGATTTTCACTTCCTGAAATAAAAGTGCATCAGGGTCTCGAAAATCTGATCAAGAAAATAAAGGGTCGCACCATCATCGCAGCGTTTGCGTCACACATCACACGTCTCATGCGTGTTATCGAGATTGCAGAAGAGTTGAACAAACGTGTCGTACTCGAAGGTCGCTCGATGAAAACAAACATCGAAGTCGCTATAGAGGCGGGTCTCATCAAACCAAAGAAAGGCACCCTGATCTCACTCGAAGAGGTGAACAACTACCCTCCCGATCGCGTCATCATCCTCATGACCGGCGCACAAGGAGAAGAATTTGCAGCGCTCAACCGCGCAGCAAATAAAACTCACAAAAAGTTTTCTCTCCAAAAAGGTGACACGATCATTCTTTCAGCATCGGTTGTTCCAGGTAACGAACGTGCAGTGGAGCGTCTCAAGGACGGTCTCGCTCGCCAAGGGGTCAAAATAATTTCCTACCGTACACCAGGTGAAGACTATGTCCACGCCACAGGTCACGGCAACAAAGAAGACGTCCGTTGGCTACACAGAAAAGTGCGTCCGAAGTTCTTTATCCCGATTCACGGAAACCACTACCGTCTCCAGCTCCACAAAGAACTCGCTGTTGAGCTCGGTCAGCGTGAGGACCATATCGTCGTACCTGACAACGGCAGTATCATAGAAATTTCCCCAGACGGAGAAAAGATTTCTCTGCGAAAAGAAAAGGCGCCATCAAACGCGATGATGGTTGACGGATTTACTGTCGGCGACGAACAAGAAGTAGTTATTCGCGACCGCCAACTCCTCGCAGCAGACGGCATGTTTGTTATCGTTGCGACCGTTGCAGCAGACACAGGAAAACTCCGCAAGAGTCCAGATATTATCTCCCGTGGATTTGTCTACCTCAAGGAAAGTCAGGAACTACTCCACGAAGCACGCGGTATCATAAAGAAAACAGTGGAGAAAGGAGGTGACGGACAGCGACCTATCAACTTTGATATCATCAAAGAAGAGCTCACCGACAATCTCGAGCGTTTCCTCTTCCAGAAGACTGCAAAGCGCCCATTGATTATCCCAGTGCTCTTGTGCGTGTAACGATCGGCACTACTAAAAACAGCCCTACCGTATACGGCAAGGCTGTTTTTTGCTATAGTGTTCTTTGTATATGAAACGCATACTACACCATGTATTTGGCCTCGGGCTCATCTTCTCTATCAACGTTGCACTGACAGCGTACATCAACTCGTCATTTATCGCAGAGAGTCTAGGAGAATCTTGGGTGAGTATACTGTTCATCCTCGCCGCAATCACGACACTTATCTGTCTCGAGTACATGCCTCGTGTTGTGGAAACACTCGGCAACGAAACAGCATTCCTAATCGCGCTCACACTTTCACTTCTCGGTATCACACTCCTCTTTGCAGGAGGTACCTATGTGGCTATCGGTTTTATTTTGTACGTCGCAGCAAACAACTTAGTCTTTTTCAATCTCGATATTTTTTTGCGACACTTCTCAACAAGAGAAACAACGGGTACTCTGCGAGGTCTTTACCTAACCCTCACCAACGTCGGCTGGCTCGTCTCCCCATTTCTCGCCGGATACGCAGCAAAACACTTTGGATTTTTACCTATCTACATACTCAGTTTTATCATGGTCGCGATTGTGTCAGTAACAGCACTGTTTGCACTCAAAGACTTTCGCGATGCACCGTATTTGAAAGTATCTATTCTCAGATCGATTTTATCAGCTTTTCGTCGACATGATGTGCGAGATATCCTGGGCGTGCAGTTTCTCTTGCAGTTGTTTTTCGCGGTTATGGTGGTCTATGCCCCTCTATATCTCACTACGGTAATAGGATTTGACTTCCAATCACTCGGGATTATCTTTACCGTCATGTTGTTGCCGTTTGTACTGTTTCAATACCCTCTCGGACGTCTCGCTGACAAACGCTATGGGGAAAAAGAATTGCTCATTGCTGGATTCGTCGTTATGATCGCTTCTACCGTCGCTTTTGCGCTCTACGGAGGTACATCACTCGCGATATTTGCTATACTACTCTTTGGTACACGTCTCGGTGCTTCGACTATCGAGATTATGGCGGAAACGTATTTCTTCAAAGTTATCAAAGTTGAAGAGCCCGAACTTGTTTCTACCTTTCGCAGTATGATCCCTGTAGCCTACCTCGTCGGACTGGGCTTTGCAGGCGCAGCTATCACACTGTTTGGTTTTACTACTACTTTTATCGCTTTGTCTATCGTCCTATGTCTAGGCATATACTTGGCACATCTCATCCATGATACAAAATAAAAAAACTCCATATAAGAAAACAAGTACACGAGGTGCGACAGGTGCTAGTAAACGCAGGGCAAAAAACTTGCGCCCTACAAGCACTGGACGTACAACTATGCACACAAACGCCCGTCCTCCAGTAGCTCGTGTAGCAAAACCTCGTGTCGCAAATTCCTATCCGATGCGTCTCAACAAGTACCTCGCTCAGATGAGTATCGCTAGCCGTCGCGAGGCGGATGCACTCATAGAAAAAGGGTCAATATTTGTTAACGGAAAAAAAGCAACTCTCGGAACAAAAGTAAACAAGACTGACACCGTCACTCTAGGTGGTGACAAGATTTCTGCTGGCAATGTAAAAAAAGAAGCGAACCGATATTTTGCCTACTTCAAGCCAGTCGGAGTAACAACAACAAAAGAGGTTGATGCAAAAGATATTCTCTCGGTGGCAAAGTTCCCTGCACCTGTATTTCCAGTCGGACGCCTCGACAAAGACTCAGAAGGTCTCATCATCATGACCAACGACGGACGTGTCACGGAGCGACTTCTACACCCGCGCAGTTTCCATGAAAAAGAATACCGAGTAGAGCTCAACCGCCCTATCAACAACACGCTCTTACGTGGTATCAAATCCGGGCTTCATGTCGGCGGTTTCCGCGCACGTCCTGCGCAAGTCCGCAAAGCTGACTCACCAGAGACGATGGATATCATCCTCACCGAAGGTCAAAACCGCCAGGTGCGTCGCATGGTCAAGGCGTTTGGTTTCAACGTAGTGAACCTCCTACGTTTTCGTATAGAAAATATCGTTATCGACGGTCTCGATCCAGGTGAGCAACGCGAGATCAAGGGGCCGGAGCTGGAAGAATTTTTGAAAAGACTAAAACTTTAATAGCGAGAGCCACCGCGTGTTCCATCTTTTGACTGTTGAGCTCTCTCTTCCGTCTTTGCGCGTTCCCATTTTGCTTTCATGTCGCTTACTTTCCATTTTGCATCGGCGAGCTGATCGTCAACACTACGAGCATTGCCTTCTTGTATATCGAGATCCTGCTTTGCTTGTTTCATTTCTGCTTCGCAGCTTATCATATCACTCTCGAGCTGGGACTTTTCTCTTTCGAGACGACGATATTCATTTTCAACTCTGCGAAACTTTTCTTCCATATCCTTGTAGGTACGTGCAGTTTTTTCATATTGCTGCTTTGCGATATACGAAAGCTTCACATTGGTATCATGCGCCCTCTGCGCTACTTCGTACTTTCGTTCCCAGTCACGAAACTCTGATTCTGTTTGTTGTGCGTTTGACATGGAAGTATATTATTTTGAACTCGAGAAGCCTTGTACCATATCTTTTACTCGTTTTGCTCCATCGCGAAACCTTTTGTGCAGACGGGTTTTGAGTGACGAGGTCTCGCGTGCTATTTGCTCTTTTGCGGTATCGATAGCCGTAAAAATATCACTTTTTTCAGCAGTCGCATAGAGTTGCTTGCCCTGATACATGAAACGTATTTCTGCACGAAACACATCACCATGCTTGTGCTTGGTACCCTGCCCTACTTCGATATGAATAAGTTCATCGTTCGAAAGATACTTTTCAAGTGCTGAAACTCTTTTTTCTGCATACTCACGGAGTTCTGGTGTCAATTCAATATTGGTGGCTTTGATGGTTGTGCGTGTCATAGAATATATAGGTTACTGCTAATACCTTAATTATACTATACTTTCACATACTCTTGCACTACAATTTTACAGCTATGCCTTCCAATACATTTTGTCTTTCATAACTGTCTTTTTCCCGCTCGGTTGCTTCGAGCACACCATAACCAGCCTCGACTAGGAAATTTCTGAACTCTTCCTTTGTAAAAAAAGCGTAGTATTTTTCTACCCCTTCATAACGTTCATCCGCAACCAATCCTTCGCCTTGGCCAACATAGAGAAAGAAAAACAGTTTTCCATTTGGTTTGAGAAACCGATGCATGTTTCGAAGCACCACTTTAGTATCCTCTTTAGGTATGTGCAACAAAATTGCGGATGCATATACCGCATCAAGCGATGCATCAGCGCAAGAAAATTCTCGAATATCAGAAACTATAAATGTAGCTTCGGGAACATGTACTCGTGCTTTGGCGATAAAGGCCTCCGAAAAATCTACTCCAATCACCTTATAACCAAGTTCCACAAATGTTTTCGCGTCGCGTCCGTACGCACACCCAAGATCAAGTATGGTACCGCCATGAGGGACAAGAGTGTGTAGCTTTTCAATCCAGTTCTTTTTTTGTCTATCTCGAGTCTTTTCTTCGAACTCGTCAGCATGTTCCTCATAAAACTGCTTTGTGGTATCTGTATTCATATAGACTAGTATAGTATACTTTGACGTATATGCTCAAACATCTTTACAGTCTCCTCCTTGAAATACCCAACCGACTCTACCCATTTACGACTACAGTCGATGGAAAAACACTTTCAGGCATAGATGCGTACAATGCTCGCTTACTGATATGCACCGAGAAGTTCGGCAACCCGTTTGCATGCAAAGACCTTTTTATCTACCGTGAAGCATTTCACCTCATTGGCGCACTTGTCGTTATCGCCGTTGCATATGGTATTGAAAAAATATTCACCTCACCGCTTGCGGGATTTATATTTCTCGGAATATTTGTACTTTTTATTACTGTTCAAGAAGCCTATATTCATCCGCACTTTTATCACCAGCTCTGTTGGAAAGGTGTCGCCGACTGGCTTGCATGGTGTATACCTATCGGAATATATCTTTTGTTCAGATTATAAAAAAGCCGGGCATTACTGTCCGGCTTTCATAACTAAAAACAAAAAATTTATGCGGCAAGACGCATCACTTCACGAATTGCATTGATTTCATTGTTCAGTTTCTGTGTCTCGGCTCGCGCTGCATCTGGAAAATCTTCTCCGCTAGAGGCATAGATGATCCCTCGTGAGGAATTGATGATCAGCCCATCGAGTGAGCCATACACCAGACCAGCATGAAGCGTAGCTTCAAGATCTCCACCTTGTGCTCCGATACCTGGTACAAGGATTGGCATGTCACCCACTATCGCACGAACATCAGCAAGTTCTTTGGGATAGGTCGCACCAACCACGAGAAGACAGTTATTATTTGCATTCCATGTATCAGAGACTTGTTTAGCCACATATTCATACAACTTTACTCCATCAACTCCAAGTGACTGACTCTGAACTTCATCGGATCCTTCATTTGAAGTTTTACAAAGTACGATAATACCTTTGTCCGCATGATCGAGAAACGCCTGCATAGCTACTTTTCCTAAGTACGGCTGTACAGTAACTGCATCAACACCTAGCACATCAAATGCAAAACGCGCAGACCCTAGGTTGGTATTACCAATATCTCCACGTTTGAAGTCGAGAATAATAGGAACATCAGTTGTTGCCTGAATATACTCACAAACACGCTCTAGTGCGATCATACCGTCGGTACCATACGCTTCGTAAAAGGCAGTATTGGGCTTGAAAGAGTTGGCAATATCTTTTGTGGCATCAATAATCCCCTTGCAGAACTGAAAAATAACATCAGGGTCTCCTTCCTTTTCTGAGTCTGAAGTCAAATGCTGGGGTAACTTGTCCCAAACAGGATCAAGTCCGACGCAGACAAATTTGTTTTCGGCCCACTTATGTCCAACAACTTTGATAAAATTCATACAAAAGAAGTATACAAGAAAAGCAAAATTCAGTCACCTGTTTGAACAAGTATGCTATACTCTCCGCATGCCAGGAATATTCAAAATTGCCGTAGAAGGGGTCGTCGAAAAGGATGGTCTCATACTCATCACCAAACGCTCACCCGAGCGCGATCATGCCCCAGGAGAATGGGAAACGGTCACGGGACGTGTTGAAAATGGCGAGACACTCGAAGAAGGAGTGCTCCGTGAAGTAAAGGAAGAAACAGGACTCACTGTCGCAGTGGTCAAACCATTTGATACATTTCACTTTTACCGTGGCGCGATCCGTGACGAACATCAGGGGGTTTCTTTTTGGTGCAAATATGTCAGTGGTGATGTTGTGCTCGACACGACTGAGCAGGTTGAATACAAATGGGTTACACCCGACGAAGCACTCACCTACATCACAAACGAAAATGAACGAAGAAGTATAACCATAATGAAAGAGCTTTTGTCACAATAACGCAACCGTCCAACTGCGCACACACTCCATTTCAAAACACTCCCGCAATATATGCTGGAGTGTTTTTTAAAATACGTCAACAATCTTTTATCTTATCTATCGATGCCCTCGTCTAGGAACAAGCAGGTCTACTATGAGTAAGACAACTCCTACCATAAGTAATAATTCCAGCAACGAAGATAAAATAGCAAAAGGAATAAATCCAAAAAGCCAAGCCAAGATAAATACAACCAAAAGTCCTTCTATCATATATGTGTGTGTTTTGTGGTTTGTAAATGCGGGTGACGAATCCGCTACAATATATAACGAACGAACACTTCACTTTGTAACATACTTTTTATTGACATTGGTATACAATTGTTTCGCAATTATTTTCCGATTGCAAAACGGTATGCTAATCTCAGAGTAGAAAATCTTTGAAATGAAATATATACTATGCCTTTTTCTGGCCCTCGCCCAGGTTGCGAGCGCACAGGATACCGTGGATACTCTTTTTACACCCATGCCAGCTGCATGGGACGACGCCCAGGTTATGGGCACAACAACCCTCGGAAACGGGGACGTAGTCGTGTACGGGTACGGTCAGTTTTTACCAGAGCCAGCGCCACTTAACGGATGTATTATCCGTGACGGAGAGTTACTCCCCTTGCCATGGGAAATACCGCCAAACACTGCTGCGATCGTTCAAAATGCCGATGGAACAATCTATACATCAGGATCGCTGGGTGTATACAAAATCATTGGAAATACTTACGAGCAAATAGTGCCTTCGACTAGTCTCTTGCGTGCGCTTTATTTGCATGACGGAGTACTCTACTTTGGAGGAACTGTTGCAACCATCGATACCCTGTTTGGCAACATTGGGTCGTACAGTATTGCAACCGGAGAAATAGCGTCAACTTTGTTACCCGGAGATATTCGCGATATCGTTTCGTATACAATGCCAACCGGTGAAGAGTATCTCGTAGCTCTCTCCAGCGAAAAGGGTTCATCGATCCAGATTCTCGATTTCGACTTGAAAAAAATTTCACTGCCTAACTCAACTATCGAGAGTTTAGGTGCGTACATCGGCAGAGAAATGTTGATCATCGATGGAAAGCTGTATGTCACTTGTTGGGAGTATGAAGGAAACAACGGATACCTATGTGTTTATGATGGCTACAAATGGGAGCTGTCTCCAAATATTGGAGGGGTTTCAAAATTATGGACATCACCCACTGGTGAAATCTACATCACAGGGTCAATACACTACGACAATCGCAGAATGTCCGTAGTCCGAGCGCATACTACTGCTGAGTTTGAAGAGCTCGAGGACGACAAAACTCGAAGCATAAAGAGTAGTATGTTTGGCGTTGAAATATTTCTGACGTGGCAAGACGACCGCATGTATGTAGTACTCCCGTCGGGAAGTTGGGTTGAAGGCTATCAATTTAGCGGACACCATTTTTTCCGACTCGATGACGAAGTACCGTCATATGTTCGACCTGAAAATATTGCGGTGTACCCTAATCCAAGTTCCGGAGAATGTACAGTAGAGCTTCCTACTCGAGTACTCGAGTATCTCGAGATATACGACATGGTAGGAAACCTCGTATACCGCGAAGCGGTGTACGGGAGAAAGTTTAACCTTTCGCTCAATCTTGAGCGAGGAACGTATATTCTCAAGTGTGGAGAATATAAGGGAAAAATTATAATTGCACACTAAAGACAACGGGTTGCTCGAATGCGAGCAACCCGTTTTTTATACTTCACAAAAACTGTACTTACTTTTTCACCTGCCACCTCGGAGCGAAACGCACCATCCATGTGTAAAAATGTGCTTTTAGTTTTGGTACTCCGACTTTTCTCATACCTGCATAGACAAATTTTTGAAATCCTTTGAGATCCCCTTCATACGTGAGCTTGCCATCCTTGAAACAATAACTACAATACTTGTCCCCCTCTCTTGTGCCTGGATCCTTTGAGAAGGGCATCAAGCAACTTTCGCACGCATCTTTGCATTTTTTCGTCATATACTTACAGTATATCAAATTTCTAACACAGGTGAATATGTGCTAGAATACAATTCTCACATGACAAACAACATTATTTCAATCAACAATCTCACCAAGTCTTTTAAGTCCGTGGACGTACTCAAGGGTATCGACCTCACCGTGGAAAAAGGCACGATGCTCGCCCTTCTCGGACCGAACGGTGCTGGCAAGACCACTACGATTCGCATCCTTTCGACACTACTCACTCCCGACAGCGGATCAGTACTCATCAACGGATTTGATATCGTGAAAGACGCCGACAGCGTACGATCTTCTATCGGCCTGACTGGACAGTACGCAGCTGTGGACGAGCTCCTCACGGGACGCGAAAACCTCATTATGATGGGTCAGTTGTATCACCTTTCAAAAACTGATGCACGGAAGCGCGCGGAAGAATTACTCGTCGAGTTCGACCTCGTAGATGCGGCTGACCGTATCGCAAAAACGTACTCCGGCGGTATGCGTCGCCGTCTCGACCTCGCGCTTTCGCTTATTGCTGCCCCACCGATACTCTTTCTCGATGAACCCACCACAGGTCTCGACCCACGCAGTCGTATAACCATCTGGGAAATCATAAAGAAGCTAATGGCGAAAGGTACGACCATACTGCTCACCACTCAGTATCTCGACGAAGCAGACAAGCTCGCAGACAAAATAGCCGTGCTGGATCATGGAAAAATCATTGCCCAAGGCACCGCAAACGAACTCAAAGCCATGGTCGGCAAAGAACGTCTCGAGGTGACTATCGACAAAGACAGCGATTTTGCAAAGGCAAAAAATGCAATCAGTGGCGACAGTAAAGAAACAGACGAAGACGAACGAAAGATCAGTATCACTACCGAAGGCACTGTCGCCGACCTCAAGCGCGTACTCGATGCTATGGCAACAGCCGGCGTTGAAGTAGAAACATTTTCTCTTCACAAACCAACGCTCGACGATGTGTTTTTGACATTAACAGGTCATGCCACAGAGGCGACAGACGCTACATAGTATGAAACCGACAAGTCATTCAAAACTTTATTTTGCATTCGCAGACACCTTTGTCCTTATCAAACGAAGCCTTCGTCACATATTCAAAAACCTCGATCAGATACTCTCAATCGTGATCTCCCCTGTCATGTTCATGCTCCTCTTCCGCTACGTTTTTGGCGGGGCTATCGATACAGGAGGTACCACGTATGTAAACTTTCTCGTTGCCGGCATCCTCGTTCAAACACTCGCCTTTGGTGCAAACACTACTGCTCTCTCCGTCGCCAACGATCTCAAGCAAGGCATCATCGAGCGCCTCAAAACGCTTCCTATCGTCTCCTCTGGTGTCCTCATGGGCCACGTGGTGGCCGATCTGGTGCGCAACGTTCTCTCTTCTATCGTTATGATCGGTATCGCACTCCTTGTAGGATTTCGTCCCGAGGCCTCGTTTATCGACTGGCTCCATATCCTCGCACTCGTCCTCGCTTTTACCTTTGCCTTTTCATGGCTCTCGGCTATCATGGGACTCATAGCAAAGAGTGTTGAAGCTACGCAGTGGATAGGTTTCGTTATCGTCTTCCCTCTCACCTTTGCTTCGAGTGCATTTGTACCGACAGACGGCATGCCACGAGGGCTCAAGTTCTTTGCAGAAAACCAACCTGTCACCCACGTGATCGAAGCCATCCGCGCACTCATGAACGGTACCGACATCGGCAACCACGGCATGCTATCATTCGTCTGGTGTATCGGCTTTGCTCTCGTCGCGATACCTATCGCAGCGTATTTATTTAGAAACAAGAAAAGCAGATAGATTTAAAAAACCGCACTGATGCGGTTTTTTAAATTGGTTGTGACATATTGTGTTATTTTTGATTAGAAATAATTCTTCTTCGTGCTATCAATAGTATAGCAAATCCCCCGTTTGCTATCACCCACGTGAGCGGGAAAAGATACGTGACAATACTCCATGAGGACAGTGCCAAAAGTACAATACCGTGTCGAAATGTAGATATGCCATACATTGCCAATGTTTCAGTGTAGGGGTTGTTCCAGGATTTGCGTATCGTAGGAGCAAAGCCAAGCATGTCTATCGTAGAGAGAAGTATGATAGAGAGCACAGGTTGGTGCACCACGAGCCATAGAGGTAGGGCACAGAGTGCTAAAATGAGAAATACTACATCTATTCTTCGAATATCCTTGTGCCCATATTTGAAGCTCAACCCAAACATCACAACAAACACCAGAGTGAGGCTCACTGTCACCCATGCACCAGGCCCTGCACCAGCACTTATTTGGAGTGCGCAAATAATAGCTGTCGTAACACACCACACAAGCCATGAAAAAAGATGTGGCTTCGTCTTGCCTGCAACCACATCAATAAAATACGGAATGTACCCAACAAACGTGAGCGCAACCGCAATAATTCCTATGATTTCTTTTGTATCAAGCATGTAGTTGTCTATCCAAATAATCCATTATAGTTATACAAATTTATCCGCCAATTCTTTACTTGTATACGTCTCAAAATATTGTAAAGCTTCTTTGACATCACTCACAACGCACACCACTTCACTCAGATTAATTTTTGAAAAATCTTTGTGTTTCATTTCAGTAAAGAAGGCAACGAGTGTGTCATAAAACCCTCCGTAGTTAAGTATAACAATAGGTTTACCATGCAGTTTGTTTACCTTGGCACCAACAATAGTAACGAGCTCTTCAATAGTTCCATATCCTCCGGGAAGTATCAAAAATGCATCCGCAAGTTCTATCATTCGCTCTTTGCGTCCACCCATCGTTTCTTCGAGATATGTCATATCGAGTTTTGGATACGCGAGGTAGCCCTTGGTGACACGCATCAAGTCTTTTGCCATTACTCCCACTAGCTCCCCTCCTCCTGCATTCTTATAACTATCCGCTAGTTCGTGCATCATGCCGTAGTCTGTGCCACCATAGACGACACCGTGCCCTTTCTGTGCGAGTAGAGTGACAACATCATGCGTGAGGTCAATATACTCCTGCCCTACCTGCATAGATGAAGTCAACGTGATAAGTATTTTCATAGAGAAAGTATAGCACGTCATAGTGACACGTAACACTTTTTTATTCCGTGTATACAATTTTAAGTGCCCAGTACCGTATCACTCGAGGCAAGACGTTTGCTCCGAGATGTCAGAAGCATCGCAAGCCTCCACAACTGTCCTATCTACAAATACATAACGCGCAGGCTAGAGTGCTGAAGCGGAGACGTACTTTACGTTTACAAATTCTTTGATGCCGTACTCTGATAGTTCTCTTCCGTAACCAGAACGTTTGACTCCCCCAAACGGCACCCGTGGATCAGAGGCGACTTGTCGGTTTACAAAAACACTTCCCGCTTCTATGCGTGACGCAACACGGGCCACGAGCTCTCGGTCTCGAGTAAAGAGTGATGAGCTAAGTCCGTACACAGTATCGTTTGCCAGAGCTATCATTTCCTCTTCAGTTTCAAATGTGACAACGGGTAGTACTGGACCAAACGTCTCTTCTCTCCAGACAGGCATGTCAGGAGTCACTTGTGTAAGTATTGTCGGCGCATAAAAGTATCCTTTGTCTCCTGCTCGTGCACCGCCGGATATGACGACAGCACCTTTTTCTACTGATGTAGCGACCTGTCTTTCAATATCGAGGAGACCCTGCTCTGTAGCGAGAGGGCCCACGGTTGTTGTCTCTTCTAGCGGGTTACCAACAACGAGAGTGTCAAACTCGTCTTTGAGGAGACGCACAAACTCGTCGTGGACATCGGCATGTACGATACAACGTTTTGCGGCAATACAACTCTGACCCACGTTATTTTGCATACGGGTTTTTGCGATAGTACGAGCGGCTAGTGCTATGTCGGCATCTTTGCAAACAATACACGGATCACTTCCGCCGAGCTCGAGAACTGTTTTTTTGATTTCGCTGCCTGCGATAGAGGCGACACTGCTTCCCGCTTTTTCGCTTCCTGTGAGAGTGACTGCTTTGACATGAGGGTTGCGGATGATACTCTCCACACGAGAGGACCCAACAAACAGATTTTGAAATACCGCCTCGGGAAAACCAGCGCCTTTAAAACTATCTTCTATCGCCTGGGCACACAGAGGTACGTTTGATGCATGTTTGAGGAGAGCTACATTGCCCGCCATGAGTGCCGGCGCCAAGAAACGATACACTTGCCAAAATGGAAAATTCCACGGCATAACAGCCAACACGACGCCCATAGGGTCAAAACGTACCACATCCTCTGGTGACTCGGGCGAGAGTGGTTCTGGGGCGAGCATCGTTGCTGCACCTTCGGCATAGTACTCGCACACAGCCGCACATTTTTCTACTTCGGCACAACCTGCAGCAATAGTTTTCCCCATTTCGATACTCGCCAGTCGTGCGAGGTCTTCTTTGTGCTCGCGCAAATACTGCGCTAGTTGCTGTACATACTGAGCTCGCTCAGAAAAAGTAGTCGTGCGCCACGAACGATAGGCTCGCTCCGCATGTTCGATGCGCTCGGTTAATTCTGAATCGGTGAGTTCAACTATGGTTGCGTTGACTTCGAGTGTTGCTGGGTTTTTTGAGAGTAGAGACATAGATATTTATAGTGAGCTAATAGCTTGTTGGAGTCCTGGACCTAGGTCTTCAAAATTGTTGGCATACTCTACAGGGCAATCAATAATATGCACCCCAGTGCTACCGAGAGCACGGATGAGTGTCGGCGCCAAATCTTCTGTTTTTTCTATTCGGTACCCATGTGCACCAAAACTCTCGGCGAGTTGTACAAAGTTTGGGTTGGTGAACCCGAGACCGTAGGACTCCATACGCATAGACTGCTGCTTCCAACGGATCATGCCGTACCCCGAGTCACTCAATACGAGAACCACAATATCGAGACCGAGTCGGCGAGCAGTTTCTAGTTCGGCAATATTCATCATTATTCCACCGTCACCCGAGACAACGAGCACTTTCTTTTCTGGATACATGAGTTTCGTTGCGATACCAGAGGCGAGCCCTGCACCCATCGTTGCGAGCGCGTTGTCGAGCAAGACACTGTTTTGTTTTCGCGCCTTGTAATTGCGAGCAAACCATATTTTGTACATACCGTTGTCGAGAGCGAGTACGCCGTCTTCTGGTAGCGCTGCTTGTACATCGCGGGCTATTCGTTGTGGCAGAACTGGATAGGCGTCACTACTCTCTTGTGAAGCAATATGACGATCAAGTGCGTCACGAATAGTATAGAACCGTGAAAAATCCCACTGTTCTGAAGGTTCGACAGCCTCGGTGAGCGCCCAGAGCGTATGCGATACATCGCCAACTATTTCACACGTCGGGATATAGACGTCGTCGACTTCTGCTGGGTAAAAATTGATATGTATTACTTTGTGAGTATCGGGAGTCAAAACAGTCGGCGGCTTTTCACTGATATCGTGACCAAGCATGAGTATTACATCGGCATGCGCTATCGCTTCATGAACAAAGTCCCCGCTAGAGAGCGCTGCTGTACCGAGACACAGGGGTGACTGTTCGTCCTCTACCCCTTTGCCCATCTGAGTGGTTACAAACGGAATATGCGTCTTGTCCATAAAGTACGCGAGTTGTTTGCGTACCAACTTTCTATTTGCTCCGGCGGCAACGACGATAAGCGGGTGTCGAGCCTGCATGAGAAGTGCTGTCGCTGTTTGTATATCTTTTGGATCAGGAGCTGGACGTCGAACTTTTTCAAATGAAATAGGCTCCAGATCCAAAGGACACTCTTCTGCGGCTATGTCCTCGGGCAACTCGAGGTGCACTGCACCCGGACGCTCTGCCTCGGCAAGTTTTACTGCTTGTCTCACCATGCTCGGGATTCTATCAACGCTCTCGATAGTCGCTGCAAATTTGGTAAGTGGTTCCATCATGCGAACTGCATTGATAACTTGAAACCGCCCTTGCTTGCTCTTGCGAATAGGCTTTTGTCCGGTAATCACAAGCAGTGGCATACCACCAAGCTGAGCGTACGCAACACCGGTGACGAGGTTGGTTGCTCCAGGTCCGAGCGTCGACAGAGCGACCGCTACATGTCCAGTGAGTCGTCCAACGGTTGCCGCCATAAACACCGCCGCCTGCTCGTTGCGAGTCACAACGAGACGTATACTCGATTCACGGAGCGCATCGAGAAAATCGAGGTTTTCCTCTCCTGGAACTCCGAAAATATATGCGACGCCCTCGTTTTCGAGACATCGCACAAATAGTGCCGCTGCATTGTTTTTACGCTCCTTCATAGAGTCGTATTATAGCACGGTTTAGAGAGTCACTTTTTCACCATTCATCAGACGTTCATGCACACTTTTTGGTACAGAGAACCACAGCTGGCAGTCTGAAATTTACCGTAATAGATACCTGGGCGTTACGTCTAGGTATGTAGGTCGAATAGTTAGCAAATATATCGAGCACATATATGGATACAAACACAATGAAGTGCAAAAAATGTGGTGCTGGCATGAAGAAAGTCGACGAACGCACTATGAAGTGTGAAAAGTGTGGCAATGTAGAAACAATAGATAAAAAGGCATCAACAGACGGAACAACAAAGTAGTATTCTTGTGTTTACCCTCTGTTTCCTCATATCTAACGAATGCATTGACGACAGCACCTTTTCACTCTCATATTAAAAAACACCCCGACTTGTTTCGGGGTGTTTTTTACAATACTATTTTCCTTTCTTGATTGTCTTTTTTGCACGAGTAGCGAGCATCGCTTTTTTGATCGCGAGACGTTTCGCTGTCTTTGGTGAACCTTTTGATTTCTTCTGAGGTTTGAGTTGGCTGACGCGGGTCATATATATTTTTCTTTGTTTATTTTGTAAGCTAGCACTGCGAATACTAGTCTAGTGAGTATACCTTTAATTCGATGGATGTGCTAACCTGTGGCAATCTAGAACCATATAGTGATCTACTCGCAAGGCAAGACCTTATTAGTAGTGCTAGTGGTTTGTCCACAACCCTTATGCCAATTATAAAAAATACCCCGACTGACTTTTGTAAAGACCAATCAGGGTAACAAGTGCTGTGTGGGCACTATTTCATTAAATGCAAAATTCCTTCTTCTTCCTTCTGGACAGCATTTGCTTTTTGAGCGGCTTCCTCAGAGTTCTTATGATACTTATCAATTTCTAATTGAATTTTTTGAATAAGTTCTTCATCCCCATCACCAAGCTCTGCCAGCATAGAATATGCTCCTGCCAAAGAGCTTTCGCTCCAGATGCTAAATACATCTTCACTGCTTAAAAGCATAAATTGAGCAACCTGGTAGCGGATGTTTTTATACACACCGGCAGACAACTTATTTAAAATCATTGCCACATTCCAAGAATCAATCAACTTTTTAGCATAGTGCTCTTTGGAAACGATAAATGCAATCTGATCGGCAAACATATCATCAGAGTATTTGGGTTCTTTACAGTACAGCATAAAATTGATTATGCGTGCATAGCACTTCAGCGCATCTTCCCAATCTTCCCGAGGTTCTATTTTGCCTGCCAATTCATCCTTAATTATCTGCCGCATTTTTGTATCAGCATTTCTTTTCCATTTTTCATCAACACTGCTATACAGAAGACTTTGAAACGGGTTGTACCCTGAACAATCGTCCATATTCCAATATGTTGAAATATCCTGCAGTGAGTACAATGGAAAAATCTGCTCACACTTTTCCTCCGGAACAATAGTAAGCAGATGCAGTATGCATTCATTGTAAAAATACAGTGCATCATGATACTTACCAGGCACAGAATGGAAAATAGTGATTCCTCCTCCACCTTCTGCATACTGTTTTGGCTTTTCATTGTGCATAGGTCGCAGGGTTTTAGAAAACTCAATAATGAGGTCTGTCGCATATGTCAAAAGTTCTGGCGACAAAGGTGTGAAAAAATCTGTTTTGTGATAAAATTTTCCAACCTTTTGCGTCCAATAAATCGGATTGAAATCTGCTGAAGGCACTATTAGGAGAAACAACGCTCTTTTCTTCAAACTGTCTCTTACATCAGAAGCGAGAAGTTTGTATAAATCGTTTGTTTCTCTTTGCTTGAAATCAACCCATCTTTTCCATACGGAATCATCCTGTGTTGGAAAGTACTTACGTTTAAAGGTTTCAATAATTGTTTTAATGTTCATGATAATTCTGTTTAATTGTGAATTAATTTAGTTAAATTGATTATCTAAAATTCCTGAAAGAAACTTAAAAAATCAATCTAACCTCCACAACGAAACTAAATGTCAAAGTAGAATCTTATTCTATATAATAGCATAATAATATTTAATTGTCAAATTTGTCGTATAGGTTCGATAGATGGACACCTCTACAACGAGACAAAAGCTCGTCAGGATCGCACTATAAAAAGCCGTACGTTTGTACGACTTTTTATAGTGCTCCCCTAGATTTCCAGTCTTTGAAACTATTTCATTGCAAACAAGGTCTTTGCGGGTTTATAAACCGACTAGTTATTTAGCGGGTGAAAATTCAACTATCCACTCGATACCATATCTGTCTCTGAACATACCTGCATACGAGCCCCATGGACTGTCCCCCATCGGTCCTTCTACTTGACCACCCACTGAAAGACCAGCAAACAATCTGTCTGCTTCTTCCTTGCTTTCTGCACTAACAGAAATTTTACTTCTGTTTTCATTTTCATTCACCTGGCCCATGAACGAAGGTACGTCGTTTGCTATGAGCATACAGTTTGTTCCGATAGGTAGAGCGATATACATGATTTTCTCCGCCTCCGCTTCTGGAATCTGAAAGTCAGAACTAGCGAGATCTTTGAAACGAATAATTTTTGTAAACTCACCTCCAAATACTGATTTATAAAAAGTAAACGCTTCAAAAGCATTGCCGTTGAAGTTTATCCAAGGATGTATTGTTGCCATATGACAAGTATACCAGAAAGACACAACGGATGAAAAATAGATGAGTTACGGTCTCCTGCAACACTCCAAACTTCGGATGACCTTCGAAATACTATTGTTAAGATTTCTTACGATGAAACAATTGATGAATAAATCTCATCTACCGTTTCCTCTAGTGTTTGATCGCTGGAATCTATAACACAACAGTTGAGTTCGTCCTTCTTCTCAGAAAAACTTTTATGCAGTTCTATTGTTCGTGCGCGAAGCTCTGCGTCGTCCTCTCTTTCGTCAAAACGTTTCAATAGAGCATCCACGGAAGGCATCAATAAAAACGCTTTGAAGTCTTTATCTTTGAAAAAATTTGAATATTGTTCCAACAATTTCTTCCCAACAACATCTTCAATGAAAACACAAAAACCCTTTTCTAGTAGATTACTAGCAATATCACAGGCATTTTTTACGCAGAGAGAAAGTTGCAAATCAACTTCCTCATTGCGGGGCCATGGTCTTACATAGCCACCTTTTATCATATGACGAAGAGTATCTACTTCAATTACTGCACTGCGTTCAAACTTCTCAGCCAGTGCTTTCGATACAGAAGACTTACCAGACCCTGCTGGGCCAGTGATGAGGCAGACAAAAGTTTCTTTCATGTAGATATTATACATTAAAACTATTTATGTTCGAACTCACGCCAGGATACCTAGAATGGCCCCGACACAACACCCTTCACTCTAGTGGACACGTTCAGAACTCTTAAGTGGGTTCTAATTAAAAAATTCCTAGTTTAGTGAGATTCTGGCGATATTTTCAGTACTGACACTTCAAAACTCATAAAAGAAAAAACCTGCCGAAACAGGTTTCTGTAGGCAGGTTTAAATAAGTTAGTATTCCATTTTAGGAATAGCATTTTTCACCTCAAGGGGAAGTTGCTCCCATCGGTTTGAATTTATGCTCTTATAGTCATAATTCTTATCCTCTATGTCACCATGATGGAGGAACCATATTCCAAAACCGCCTTGATTAACCCATTTAGACATTAATGTATAACACTTGCGCAATTCGTTTACTAAACGACAAATTTTATGTCTTGCATCATTTGAGCCAATACAAATATTTTTTGTCGTATGATGAAAATCATTACTACCGTGTGCCCAGGCATTTTGAGAGATAGTATCTGTGTTTGGATGAGAATAGTAAATCATTGCATCGTGCAATAACCTACCATTACGATATGTCTCACAGCAGAGAATCATTCCATCTTTCGAAAAGAAAACATAAAACATTTCATTCGGTAACATTGTTCCTTCTTTTTTACAAGAAAAAGGAACTTCTAGTACTTTTTCAAAACCAAGATTCGTGAGCATAGAAACATACTCTAAGAAATTTTGGTCGGTCAAAGTTGAATCATTTTCTAATAGTTTCGTATTCATTTTTCAGTATTTAATTGTTTATATTTAGTGAATTATCTTAACCTCTAAAAAAAGAAGCAAAGACAATCCACCAAATGCAACTAAATAACCAAACATATCAAAGAACTACCACTAATGAAATCATAGCATAGTTTGAGATAAAAGTCAATATCTGGCTCCCCCGGCAGAGATCTCGAGCTACACTCGCTGGCACTTTTCAGTCCGAACCATGGACGAGGTTCGAAGAACTGTAACGCTAACCAACAACTCTAAGTGGTTTACCCTCTGCAAAAGCCTTAATGTTTTCAACCGTCATAGTTGCATATCCTTTCTCTGATTCTTTGGTTACAGATGCGCTGTGAGGAGTTACAATAATCCGTTTTGAAGAGAACCATGGATCATTTTTCTCCATTGGGACCATAATATCAGCATCAAAACCAAATCCACTGATCGTCCCTTTCTCTATTGCTTTCAGTACAGCTTCTTTGTTGATGACCTGCTCTCGAGAAATAGAAACAAGAATAGACCCTTGCTTTATCAGAGAAAATTCTTTAGTTGACAACATGTTTAAGGTTGTATTATCAAATGGAACTGTTACGACTATAACATCACTTTCCTTTAATAGAGTTTCCATATCGCAAATTTCAATATCTTTGATCTCTTGTTTGCTTTTATTTACACCAATTATTCGCATAGAAAACCCTTTTCCTATTCTTGCTACTATTTTACCAATATCTCCTAGCCCGATAATACCGAGCGTCTTACCATAAATGTTAATTCCTAGATACTTAGATGGATCATGTGTTCCTCCTTCGCTTCTCATGTCTCTATCTGCTTCAGATATTCTCTTCGATAAATTTAAAATCATCCCAAAGCAATGTTCTGCTACAGCTTCTGAATTAACCCCTTTTTGGTTGCTTACCACAATATTACGTTCCTTTGCAGCTTTAACGTCTAGCCAGTCCGTACCGACACTTGTGGTACTGATAAGTTTAAGCTGAGGCATGCTTTCCATGTGCTCTCTCGAAAGGTACTTAAATCCTGAAGGACTTGCAACAAGTATCTCGCAATCAGATGTATTTTCCAAAAGTTGTTGAGGGGAAACTTCATTAGAAGTATATATGTGGGTATCCTCTATACCTTCATCGTGTATGATATTTTGTATTTTTTCTAGAAAGCTCTTTTCCGCGCCTATTAGATATATCTTCATATGAAAATTATATCATTAGGTTGCAACTTCTACTAAGGTAACTGAATGACCCTTATGCAATACCCCCTCTGGCGGGCAAGTTCAGAGCTCTTAACTAGGTTCAGATTAAAATACTCCAAGAGTCATTCTGTTGGATGAGATGAAAAGTTTTCCAAGATTTTTGAGATGTTTTCAGTGATGGCACTTGAGAACTAAAAAAACCCACCAGAATAACTGATAGGTTTTCTAATTCTTAGGTAACATCGTGTTGTTAGGAAAATACTGCTCGTGCTACTACTAATCCATTGTAAATTACCTCAGCCTCTTTAGGAGTTAATTTCAATGACTGTCCCATTTCTGCAAGTTCTTGCTGCCAATTTTCAAGTTCTTTCTGGGCTTGAATTCCCACTTTTGAAAGAATGTCATCTTCTGACCTTAGCTTATATTGTTGCTTTAATGGCCAATACCATTCGATGTATTCCTTAACTTTGCTTTCGTAATCTTCTCGTGTACACATATTTGATTATATTTAATTGGTTATCGCAAAAGCCGCAAGCTCTTCTGAAAACCAATCAAATACAATATATAAGAACTGTATTATTCAAAATAATACAGTTCTTATATGTATTGTCAATAGATCGTTCCCCGGGCAGGGATCTTTCCTTACAGGAACAGTATACCTTTTCGCTCCGATCTACATCGGAGAACGAAAAGCTCTTCGATCTCCTCCCGGTTCGATTCGCTAATCGCCTGCACGAAAGGCAAGAAGTTGCCTTTCTCCCAGGAGCAATATAAAAAAAATATTGAGTTCGGTAAGATTTTGAGATGTTTACAATGATTACACTTCAGAACTCATAAATAAAAATAGTCATAGCGAATTTTAATTCCGTCTATGACTATTATAAAAACTATATGAGGAACTACTCTTCGTTGATTTCTTTAATTTTCCCTCTTTTATCTAAAGTGATAGAGCAAAAAAATTTTATAATATCCATTATCTGGATATTTTTATCAACAACCTTTTGGTCATGAGTTCTTAGTCGTGACACCTTGTACTCGTTTTTGCTGAGCCGTGCAACAGCTGCATTATGCTTAGCGAGTGTTATTCTCCATGAATGAGGTGTGGGCATTCTGTGACCAAAAAGTGATTTATAGCTTTGGCCAATTAAGCCTTGCAGTAACTTGCTTGAAGTCTCCATACTGTAGAAATTTTTAGGTTATCTCTACCTCTAAAAGAAACAGAGATAACCTAAAAAAATTAACAATAGATAACCAAGACTATCAAAGAATTATTAATTAAATAGTAACATACAATATCTAAAAGTCAAATACTGGCTCCCCGGGCAGGGATATCGAGCTACACTCGCTGGTACTTTTCAATCCACCTTTGGCGGATAATGAAAAGTCTTTCGATCCTTGCACGAAAGGCAAGAAGTTGCCTTTCTCCGGGGAGCATAATAAAAAAACACCACCTGGTGTTTTTTTATTATGCTCCCCGGGCAGGGATCGAACCTGCGACCAATCGATTAACAGTCGATTGCTCTACCGCTGAGCTACCGAGGAATATTCTTTTGTAAACCTACTTTCAAAACTTTCAGAACACTACCGCTGATCCGCCAGCTGGCGGAACTGAGGAATATTCTTTTTTCGATTCTGAGCGACAGGCCTGACGACAGGGCCGTCTACTCATGCGCCCTCTTGCGAGGACATGTAGCATACTACCAAAAACCGAGTTGTTTTGCAAAGGGATCGACTTGACTGAAGTGTGGAATATGGTACATTTGGCTCGGTAATCAATACCTTTACATGAAAAAAATAAGCACTTTTAGAAAAGTGTGGCTAGCAAAGCATTTCATCGTTTTACGTGAAAAATACACAACTTCCTTCTGGGCCGATCTTTCATACGAAAGTCCCGAAGTGGAGTGCTATGCAAATTGCGCGTCACCTATGACCTACCAAGAATTTCAAACTGCATTAAATGAAGGGATGAGAATTCTCAAACAAATTGATTATTTGAAGAGCTATGCTGTTCATAAAATTAATTTTAATGAAATTCAAACACTTTACGACAATGTAACCGAAATTCGCGACAGCTACGCAATTGACAGCCACCGCAAATGGCCAAACCACTATGACACACAGTGTCGAAAATTTGGCCTTGCAGACTAACGACCAGACAACACATCCCCATTTGTTGTCTGGTCATTTTCATTTCAGTACAAAAAAACTACCCTTTCGGATAGCTTTTTAGTTTCAAATATTTACGCTTCTGTGTGCACCACTGGGGTCGTAGCTAGTTCTGCCGTAGGCACAACTGTCGCTGGTACGGGCATAGCCTCGATTCGTCCCATGATCATGTGAATCTTGGAATTGTATGTTGCCACGATATACGGAGGGTTGTAGGTATCGATAATCTGGCTCGTGGTCTTGCCCTTGTAGTGACGTTCAGTATTTGGGTTGTTTCCGCCTAGGTTCCAAGCGACGACTTCGATGGCTTGATCATATGAAGCAAACTTGATTTTACATGAACCCCAACCAAAAGGATTGTTGTGGCATCCAAACTTGCCTCCTGTAGACTCTGCCATACCGATAGCCGCGAGAAGTCTCCAGTCCAGGTTGTTCTTTTCAGCCTCGAGCACAAACTTCATACCATAACCCTCGAGTGGAAGGTCGTATTTACCGAAGTATGCGTCGATTTTTGCTGCTTTTTCTAGACGAGCCTGCTCTTCAGGAGTGACTACGTCTGTTTCTTCACCTTTGATAATCTCTGCAACCATTGCTATTGGTTGAGACGACTCGAGTGACAACACGGCACTTGGTGCACCTGTCATAGTACTAAAAACTGGTAATATGATGAGCGCGTTCAGCACTAACTTTGAATTGTTTTTTTTCATAATCTGACGGTTTCGCTCCGACAACACCGAGGGCAGTATTTTTTTATAGAAAAAGGCCTCTAAGGCCTTAAGGAATAAAAAAACTCCAATACAATTGGAGACCCTTATACAGTATCACATTCAGACTTTTTTGTCAATGGTTAGACAACATTTTTTTTGCTTGTCAAACCAAAAAACCCTTATTTCATAAGGGTTTTTTAGAAAGTGAGTTTGACAGCTTGGCAACAATATTGCCCTATTGACCCTGTTTTACAAGGCTATATGCGACTTTATTGCTCTCACCCGCCCCGAGAGTGATAACAACATCGGAGTCGGTCAAAACGCTTGTCAAATAAGCCTCAATTTGGGAAAAATCAGGGTAGACTTTTGCGATTCCTCCCTCTTTTTCTATTTCCCCGGCCAAAATCTCTGAGGATATTGACGGGTCATGAGCCTCTCGGGCGGGGTAAATTGGCGGAAGAAGCACTTCCATACCTTCTCGTGCGAGTGATCGGGCAAAGTCATGAAGCAAAAGCTTGGTTCGAGAGTAGAGGTGGGGGTGAAATACTACATATATCTTGCGCTCACCAAACTCGTCCCGGGCAGTTGAGAGGGTCGCCTCTATCTCTGTAGGGTGATGTCCGTAGTCGTCGTACACGAGAGCGCCTGTAGCTGACTTGCCGATGTATTCAAACCGTCGCCAAGTGCCCGCAAACGACGCAAGTGCGTCCTCTATCTCCTTTCTATGGAGCTCGAGATGTCGGCCGAGGGCAAAAGCGCACGCAGCGTTCTGTCTGTTGTGCTGTCCTGGGGTCAGCAGGTCGGGAACGTCAGCCAAGTGATGCGCGTAGTCGAGAATTGGCGCTACAGCCCCCTCTATCACCTCCGACACATACGGAGCATTTGGGTTGCAGATGATGAGACCGTCCGCAGGGACCTTGGCAACCAGCGTACGAAAAGCGTCTTTGATATCCTCGATATCTTTGTAGTAGTCGAGATGGTCTTCGTCTATGTTGGTGATGACGAGCACGCGCGGTGAGAGGTTGTGGAAGCTCCGGCGATACTCGTCCGCTTCGACCACGAAATACTTGCTCGTGCCGGCCAGGAAGTTACTTCCTGTGTCTTTCATGATCGAGCCTACGATAGTCGTCGGGTTCAGACCGCACACCTTCATCATGTGAGAAATCATCGCCGTGGTTGTGGTTTTCCCGTGCATGCCCGAGACTGCGATAGTGTATTTGTTTTCAGAGATTATTTTGAGTACCTGCGGATACGATAGCAGTGGCACACCCGACGCGCGAACTTCGTCGAGGATATGCGCGTCAGCTATCTCGAGTGCTCGTGTGTGCACCACGAGCTCGGTACCTGCCGGAATAGCGCTCGAGTTGGAGCCTATTTCTACCTCGATACCCTCTGCGCGGAGTGACTCGGTTACCTGAGACTCGCTCGGGTCCCGACCAGACACGTCTTTCCCCTCGCTCTTCATCATCCGAGCAATAGCAGAAACCCCGATACCGCCGATACCGAGAAAGTAGACTTTTTTGATTTTTGATAAATTAATTTCCATATATTAGCTGACAATAATTTCATTTAATAACTCTTGAAACTCTTCTGTGCCCATATGTTTTAAAATATAATGACCTCTACCTTTCAACTCAACAATTTTTCCTTTCAATGTTTCATTATATATCTCCAAACTCTTCTTTCCATCCTCTTTTTCATTATCAGCAGTAAACATAACAATCTTCTCGACACGAGAATTAATCGTTTTGTCAATCGGATAAACATAAAAATGTTCTTTGACAGGATCGTCCGCCTTTGGAATTTTCCAAGGCGCAACAAGAATTAATTCCTTAATTTTTTGTTTTGATTCCCCTAACCAACGAACCAAAAAAGCACATCCGCAACTATGTCCAATTAGGATAGTATCTTCAGAAACTGAGCACTTTTCAAATTCTTTCTTAAAGGCATTATAATCCGGCTCCCAAGGATTTGGCATAAGCGGTGCTTCAGTTGCAATTCCTCTTTGAATCAATTCTTTTTTAATCCACGGAATCCAGTGTTTATCATATGTCCTTGTCTCTGGACTCATCGCTTTTTCCTTACTGGAAGGACACCCGTGAACGATTATACAATTTGGTTTATTTTTCATTTTGTTTTATCTCTTCTCTAAGTTTCATCCACAGTTTACCATGGATATTCTGTCCTGTGTGGTCAAGTCCCCAACCCCAGAAGTAATCGTCTTTCGAATCCTCAACTATATCTCTGTCGCCCGTTTCCAACAATTTTTTGCGAACATGAGGGTGCTGGGACAACTTTGCTCGAACAATTTCTTCCATGACAGCCACTTTTCGAGAATCCCAGTCAACCGCTTGTCGGTCCTTGTACTGTTGAGAAAGTATTTTTGAATCATACGGAGATGCTGCATTGAAAATAAGTTCTCGCACTTCGTCGTCATTTTCAAACTTCTTGAACTGATAGGCATGCTCGCTGGTCTTGAATTTTCTGCCCCAAATATTCACCTCGTACGCCGAAAAATTGGAAAAGCATTTCCATCCACCTCCGAGGAATAGTATTTTGTCCTCTTTCTCCATAGTTACATCGTTATCTCCGTCACCATCCGCTCCTCTGTTTTATCTCGACGATAGCTCGGAAGTGTCGGCTCGATAAAGGTATTGCGAGAATCAAATTTCGCATGCGGTATGAGCACTTGGATCGCTTCTCTAAAATGAAAAATATGCTTGCCGTCTACCTCGTGGATAAACTTAAGACCCATAGCACCCACTATCGTTTCATAACATGCATCCTTTTGAATTTCAAACTCTTCGATACATGGACCAACAACTATCTCGGGATTGTTGAACTCCTTGAGCATCTTCTGGATAAGTCCTGCGCAGAGTCCTCGCCAGCCAACATGAGCTATACCTATTTTCTCGCTATCCTGAAAGCATATAGCTGCGCAGTCTGCGGTTCGTACACCCAGAGTTACGCGCGGTACTCGAGTTATGAGTGCATCGGTGCCTGAGAGATTTTCATCCCCCGTCACAATCTCTACAATCCTATCTCCGTGGCATTGCGCGGGGATAATGATACTCTCGGGTATTTCTATCCCTGGTAGATACAAGTTTGTCTTCATGCTATTTTAGTTTTTTAACTAGTCGGATAAATTCGTCATTTCTCTCGTACTCGTTGTTGTACTGCGCAAACGAAGAAAATGCTGGGGAGAAGAGTATCGTGTCGCCTTTTTTTGCAACCGACACAGCCTCGTGTACTCCGTGCGCCAAATTGCGAACGAGAAACACAGGTACTTTCTTTGCCTGACACTCTGCAACCAACCTGTCAGTTCCGTTCCCTGGAGTTAGATATACCACCTTTGCGTGTTTCTTGATAGCTTTTACTAATTCATCGAGCGGAATATTCTTGTCATTTCCCCCCGCAATAAGAATAACGCGAGGTTTGAGGTTGGAGGTTTGAGGTTGGAGTGATTGCAAGTCGACGGCCGTCGCTTGCGGAGTAGTCGCATTGTTGTCATTGTATATCTTTACCCCACGCACTTCACGCAGGAACTCCATACGTCCTTCGAGACCTTTGAACTCGGCGAGAGATTTTTTAATCGCTGACTCTTTGAGTCCAAAAAGTTTTGCTACTTCATAAGCACAAGCAAGATTTTCTACTTGATGCTCACCGAGCACCTTGAGTTTTACTTTGTCGAGAGACTTTTTATTTGCGACGATATACTTACTCCCTACATCCGTCTTTTTGATCCATTTTTTCATGTCGGGACGAACAACGAGCGCATCTCCAGACGTCTGATACTTGAATATGTTTGCTTTGTCAGCAAAGTACTTTTTCATTGAACCACCATAGTAGTTCAGGTGGTCCTCCATAAACGAAGTAAACACCGCCACCGTTGGAGATATCTTTTCATCGCCAAAACCCTGACACTGCCACGAGTCGAGCTCGAGGACGACGATGTCGTTTGTCTTTACCTTTGCGAGAAGAGGGAGTGTTGCCTGCCCTCGCAGGTTTCCACCAGAATACACTTTACAGCCAAGGGACTTCTCATGAGATTTGAGCACATGATAGATAGCTGTGGTCGTCATAGACTTGCCACGAGTACCAGTGACACCGACGATATCCACCATCGGCGCAAGACGTGCAAAGAGCGACGCATCCATCACCACATCAACACCAGACTTTTTTGCATGAGCTATGTACTGCGAGTCGAGTGGCACGCCGGCCGCTTTGACCACCATGTCGACGTTTTCAAAATCCTTGAGCTCGTGTTTACCGAGTACGTAGCGGATTTTGTACTTCGCAAGTTTCTTTAGTGATGGAGCCAGGGTCTGCGCATCTTTCATATCGGTCACTGTCAGTATCGCACCGTTTTTCGCAAGAAACTCTGCCACCTGCACCCCACGTCCAAGTAGCCCAAGCCCCATGACGGTAATTTTTTTGCCTTTAAAATGTTGTTGATAGAGTGATTGTTTCATAAAAGTTGTTTCAATGCATCCAATATTTCTTCCTCGTTGTCTTGTGTATAAGTAAAAAAGTTATCAGCTTCTGATGCTAGGGGTTCTTCAAAGTTGTCGCTTCGCTCCTGGTGAGCTTCTCTCCAGCGTGTGCCAACATTTTTTTGCTCTCTTTCCAACAACCTGCTTTCAAAAGTGTCATCATCTGCCTTTGCATAAATAATAGCAACAACCACTGATGCATTTATATTTTTTGCAACATCAATAAACTCTTTTCTTTTTTCTGTCGTAAAATTTGTCCTATCTATGAGTACTGACTCACCTGCCTGTAGAAGTTCTGCTACTAAACTTTCACGGTACGCGTTCACGATCCGGTTTATCGAGTTAAATTTTTGATTTATATGCGAACAAACGGCGTCATGAAAATATACAATACTTTTAACAAGAAAATCTCTTAACATGTCCCCCGAGACGTAATTGAGAAATGGAAATTTTGCAATAACCCTCTTTGCGAGAGTTGTCTTTCCAGAGCCAGGTAAACCGACCATTATTATAAGACTTTGATGTTTCATATATGAAAATTCTTCTTCAACTCCTCCATATCAGAAAAATGATTCTTCACACCCTTCACTATCTGATAGTCCTCGTGACCTTTGCCTGCTACCAGTAGTATATCACCTGGCTCGGCCATAGCGACCGCACGCTCTATCGCTTCGTGTCGGTCGATAACTATCTCCCATGTTCCATCGTCAGGTAGTCGCTCAGTCATCGCTTCGAGTATAAGAGCCGGATCTTCGGAGCGAGGGTTGTCAGAAGTAAAGATGCTGTAGGACGAAAACTCGTGCGCAATATCTCCCATGATCGGTCGTTTGAACGGATCACGATCTCCACCACAACCACACAGTGTGATGATCCTCTTTGTCGCAACACCTTGCAGTGTCTTGAGCACGTTCTCAAGTGCGTCCGGAGTGTGCGCAAAGTCTACCACCCCGACAACGCCTGTCGGTGATGTGACAAACTCGAGTCGCCCGCGCGGAGGGGTCAGTTTCGAGAGAGTCTCGCGAACTTCCGACTCGTCGATACCGAGGAGCACGAGCGCGCCGTACACAGCCAGTGTATTGTACGCGTTGAACGCACCTATGAGCGGCACATGGAGCGGAGCACCGTTGACCGACATATCGAGACCAGAAAGTGTCGAGCTCACAATATCACCCTTGAAGTCAGCTTCATCGCGGAGTGAGTAGAGGTACTTTGTTGCCTGGGTATTTTTGAGCATCCATTCCCCTTCTTTGTCGTCTCGATTTGAGAGTGCAAAAGCATCAGATGTAAGACCGTCGAAAAATTGCTTCTTTGCACGCGCGTAGTTTTCAAATGTCTCGTGGTAGTCGAGATGGTCGTGTGTGATGTTCGTAAAAAGTCCTCCTGCAAATGTGAGTCCTGAGATACGCCCCTGGTCGATAGCGTGCGAAGATACTTCCATGGCAGCATGGGTCACTCCGCGCTCGAGAGCGAGAGCAAGCATGCGAGAGATGTCGTATGGGTCAGGTGTTGTATGGCTCGCGGGAAACACCTCGTCATCTATTTTGTTCTCGACAGTAGAGAGAAGGAGCGCATGCAAACCGCGCGCTCGGAAAAATGAGAACAGCAGTGTCGCAACAGTAGTTTTGCCGTTTGTGCCGGTGACACCGACGAGTTTCATCTGACGGGAAGGATAGCCAAAGTAGGCTTCTGACATATGGGCGATAGCATAGTGAGTGCTACCTGTGCGTATGTAGGCTACACCTTCTCGGAGCTCTTTTGGAAACTCTTCACACACAACAGCGACCGCGCCTGCATCTATAGCTTGATCTATATAGCTATGTCCATCAAAAGTGGTGCCCCGCGTAGCAACAAATACACTCCCGGGAGCTACAGCCTTGCGGGTGTCGTATGCGATATCAGAAACCGCCACCTCTATGTTTCCGTGGGATTCTAGAATATCTGTATTCAATAATAATTCCGATAGCTGTTTCATACTATATCCAATATACCATCTTTCCTGATAAACTTTTCAAATGTCATAGTAGTATAGTCGTTAGGGTCAATCCCGTAATGGAGAAAGGCCTGCTGAGCAGAGTATATTTTACCTTGATTAAAATCAAAACCAAGTTCGATGGAAGCTTTTTGTACCTCTTCAATACTTTCACCTTCTATCTCAACATATGGAGGCACCCGTGGCCAAAAATCTAAATCAAATACTACAGACCCTTTCTTCCAGCGAATTCTTTTATTCTCCATATAACGTTTATCTATCATTCCGATTGCATAAAGTATACTCCTTGTCTTTTCAATATCATCGACAGTAATTTCTATTTCCTCGGCTGTCTCATCGTTCTTTTTTCCATCTACAGAAACAACACCAATTCTTCTTTTAAAAGAAAGTGTTTTCTTTTCTCCATTGTCACGTAGTCGAACCCAACTGTTTGCAGAATCAAGAGGAAAACCAGGAAAATCAAAAATATGTACTCGCTGAAAATATTCACCTACGCGAACCGCACCAATATCTTCAAGTTTCTTTTGAAGTTCTTGTGAGTCTATTTCCAAAAATTTTACTTCTATTTCCTCGTGCTTCATACTGTGTTATTTTCTCTCTTCCCAACCAAATTCTGAATAAGTCTCATTCTCTCGACAGCGATTCAAAGCAACTTGAACATAATCCACAGTATTGTCAGGTAGTTCATCTGCAGAGAACCATGCCAAGTCATCACATTTTTCCAATTCCTTGTTTTGAGGCTCTATGTTCCATTTCTTTATAATAAAGAAGAAGTCGATTCTCTCTTGCTCATCTTGAAGACGATACATTACATGCTCAAGAGCAACATCCTCACAAGCAAGATCAACCCCTAGTTCTTCTTTCATTTCTCTACACAATCCATCCTTTGCTGTTTCATTTTTCTCCACATGACCACCGGGAACAGAATACTGCCCATCTTTAAATCCAGTATTGTATCTGCGACTAAGTAACACTTTCCCTTCTCGGAAAAATAATGCATACACGTACGGTATTACTTTAAATCGTTCTTCAGAGGTTGTCATATGTAGCTAAAAATATTTTAAACTCGTCCACAGTTTTGACGTTATGCTCTAAAACTGCTTTATAAATCAGTTTACCATTCACACCGTCTATGTATTTTCTTCCTTGTCGCATCGCCTCTTTGATTTCAAGAATTGATATTTTCTCTGACTCACCAGATACGGCGAGTAGTTTTTCAAAATGCTCAGTTGTTTCTGCAGATCTGTCATATTCTGGCGTTAAAAACCATACGTCAAGCTTCCAAAGCTCGCTGTCTATCTGAACTCGAGGCTGGAAATAGTATCCTTTCAGCGAAGTTACTGTCAGATCAGTAAAATCAACCCAATTAGCAAAATCAAGCTCACCAAAATATTTTGTTTCCATTATTACGGTTTGGATGCTCAAAATTTTACTCCAATCATGTTGAGGTGCTATCACAAACAAATCAATATCCGGCCTGAGCATGACATCTAGGGTGTAACTTCCTCCAATTTTCACTTCTCCATACGTTTTCAATATCTCAATAATCCTGGATTCATTCAAAATCCTATCTGCCTGTACTTTTACTGCCTTTGATTCTTCGAGAAGTCTATGCATTTTCTCCATGACACTTTTTAAATTTCTTTCCTGACCCACACGGACAAACATCATTTCTGCCTACGCCGTCGTACTCCCCCTTTGGTTGTACTGCTTGCTGTGGTTTTGGTGCGCCACCTTCTGCGGGTTTTACATCTCTAAACTGGCCCGGTGTTTCGTGTACTTCTATAACTTTCATTTCAGGAGCTGGAGCTTCGGCATTAACTGTCGTGTCTGCTTTGATACTTTCGATCAAATCGATAGCTTGGTTTTTGAAAGCCAGTTCCATATCACGGAACATGCGGAGACCCTCTTTGCGGTACTCAGTGAGCGGATCACGCTGACCATACGCACGGAGGTTGACGGAAGAACGGAGGTAGTCCATCGTTTCGAGATGCTCCACCCAGAGCAAGTCAGTCACATGGAGCACGATACGACGAGCTGTTTCTAGGAACACTTCTGCTGGAACTTCATTTTCTTTTTTCTCGATAGCTTCACGGGCGAGAGGGCTCAAATCCTTGAGTTCGGCTATGACACTTGCGACAGTTTCCTTGTCCCCTACGAGAAGTGCACGGCGACGTCGGTAGATAGTTTCGCGCTGGTGGTTCAACACGTCGTCATACGAGAGCGTATGCTTGCGCGCGTCAAAATGAAATCCTTCGATTTTTGCTTGAGCACTTTTAATGCCTTTTGAAATAATACCAGTCTGGATAGGTTCGTCTTCAGGAATACCGAAACGTCCCATCATTTTCTTGATATTGTCCGAGCCGAATATACGCATGAGGTCGTCGTCGAGCGAGACAAAAAACTGTGTGTACCCTGGGTCACCCTGTCGTCCTGCACGTCCACGGAGCTGGTCGTCGATACGTCGTGCTTCGTGACGCTCGGTACCAAAGACGGCGAGACCTCCGAGAGCTTTAACTTCGTCTGCCTCTTCTTTTGTTGCATTTGCTCCACCGAGTTTGATGTCGATACCACGGCCGGCCATGTTGGTTGCAATAGTTACTGCACCCTTTTGTCCAGCGTTGGCGATGATTTCTCCTTCTTGTTCGTGATTTTTAGCATTCAATATCGTATGTGGGACACCTTCACTCTTTAGGTATGCAGAAAGAAGCTCGTTTTTCTCAATCGAGATAGTACCGATCAGGACAGGCTGACCCTTTTCATGTATTTCTTTTACTTTGCGAGCGAGCGCCTTCCATTTACCCTGCTCACTCTGGTAGATGAGATCGTTTTCGTCGATACGTTTGATATCGCGATGCGTCGGAATAGTGATCACGTCGAGTTTGTAGACACTGTAAAACTCTTCGGCCGAAGTCTTTGCGGTACCGGTCATACCAGAGAGTTTGGTGTAGAAACGGAAAAAGTTTTGGTAGGTGATAGATGCGGCAGTACGACTCTCCTCTTTTATCTTCACACCCTCCTTTGCCTCGATAGCCTGGTGGAGACCTTCACTCCAGCGTCGTCCCGGTTGGAGACGTCCAGTAAATGGATCCACTATAACGATTTCGTTGTCTTTGACCACATACTCCTTATCGCGCAGATAGAGCGACTGTGCTTTGACTGCAGTTTCGAGGTGGTGCACATACTTGATACCTTTTTCTGTATAGATGTCGGTGATGCCTAGTAGTTTTTCGGCATGAGTAATACCCGAGTCAGTCATATTGATAGCCCGCTGTTTCTCGTCGACAACATAGTCCTCGTCGACTTTCAATTTTGTCGCAATATCGGCAAATGTACGGTAAAAGTCGTCACTGTCCCCTGACGGAAGTGAGATAATAAGCGGGGTTCGTGCCTCGTCGATGAGGATAGAGTCGATTTCGTCCACTACGGCATAGTGGTGGCCACGCTGAACGAGACGTTCCTTTGTTGTCGCGAGGTTGTCGCGGAGATAGTCAAAGCCGAACTCGTGGTTGGTACCATAGGTAATATCCGCATCGTATGCTTCCTTACGAGAAGCTTTGCGCAAAAATTCGTTCTCGACTTTGTATGAACCAGTATCATCGCGAGCCTTGTCTTCGTCGGTAGTAGTCTCTGTCGCATCGTAGACAAAAGACTGGTGTTGAGAATTGATAACACCAATAGTGAGTCCGAGAAATGCATAGATCTGTCCCATCCATGTCGCGTCACGTCGTGCGAGGTAGTCATTGACGGTGATCACGTGCACCCCCTTTCCAGCGAGTGCGTTGAGATATACCGCGAGAGTTCCGACGAGCGTCTTTCCTTCTCCGGTGCGCATCTCGGCAATGTTGCCTGCATGGAGCGCCATACCACCGATGAGCTGAACATCATAGTGTCGCTGTCCGAGGGTGCGACGTGCCGCCTCGCGAGTGAGAGCAAAAGCACGTGGAAGTATATCGTCGAGTGATTCACCGTTTGCGATTTTCTCTTTGAGCTTGCTTGTTTCCTCTGGAAAATCAGTATCAGAAAGTGCCTGTATCTCCGGTTCGAGAGCGTTGATTTTAGTAATATTCTTTTGAGCCTTTGCAACAAAGGTAGTACTCGTGTCTCCGAAAAGTTTTTGTAGTATAGCCATAGAAGCCTTATAGTAGCACAAAAACACCCCAATTTCCAGGTGAAATATAGCTTTGTAAGTATGACTCAAATGCAGGTTACCATGGCACGCGCACAGCGTGTACCCTAAAACAAGAATTCTCTTTCAGGTAAGAAAAAACCCGCCGGATAGGGTGGGTTCTTTCTTAAGTGAAACAGATTGAAACTATGCTCGCTTCTTTGCTGTCTTCTTTGCTGCTGGCTTCTTTGCCGCAACCTTCTTCTTTGGAGCTGCCTTCTTTACAGTCTTTTTAACTGTCTTCTTTGCTGCTGCTTTTTTCTTTGCTGCCATAAAAATTTTTTTTCGTATACGTTTGATAATGAGTTGTAGTGGGAGTGAAGCGACCGAATAAAAAATAAATAATTATTTTCTCATCAATCTCACCTACATATTAATTATGTTACACATAGCACACAACAGCAATACTTTAAATGAAGAAACTGTGGATAACTCGAATTGAAAATTTTTAAATTTTCAATTCGCCCCGCACTTATTTCACGCGAGAAAATATATTTTTATTTATTTTTTTATTTATACATACAAATCCCAGCACACGACACTGTCGCATTTCAAATAAGTGTGGGGACACGTTTCAAATGCACACATAGATATGTAAAAAATAAAAAAATCCGCCGAAGCGGATTTTCTCATGGTGCCCTGCTGTAAAAAATGTTGGCGGAGGCGAAACTCCAACACAATTGCCTATGTGAGTGCGACCGCCAACATTTCATACAGCAGTCGCACTCCCCTTAGTATACAGAATGGCACCTATTTTTCCAATATCTCTCTCTATAAAAACACAAAACCCGCCTTACGGCGGGAATTGCGAGGCAATTGTTTTTAATAATTATCAGAGCTTTACACTCACCCTCCTAGTATAGCAAATCCTAATACATTTGTCAAGTAGCTGGAAATATGGTACAAATACCCAGTCGCACGTTGATAGTTTACGTCAGCCCTGGGCTGATGAGGAAAGTCCGAACACAGCCAGATCCTGGGAATAGTGCATGCTGCTTTTTTCTTTGCTGCCAAGCTAGTTTGAAGTCGTGTGCACTCTTCCCTGGACCTGGAGAAAGGTAGCGGGTAACCCCCGTCTGGAGCAATCCATGAGGTGCGAGCAGTGACGCTCGATTCCGAAAGGATAGAGTACCCTGCGGTTTCAAAGGGTAAATTTTCATATAAGGCGTAGGTTGAGTCCTTACTGAAATTGAAAAGTGAAACGGCTAAACCCTTACCCCTGTGCAAGACCGAGCCATCGGTGCGTAGCACCGATACGCCGAACAACGCAGAACGTACGCAGAAGACCGCAGAGAATTCCGTGAGCTTCCGTGTCAGTTCCGCAAGTTCCGCGTCTCGATGCTATGCATCGTTGGAGAGTCGCTCGACCCGTCCAGCAATGGCCGAGGCTAGATAAATGACTACTGAACAGAATTCGGCTTACGGACGTACGACACATATGAAAAAACACTCCAAATCGGAGTGTTTTTTCTGTTTCACTTTACACTTATTCAGCTGCTGGAGCATCGGGTTTCTTCTCTTCCTTTGAGTGCCCTGTTGCGTCTACTTCATAGCTCGTGTTTTGAGCTTCAAAGAAGTTCACCAGTTCATACACATCGTTTGCTGTTGTCATCCATTTTGCAGGGTTGGTCACGTTGTAGTGCGGAGCGAGACCGAGCTCTTCGAGGCGACGGTCAGCTATGTACATCACATACTGGTTGACATAGTCGGCGTTGAGTCCGAGGATACCTCTTGGGAAGAGGTCCTGGTTGTATGCCACTTCGAGGTTGACTCCCTCGATGACAATATCTCGGATTTCATTTGCAAACTCTTCTGTCAAAAGTGCTTCGTTTTCTTCGAGCGCGTTTTGGATCAAGTTGATACCAAACTTCAAGTGAAGAGACTCGTCTCGCACAACCCAGTTGATCATCGAGCCAAAGTTGCGGAGCTTGTTGCGCTGACGGAAAGAGAGAGCAACCATGAAACCGGTGTAGAACCAGACACCTTCCATCACGATGTTTGTTGCAACGAGGTTGCGGATAAAGTCTTTCTTGCCTTCGACTGTTTCTATATCGATATCATCCTCAGTCATGCGGATGAGGTACTTGTTGATGAACGCCTCTTTTGCAAACATCGATGGAGTATCGATGTGGATGTTGTAGATAGTGTCGCGGTCAAACGGGAAAGTTTCGAGTACGTATTCAAATGCGACACAGTGGTTTGCCTCTTCCCACATTTGCTTTGCGAGGTAGAGGTGACACTCTGGAGATTTGAGGTATGGATACACACCGAGAGCGAGAGAGCGGTTGACGATAAGTTCTGCTGGATTGAAGAACGCCATCAAAAACTTGACTGCATGACGCTCGTCTTCGGTCATGTCTTTCCAGTCGATGAGGTCCTCACCGAGAGGGATCTCGTGTGGAAACCAGGTGTTGCGCACAGCTTGATTGTAGAGTTCATACGCCCACTTGTAGCGCATGGGGTGAAGGTTCATGTCCTCTGGGGACGCTTTTCCGAGTAGCATAGTAGTATAAGTATGAGTATTAGTATAAGTATGAATTCGACTTCATTTGAAAACTGACAACGGTAAACTGTTAGCTATAAAATTTGCTTCGCAAATTTTATTGGCATCCCTCACAGATATTTGCATCTGCTGGATCGACCGGTCCGTGAACAATAAATTCAGGTTGCTTTGATGCTTGAGCCATCGTCGGGGCGCCTTCGGTCGAGATAGTTGCTTGCATCACTTCTGTAACACCAGCAACTCCAGCGATAGTTTCTACCATAGGAATACTTGTATCTTCTACTTCAACTTTCTTTTCAGTGCGGAGAGAGGCAAAACCTTTTTTACCAATACCTTCTGACTTGTTAACGCGTACGGTTGACTGCTCTGCTGAGTGACGAGGTTTCATGTGGAGGTAATACGTCGTCTTCAAACCTTTCTCCCATGCACCCTGATAAATACTCATAACGGTTTCCATATCGCGACTCTCGAGATACATGTTACGAGAGATGGCTTGGTCTACCCACTTTTGTGCTCGGGCTGCAACTTCGATAAACGCAGACGGCGTGATAGCAAACGAAGTTTTGTAAATACGCTTGAGCTCGTCTGGTACTAAATCGATATTTTCGAGGTCACCGTAGTTTTTGATGATCTCATCTCGTACCTTTTCCCATACGCCAACCTTTTTGAGATCACGAACCATGTTTGGGTTGACTTCGAGGTACTTGCCAGAGATTTTGTTTCGAGAGAACATCTGCGCGAAACGTGGGTCGATACCAGGAGAGGTACCTGCAACAAGACCGATGTTTGCGTTTGGAGCGATAGCCATGACTGTTGCGTTGCGCATACCCTTCTTTACCTTTGCACGTAGTGTGTCCCAGTCGAGTGTAGGGCCCATAGTAGTGATAGGTGTTGTTGGGATCGTGAGAGCGAAACCTCTTTCCTTTTCGAGACGTGCCATCGTATCCATAGGAACAAGACCTTTTGACCATCCTGAACCTTCGAAATTTTTATAGTTACCACGCTCTGCTGCGAGGCGGGTACTTTCATCGATAGCCATGTAACTCATAAACTCAAACACCTTGTCAGAGTAGTCATGTGCTTCAGCGTCTTC
>Ga0075163_10000987_pt1 | contig 37915 bp, 31 predicted proteins | sample JI1023141ADNA_FD_71478 | JGI IMG/M metagenome (GOLD analysis project Ga0075163, IMG submission 71478) | Wastewater effluent complex algal communities from Wisconsin, to seasonally profile nutrient transformation and Carbon sequestration -... | ecosystem: Engineered > WWTP > Effluent > Algae...
AGATGCAAAAGTCAATGAAACTATAGAGGCGTTTGAGAGTGGTCTCAATGCTACGCAGTCTCATATAGAAGAACATATAGATGCAAAAGTCAACGAAACCATAGAGGCGTTTGAGAGCGGCCTCAATGCTACGCAGTCTCATATAGAAGAACACGTAGATGCAAAAGTCAATGAAACCATAGAGGCGTTTGAGAGTGGCCTCAATGCTACGCAGTCTCATATAGAGGAACATATAGATGTTAAAGCAAATGCAACAATTTCTTCTTTTGATGATAGCTTAGCTTCTGCTGAATCTAAAATCGAAGATTTTATAGATGAAAAACTAAACGCTACTGTTTTTATATTACAAGGTGATATAGACACTGCCAAAAAACAAATAAATAAACATTCTGATAAAAATCTTAATGTAACTATTGAAACGCTAGAAGATTCTTTAGATTTTATTAAGGTTGAGATAGAAGAGTTTATAGGGGATGAGCTAAATACTACTAATCTAGCCATAAAAAATGATATAGCTACGGCTCAGGATCAGATAACCTCTCACATTAATCATAAAATTAACACAACCATTGAATCTATTGAAAGTTTTATAGATTCTGCACAAACAAAAATAGAAGATTTTATTGATGGCAAACTCAATGCAACTACAGAGGCTTTTGAAGGTGCAATAGGCGATGTTCAGATCAAGTTAGAAAGTTATATCGGTGGTAAGTTTAATGATACATTTGATGGAATTAAAATTGCTTTAGATTCCATGCAAATTGAGATGGAGGAGTTTGTTGATGAGGATCTAAATAAAACCACTATAACGATACAAAACGATATAGCTGCAACTCAACAATATTTAGAGATGCAGGCGGATAGAAACCTTAATGCGACTATTGATGCGTTTGAGAATGGATTATCTTCTACTCAAGTAAAAATAGAAGAATTTGTTGAAGGTAAGCTTAATACCACATCTTCTATATTAGAAGATGCTATATATGGATCTCAACAGCATATAAAAACTAATGCTGATAGCAATCTAAATATAACTCTCACAGCAATTGAAGATGGGTTGAGTTCTACGCAGTCTAAGCTCGAGGAGTTCGTTGAAATAAAATTGAATTCAACTGCCTTTGTTTTAGAGGATAGCATATCAGATGCTCAAAAGAATTTACAAAAACATGTGAGTGCTAATCTAAATGCAACTATTGAGGCATTTGATGATGGATTATCTTCCACGCAAAATAAACTAGAAGAGTTTGTTGAAGGAAAGTTAAATTCAACTATTTCTACTTTAGAAGATAGTTTATCTTTAGTTAAGAAACATATAGAAAAACATGCTGATCATAACTTCAATGCAAGCATAGAGGCATTTGAAGACGCAATTATTTCTGCTGAAACAAAAATAGAAGATTTTGTTGAAGGAAAATTAAACGCTACCTCCTCTATCTTAGACAGACGTATATCTTCAACTAGCAAGCACATGGAGAGGCATTCTGATCGTAACCTTAATGCAACTCTTGAGGCATTTGAAGAGGCAGTTGTTTCTACGCAAGCCAAGGTTGAGGAGTTGCTTGATGTCAAACTGAATGCAACTACATCTATATTAGAAGAAGATATATCTCATGCTAAAAAGCAAATCAATAAGCATGCAGATCATAATCTCAACGTAACTTTAGAGACTTTTGAAGATGGAATTAATGTCGTTCAAACTAGATTAGAAGAAGGCATAGAGAGAGTTAAGGAACATTTAGAGAAACACTTTGATAAAAGTATTAATGAAACAGTTAAAGTCTTCGAAGATGGTATCTCTGATACCCAGGATAAGTTAGAAAAGTTTATTAGTAATAATATTAATGATACTGTAGACACAATCAGAGCCTCCATAGATTCCATGCAAATAGATATTCAGGGATTTATTTACGAGGGGTTAAATACAAGCACTGCATCTCTCCAGGAAGATATCTCTGCAAGTCATTATCAATTGGAAGAGCAAGCTGATGATAATCTTAATAAAACCATTTCGGCTCTTAAAGATGGTTTGTATTCTACTAAAATTCAGTTGGAAGATTATATTGCTGATAAACTCAATGAAACTTCTGCTGATTTAGAATCAGAGATATTTCGTGCTAAAAAAGAAATAAACAATAACGCTGATCGTAACCTTAATGCAACTCTTGAGGCATTTGAAGAGGCGGTTGTTTCCACGCAAGCCAAGGTTGAGGAGTTGGTTGATGTTAAGCTCAATGCAACTACATCTATATTAGAAGAAGATATATCTCATGCTACAAAACAAATCAATAAGCATGCAGACCATAATCTCAACGTAACTCTAGAGACTTTTGAAGATGGAATTAATGTCGTTCAAATTAGATTAGAAGATTATATTGGTAATAAATTTAATGAAACGACTACTGCTCTAGAAGTAAGTATAAAGGAAGCTAAGAAGCATTTACAAAAACACACTGATAATGGTTTGGATAAAGTAATTGCAGCGTTTGAAGATGTTCTATCTTTAACTAAAGATAAACTTGAACATCATGAGGATCAAAGCCGCAATAGAACTTTAGAAGTTGTTGAGACGCTTTTAGAAGGTGCTCTAGATTTAGCTAATATGAGGGCAGAGGAGTATATTGATAATAAATTTAACGACACTATAGCTTCTCTCGAAAATACTTTCGATTACGCGCATTACAAACTAGGAGACTACATTGATGATAAATTCAATGAGACATTTTTAAATCTTCAGACTGACTTTGCTAATCTTAAAAAACATATAGATTCTTTTAAAGAAACAAAATTTAATGTCTCTTCTTCTATTATTGAGGATGATTTTAAAGGTCAAATAGAAGAATTTATTGAAAGTAGATTAAATACAACTATTGATGATCTTCAGGGCAATATTCTTGATGCTAAGAGGCATATATCTTCTAAATTGGAATCCGCGATACATAGCCTTGGAATGAGCATAATGGCTTCTCAAGCTCACGCAGAGGGGCATATCGAAGGTCACTTTGATCAAAAAATAAAATCAGCTATTCATGATCTAGAATCAAATCTAAAAAAATCTCAGAGTCATATAGAAAATAGTATAGGCAATATGCTGAACGCATCACTTGCTCATATTGATTTCAATGTTACAGATCTTCAGAATCATCTAGAGAGTCATATAAATGATTTGTTGACTCCAGTGCTTGAAGGCCTCGATTTTAATATGACTGATATTCAATATAATATAAAGGGTCATATAGATGAGTTGTTCAATTCATCTCTTGCGAGTCTTGATTTCAATAGTACCGAGATTAAGAACCACATACAAAATCATATAGACGATTTGTTGAGCTCTAAACTTGAAAGTCTTGATTTTAATATGACAGAAATAGAGAGGCATATAGAGGATAAAATTGAGTCATCAGGTTCCTCCATTGAGTCTAAACTAGCTAAGGCAAAAAGCGGGCTCGAATCAAGCATCAAAAACTCTGAGAGTTATTTAGAGGATGCTATAGAGGATATGTTAATTGAGTCATTTGAAGATCTTGAATATAACATTACTGACGTTAAAACAAGCATAGAAAATAGAATCAACGCTTCCGCGGAAGCTATTGAAGCGCAGATCAATGCTTCTACAATAGCTATTCAATCGCAATTAAACTCTACTAAATACGAGCTGGAAGCATATATAAGCGATAAAATTAATTCCTCAAGCACAGCTTTAGAAGAAGATTTAAACCTTGTTCAAAACCATTTAGAAATGCATATTGATGAGAAGTATAATACATCGTTGTTGATTTTTGAATATAATATAAACGGCGTCAAAAATCATGTCGAAGGATTTCTTGAGGAGCAATACAATAATTCAATCTCAGTACTTGAAGATAAAATAATATATGCAAGAGATCATATAGAGGCATTTGTAGATATTAAGTGCAATATCTCAATTGATGATATTGGAGAAGAAATCGATTACGCTAGGAATAAAATAGAAACATTAGTAGATGATATAATCGATGACTCAACCGCAGCATTGAAGCATGAAATAAATTCAGCGAAACACTCTGTTACAGAAAACTTTGAAGTATATTTAACACTTTTAGAAAGCAACATAAGTAGTAGATTTGATAGTTTACAATCTGATATTGACTCTAAGTTGGATTCTCTGAAGGAAAGTGTTGATGCAATTCAGGCAAATCTTGCTATTTTGCAGTCAGGGCTTAATTCCGTAAATAACAGCATTGGCATAATATCTGGCTCTATAACTTGTGAAAGTGATAGAGAGTGTTCTGAAATCTTAACTAACGCTGTTTGTTGTCACAGAGGTGTTTCTGGCTACTGCTCGCCGATCACCATGCCTTGTATGCCTGTTTTTTAGATGGAGATGTGAGAGCCTTCTATTTTCGATCTTGCATATAGATTATTTTATATGTAGTTTATACTATTAGATAATACAATAGAGGGCTCTCATGGCGAAGTTAGAAGTTGGAACTAAGGCTCCAGAGGTTGATTTAATAATTGAAGGTGAGAAAAAATTTTTACTGAGTGATTACGTAGGTAAGAATTTGGTTCTATACTTCTATCCTAAGGATGATACTCCTGGATGCACATTAGAAGCAAAGGATTTTAGGGATAAAATAAAAGAGTTTGATTCTTTAAATACAGTTATTATTGGTGTTTCAAAAGATAACTTAGAAAGCCATAAAAAATTTCAAGAAAAATGCGAACTTCCATTCTCACTTGCTTACGACCACAATGGGTCTACTTGCGAGCTTTATGGCCTTTGGATTGAGAAAAGTATGTATGGGAAAAAATACTTTGGCATCGATCGTTCAACTTTTTTAATTGACAAATCTGGGATTATTAGGAAAATATGGCGAAATGTTTCTGTTAAAGGACATGTTGATGAAGTATTAAATGAAGTAAAAAGTTTATGATTACCAATGCAGTAAAAGAAATTTTGGCAAATTATGAAAGCGATTGCCCTGGAACGAAAGCTAATCTGTGTAGAATTTTAATGCACGGGGAACTAGGTGGTACGGGCAGAGTCATAATTTTGCCAGTAGATCAGGGGTTTGAGCATGGTCCTGCAAGAAGCTTTGCTTCTAACCCGGAAGGGTATGATCCATTATATCATTATTCCTTAGCAGTTGAGGCGGGTTTGAATGCCTATGCTGCACCACTTGGGATGTTAGAAGCAGGTGCTAGCTCTTTTGCTGGTGCTATTCCAACGATTTTGAAGGTCAATAGCTCAAACTCCTTAAAGGGAAAAGATGAGGAGCCTGATCAGGCGGTTAACGCTTCCGTACAAGATGCCTTGAGGCTTGGATGTTCTGCTATTGGTTTTACTATTTACCCAGGTTCTGGTGCGTTCAATAAGATGGTTGATGAGCTGAGGGAATTAGCCCTGGAAGCAAAATCTGTTGGTCTTGCAGTTGTGGTGTGGTCGTATCCGCGTGGTGGTGATCTCTCTAAAGATGGGGAAACGGCGTTTGATATCTGCGCATATGCTGCGCACCAAGCATGCTTGCTTGGAGGCCATATCATAAAAGTAAAATTGCCTACTGATTACTTGGAGCAGCCAGAAGCCAAAAAAGTTTATGAGAAATATGATATTGATAGAGCAACTTTAGCAAGTAGGGTAAGGCATATCAAGGAGTCTTGCTTTAATGGTCGGCGAATTGTGGTATTCTCTGGTGGGGCAAGCAAAGATTTAGATGACCTTTATCAAGATGCGAGAGCTATCAGAGATGGCGGAGGGAACGGCTCGATTATTGGGCGTAATAGTTTTCAAAGGCCAAAAGCTGAAGCCTTGCGAATGTTGGAGCATTTAATAACTATATATAAATAGCATGAATCCAATAGTAAAAATACTAAACTTAGTCAAAGAGCACATTAATGCATTCCTAACACCTGAAGCACTCTTTGTTGGTATAAAAGTTTTACTTATAGCTCTGGTTATATATTTTACGAGCTACGTGGTTAGTTTTTTTCTGAAGAAATTATTCCTGCGTCTACAAAAAAATAACAGTTTTTGGGATGATATTTTAGTCAAATCTTTAATTGAGCCTCTTATAACATTTATAGTATTATTTGGCATTTCAGTAATTTTAGATATTTCAAATGTTTTAGATTCTGAAAAAAAAATAGAAATACTAGGTATGATGAGGAGAGTTAGCGTAGTTGTGTGCATAACTTGGTTCGTGCTTTCATGTGTTAGTTTATCCGAGGATAGGTATATTAGCCGCAAGAAATTGAAGCATCAGACTGTAGACTATAGCTCTATTGATGTTGCAGTAAAATTGCTCAGAGTATCAATTTTAATTACAGCGATGCTAGTGGTGATGGATGTGGTTGGTGTTGATATCAAAGGAATTCTTGCTTTTGCTGGGATTGGTGGTGTTGCTGTTGCGCTATCTGCAAAGGAATTGCTATCGAATTTTTTTGGTACAATTTTAATATATGCTGATAAGCCATTTATACGTGGAGAGACAATTCGTTTTCCTGATAAAGTTGAGGGCATGGTCGAGAAAATTAGTTGGCGCGTAACCGCGATTAGGACTCTTGATAAAACACTGCTCTTTGTTCCAAATGCTACATTTTCTACAATTGCAATTGAGAACTGTTCTAGAATGACGCATAGGCGGATAAAAGAGACTATAGGTATTGCAATTACACATGCAGATAAATTTAGCGTAATCACTTCTTACATTAAAAAGATGTTATTAGAACATCCGCAAATTGATACTAAGCAAAGAATTTATGTGAACTTTGATAGCTTTAGCGATCATTCCATTAACTTTGTCATTTATGCTTTCACTACAGCGACAGATTTAGTAGACTTTTCAAGTGTGAAACAAGATATTATATTGAAAGCTATAGAAATTATTAGTAAAAATGGAGCAAGCATTGCGCATCCAACTAGAACTATAAAAATTGATAACTCAATTGATGATGATAATAAATTAACCAATAAAAAGAAAAGAGGTAATACATGAGAATTAACGCTAACTCTATTCGTGCAGGTCATGTGCTTGAATATAATGGCAAGCTTTGTGTGGTAAGTAAAACACCTGAGCACACTATGCCTGGTAAGGGTGGTGCATATGTTCAGGTTGAAATGAAAGATCTAAAAACAGGTACAAAATTTAATGAGCGTTTTCGTTCGAGTGAAGACGTCGAGAAGGTAAGACTAGATCAGAAAGAATGCAAGTACTTATACTCAGATGACGAATTTTTATATCTGCTTGATAACGAGAGTTTTGAACAGGTACAGATTAATAAAGATATGATTGGTGATAAAATTGCATATCTTCAGGAAGATATGAATATTGATGTTGAGTTTCATGAAGGCAACCCTTTAAAAGTTGCGCTGCCTGATAGTGTGGTTTTAGAAATTAAAGAGACTGAGCCTGTGGTGAAGGGTCAAACAGCTGCTTCATCTTACAAGCCGGCAATTCTGGAAAATGGTATTAGGATTATGGTCCCGCCATTTATTGATGCTGGCACTAAGGTGATTGTTAAAACTGAGGATAATTCTTACGTCGAACGAGCAAAGTAGTATGTCTCGTCAATCGTCTATAATTAACGCCATGCTTTCTGTTAATGCTAAAATAGCGCGAAATTTAATCCGCGATTTTAGCGAACTGCAGTTGCTGCAATCCTCCAAAAGGCCTTTGGATAATTTCAAAGATAATACTAAGAGAAGGTTACAAGAAATTGTTTTAAATCAGTTGAATTTAGCCCGCCCACAATATGGCCTAATCTCCAAAGAAATCACGGAAAATGAAGACGCTGAGAAGAGATGGGTGGTTACCATCTTGGAAGGGGAAGAGAATTTTATGCGATCCATTCCTTATTTTGCTTTCTCTCTGGCGGTTGAAGAGATGGCTCCAGATGGTGATAGAGAGATTATTGCTGGTATGATATTTGCCCCTGTGCTCAATGAATTGTACTTTGCTGAGAAGGACGCAGGAGCATGGCAAGAGCACGGTGGTACAAGGCAAGTTAGTCGCATCAAGGTTGCTGAACCTAAAGAAGGTGGAGGTATTCTAGCGACCAATAATATGTCCGATGCAGATGCATCCAAGAGTATTCGCATACTAGGTTCTGATGCATTATCCCTTGCATATGTGGGAGCTGGTAAGGTTGATAGCTGCGCTCTTAATAACGTACACTTTTGTGACGTAGCTGCAGGCTTAATTATTGCTAAAGAAGGGGGGGCTCAACTATCATCATATAAATATGACCAGGATTTACAGATTGATAGAATTTCTGCCTCCTAACGCTGTACTGTAAACCAAAAAGTGTGCATTGCCTAGGAGCAGTTAGCAAAGCAATCGCAGATTAAATCACACCATGTGCTAGGAGTGATGTTTACATGAGATGTTAGAACTACGAGCAACCAAGTAGGATTTAAAAGCTGGAATTGGTACTATATAACCCCATGCACCTTTATTGACAAATATTAATTTTTATGTTATTTTTTGTTTTTGAAACAGTAAAAAGGTAATGCAATGAAACAAGATAAATATATAGCAAGCCGACTTTTAGAGGGTATAGAGCTTTATCCCGGTACATCTCCCGAACAGAGTTCTCTCTTCTATAGAACCTTACGAGACGCTTATAAATATGAGGAGCGTATTTGTGGACACGAAGAATTCTATCCAGAAATGTCTCTTGATCAAAAAGTAGCAAAAGCTTTAAATTTCATGGCAGAGCTGCCAACTTATAATAAGCATGTGAGATCAGCATTTCCTGCGGATGCTACTAATATAGTTGAAAGTGCAAGACATAGCATCTCATATCTATATGCAATAGGTGATGAAAGTATAGTTGAAACTCTTTTGAAACTTAACAAAGATCAAGTGTCTGCATTAAAATTTGTAAAAGAAAAATATGAAACTGGGCTAAAAATCACTAAGCTTATAGGACTAAGCTCAGAAGCAATAAAGTTTTTTACACGTGATGATAAACTTATAACAAAATGTATCGAAAATGAAATAAATCCTGCAGACTTTAATGGCTGGGAAGTTGATCACATTAAAGGTGCAATAAAATTATATTTTAAGGGTGCTAATCTTGAGAGATTAAAGCGTTTAGAATTATCTGAACGAAAAGAAATAGTTAATCAAATAAATAAATCTCAAAGTGAATGGTATGATCAAGAACAAAAAATAGTAGAACTTATAAGGTTATCTGGTTTAGATCAACCGCCACAAGAGGTTGTTCCAAGCTTTTCTGTCACAAAATTTCTTGGCACTGCTCCGGTTTTTTCTAGCGTCCTTCATTTTAAGTACGTCGCTCCTGCTGTCCAAGTGCAGCAAGTAGATGCCACTACTGCTATTGAACCTGTGTTTTTTCAACGTAGTCAAAGTTTAGCGGAGTTCGAGGAATTATTAAGGTCAAATCCAGTTCTTCAATTAACGCCATTAAGCGTCCCAGAAGAAGTGGTTCCAACTACAGCGGTAGTACCTCATTACGAGACACCTACTCCTCAGCATACTACAATAAGCATGCCAATTGCAGCAAATTTAGGTGGAGCGTTAATGAGAATTGCTGAAAATTCAGGAACAATTCAATATTGGTTGTCAAATATGCTACCGATTGGTTCTTTAGATTGCTTAGATAATCCATATCTAATGACTGGGCTACATGTAGTTGGAGGAGCAATGGTTATGAATATGCCATCAACATTACCAATGCACATAAAGCTAGCAGCATCTGGAATGTCTTCTGCTGTTTATGCCGGTAAAAAATTGCTTTTAGAAGCTCAGAAAGAAGATTTGAGTATAATTAAAGAGCAGGAAATAGCTGGCATAAAAGATTTCATTGATGTATGTGGATATCAAATGATTACCGGCGCTGGAACAAGTTTGTTAACTAGCCTTCCTTATAACATTATTTTTGGTTTTAATATTCCTGGCATGATTCTTAATGCATTACAAGGTGCTGTTGCTAGCGGTGCGATATGCTATGCTGTGCATAATAATGACAATAAAATAGGAGAAGATGGATTATCCTCAGGAATATTACCCGCTATAGCTTCTGCAGGGGCGACATATGCATTATATAAAAATGGTATGATTCCAACAACCGCAGGGCTGATAGAAGATGGGTTTTTAACTAATGTTGATAAGTTATTCACTTCAGCAGCTGTAGTTGCTAGTAGTCATTTTACTACTAAGTTGTGTCAAGACTCATTTCTTTCAGGACTAACAACACCATCTGATTCTGAAGAAGTGTAAGTTTATTATTTATCCTCTAAATTATGAATTATTCCCGCACAAGGCTTTTAAATCTTATCGCGGGAATAATACCAAGCCACATTTTTAAATCCTACTTTGTTGCTAGTCACTCTATAATCGCATGTAGTAGGTATCGCTCCTCGCGCCTGGTATATGGTTTAATCCAGGATTTGCTACAAGAAAATACTTAAGCTACACGCGTAATATGTTATACCTTAGAAGAAATATTAATTAAGTTAAAGCAACGCGGTATCGCTAAGCAAATCCTCTGTTGATATAGCTTCTATTGAGGTGTCGATTCTTTTATTTAGATTTGTGTAAACCTTCCCTGGCCCGATCTCAGCTATTTTTGTCGCTCCGAGTGCGTGCATTTTTCTGATGGACTCGCACCATCTAACCATGCCAGTAACTTGATTTACTAAATTTTCCTTTATGTCTTTCGTCTGAATAACATCCGCAGAAATATTGGCAATTAGTGGTACTTGCGGCTCCAATATATTTATATTCTCTAGCGCTGCTCGCAATTTTTCTTGAGCTGGCATTATTAGCTTTGAGTGGAAAGGTGCGCTCACGTTGAGCTTAATTGCCTTATAGCCTTTATTGCTAGCTATTTTAATTGCTCTATCTATATCCTCTACTGCTCCGCTTAGTACTTGTTGCTCAGGCGCATTATCATTTGCAACTTCGCAGTCAGATTCGCTAGCAATCTCTTGTGCGATTGTGATGTTTGCTCCAAGTAGCGCAAACATCGCACCACGGCCTAGAGGCACAGCATCTTGCATTGCGCGCCCACGTATTTTTAGTAATTTAGCACAATCGCCAATTGTTATAGACCCAGCAGCTGCAAGAGCAGTGAATTCACCAAGCGAGTGGCCGGCTACGTATGAGCAAAATTCTGGGAGTTTCTTACCTAGCTTTTCTTCAACAGCTCTTAGCGCTGCCATTGAGCAAGCCATCAAAGCTGGCTGAGTATTTTCAGTTAATGTGAGTTCTGAATCTGGGCCTTCAAAAATGACCTTGGAGAGATTTTGTCCAAGGGCTGCGTCTACTTCATCAAATACATCCTTAGCAACTTTATAATTATCATATAAATCTTTGCTCATGCCGACTTTTTGCGCCCCTTGCCCTGGGAAAATGCATCCTATTCTCATTTTTATGCCCTTTACTATTTTAAGTTTTGAATTATACTGAAAAAACGATAAATTACAAGGATAAGCTTTATGTTGCGTAAATTAGCATTGGTTATTATGACGATGATCATAGCATTTGGAAATACAAAAGCAGATGAAAAATTGATAGAGTTGGATGTCAATAAAATCCCTGAGTGGATGACCGAGCGGATTGATAAGGAGCTGCATTCTTTTAAGGACTCAGGAATATCACAAAAGGAATTAGAGAATTTAAAGGATTTAATACGTAAGGCCAATTTGCCTATAATGCATTTTGAGATCATTGATAATAAATTATATCATGGCAACACACCTAATCTCTCGGGTCGTAATTTAAATGCATTAACCTTCGTAAAAAACGAATTAGAAAATCGCGTGTTGAAAAAGTATTCTCTCGCTAACATAAGCTTTTTTATAAATTTAGAAGATGATGATCGAAATTTATATACTGCAACAATAAAATATAAAAACTTTCCAATTTTTGTTTTTGCTAAAGATAAAATGCAAGCCGATAGTGATAGACATATATTATTCCCTGATGACTATACTATCGCGAATAGAGGCTATGGATATTGGGAAGGATGGGAGGCTATCTCTAAAAGAGTTTTGAAGTATAATGATAAATATCATTGGCAAAGTAAACGTGAGCTTGTATTTTGGCGTGGCAAGAAAAGTGATTATTTTGAAGTAAGGACATTTCAAACACCAAGGCAAACCATAGTGGATTTATCTGATAAGTATCCCAATTTAATAGATGCTAAATTCCATGTTGAACCAACTGTTGCTTCTAATAAGTTTATAACAAAATTTTATAGCATTCGTGATCTTATTATGAAAAAATTTGGTATAGGTGGTTTTGTTAAAAATGAAGAGTTCCATAAGTATAAGATGCTTATAAATATTGATGGGGCTACTAGTACGTTTCCAGGTTTTTTACAACGACTGCTAACCAGTTCAGTCACCATAAAACAAGAAACTGACAACGAGCAATGGTTTTATGATGCGGTGAAGCCATGGGTTCATTATGTGCCGGTGAAGAAAGATTTATCTGACTTGATAGAGAAAATTGAGTGGGTAAAAAATAATGATGCAGAGGCTAAGAAAATCGCGGATCGATCAACAGAGTTCGTGCAAAATAACCTAATGATGGATCATATAGATATCTACATAGTTGCTTTGCTAACAGAATATGCTAAACTGCAGCAGTTCAAATTGGAAAAAGCAACTATAGAAAATGTTCAATGATTTAACCTCAAGTCTCAATAAAATTTTCGATAAGCTAAAGGGTGTTGGCTATTTGCGTGAGGAGGATGTTGCCTCGGCGTTGCGTGAGATTAGGCTTGCGTTGCTGGAGGCGGATGTTGCCCTTCCTGTGGTAAAAGATTTTATCAGTCTAGTCAAAGAGCGTGCTGTGGGTGAGCAGATTGTCAAGAGCATTTCGCCTGGTCAGATGGTTGTTAAGGTTGTTCAGGATTGTTTGCAGGAAATTTTAACCCTCGAAAGCCATGAGCTAAATATAGCAGTAGCTCCGCCAGCAGTTATTATGATGGTTGGGTTGCAGGGCTCTGGTAAAACCACGACAACGGCTAAGATTGCAAATAAGCTAAAAAAAGAAGGGAAGAAGCCATACATGGCTTCGCTCGATATTTATAGGCCAGCAGCGCAGGAGCAATTGCTTGCCCTCTCCCGTCAGATTCAAGTTGATTGTCTGCCAATAGAACCAAATCAAACCCCGATCGAGATCACTAAGCGTGCACTGAAAGAGGCGAAGTTCCATGATGTGCTGCTACTTGATACTGCAGGGAGATTGCATATTGATCAAGAGTTAATGGACGAGCTAAGGCAGATCAAAAAGCTCGCAAACCCTGTTGAGATATTGTTGGTTGCTGATGCCATGACTGGTCAAGATGCTGTGAACATTGCCAAAGAATTTAATGATGCGCTGGGTCTAACTGGAATTATTCTTAGCAGAGTTGATAGTGATGCTCGTGGCGGTGCGGCGCTCAGCATGAGTTATGTCACTAAGTGTCCTATAAAGTTCTTGGGAGTAGGCGAAAAAGTTTCTGACCTTGAGGAATTTTATCCTGATAGAGTTGCCTCAAGAATTCTCGGGATGGGAGATATCTCTTCTTTAGTAGAAAAAGCGGCGGCGGCTGTGGACAAAGAAAGTTCAGAAAAAATGATGAGACAAATCGAAAAAGGGAGATTCGATTTAAATATGCTGGCTGAGCAATTAAAAGGCATGAAGAAAATGGGTGGGATTGCAAGTATCATGGGCATGATCCCGGGTCTTGGGAAATTAGCAAAGGGCGTAAATAGTAGTGCGATTGACGATGGGATAATAAAAAGGCAACTTGCAATAATTTCTTCGATGACAAAAGAGGAGAGGAGAGATCCTAGGATTTTAAATGCTTCGAGAAAAATTAGAATTGCAAATGGTTCAGGCACCGATGTTCAGGATATAAATAAGTTGATGAAGCAATTTTTGCAAATGGGCAAAATGGTTAAAAAATTTGGCAAGGTAGACAAAGAAACCTTGATGAATCAGTTCGGTGCGGGTAATTTTTTGCGTGGTACAGATTTTTCTTGACTTGAAACAGTTAAGTTAGTAAATTCTGTTTCTCTAAGCAAAATTATTAGAAATTAGAAAGATTATGAGCAAAGCTAAAACAGCAAGTAAAAACAATCCCGTTGGTAGAGAGAAAGCCAAGGAATTTGTGTACAATGGTCAAAAGGTCAAGCCTGTTAGGTTGATATCTCTTGGGAGAAACTTTATGGCTGTACAATATGAGAATGGTCAATTAGCATTGGATGCGCAAAAAAATCCATTGCCATGGTCAAAAATAAAAACATAACACTATAGATATATTATAAGTATTTTAAAGGAATTATATGCCAAAACTTAAAACTAAATCTGGAGCAAAAAAAAGATTCAGTCTAACTGCATCTGGTAAGGTAAAGCACGGGCAGGCGGATAAGCGCCACGGAATGGTTAAGCGAAGCAAGAGGCAGCTTAGAGATCAAAGAGGTACTTCAACTCTCTCTAAGCCAGATTCTATTATCGTGAAAAAATTCCTACCTTATTCCTAAGAGACAAAGAAAAGATTCATAAAAGGAGACTTAAATGGCTAGAGTTAAAGCAGGATTAACTACAAAAAAAAGACATAAAAAAATTCTAGAGCTTGCTAAAGGTTTTAGAGGACGCGCCAAAAATTGCTTCCGTGTTGCTGTTCAAAAAGTTGAGAAAGCTTTGCGTTATGCCTATCGTGATCGTAGAAATCGTAAGCGTGATTTGAGAGGCTTGTGGATTCAGAGGGTGAATGCAGCTGTTAGATTGCATGGCCTCAATTATTCTAAATTTATCAATGGTTTAAATTTGGCAGGTATAACTATTGATCGTAAAATATTATCTGATATTGCTGTCCATGAGCCAGAGGCTTTTAAAGCAATTGTAGAAAAAGCAAAGGATGCTTTAAGTAAGAAATCTGCATAGTTTTTTTAGCTGCAGATTGTTGAGAAGTATTAAACCAAATAAGTAGCTATATGTTTGATCGCGATTATAACAGAGTCCTTCTAAAGATTTCAGGTGAGTCTTTTAAGGGTAAGTTAGATTACGGTCATAGTTTTAAAGCCATCAATGCTATAATAGATGACATTATTGAAGCTGACCAAGCTGGAGTGCAGATTTGCCTAGTTGTGGGAGGTGGGAATTTCTATAGAGGAAGTCAAACTCAGGGGATTGATAGAGCAACGGCTGATTATGTCTCAATGCTTCCAACTGTTATGAATGCTCTTGTTCTCCAGGATCTTTTGGAGAAAAAAGGGGTAAAGTCCAAAGTATTATCATCAGTTCCAATGGAAAGCATTTGTGAAACGTATTGCAAGACAAAAGCATTAACGTATATGGATGACGGCTATATAGTGATATTTGCAGGCGGCACAGGTAATCCTTTTGTATCTACAGATACTTCAGCTGTATTTAGAGCTATAGAGATGAGATGCGATGCGATGTTGAAAGGTACGCAGGTTGAAGGCGTATATTCAGAAGATCCTAATAAAAACAGCAATGCTAAAAAATATGATGTATTGAGTTATGACGAAGTAATCGATAAAAAGCTAAAGGTTATGGATTTACCCGCTGTTTGTGTGGCTCAAGAACATGGCTTACCTATGCTTGTGTTTTCGATACAAAATAGGGGGGAGCTAAACAAGGTGCTCCATGGTAATGGCACTTTTACGTTAATAAAATAGTTACTATTATTGGATGCGATTGCAATGGTTATGCTATTACCTTTCATCTCAATGATAGATACCTTTAATAAGTAGAAAAATATGCTTGAATCACTCAAAAAAACTCTCGAAACTAGAATGGGCAAGGCTGTACAGGTTTTGCAAGGGGAGCTAAATTCTGTCAGAACTGGTAGGGCTACCTCCAATTTACTTGAACATATTAGGGTCGAGGCTTATGGTGGTTTTGTTCCAATTTCTCAAGTAGCTAACGTTAATGTTCAGGATAGCAAAACTCTTACGGTGCAGGTATGGGATAAAGATGTTGTCAAAAGTGTTGAAAAAGCAATTAATACTTCAGACTTAGGATTAAACAGTTTTGCTGAGGGGCAGGTTATCCGCGTACCTATTCCTCCTTTGAGTGAGGAGAGAAGAAAAGATATGGTAAAAATGATGGCTAAATATGCTGAGCAAAATAGAGTTGCAGTCAGAAATATCCGTCGCGATGGTATTGATGAAGTCAAAAAGCTAGAGAAAGATGGTAAAATTTCCAAAGATGATATGCACAAATGCACTGATGAGATTCAGAAATTAACAGATAAAAGTATCAAGGAAATCGATATTTTATTGAGTAACAGAGAAAAAGAAGTCATGCAAGTTTAGTTTGCATACAGTAGAAGGGGGAAGGATGGCGATAATAAAATACTTAGATCCTAAGAATGATATAGCTTTTCGTAAGATTTTTGGTACTCAAAAAAACGAGGCAATATTGATTCATTTTCTTAACGATTTATTGGGCAAAGTTGGTCCAGAATCTATAGAGAGCGTCTCATTTCAGAATTCATTTCAATTTCCAGATATTTCAATGCAGAAGCAAAGCGTAATTGACGTACGTTGCACTGATCAACAAGGCAAGCAGTATATCGTTGAAATGCAGGTTGCTCCAACTCGCTACTTTGATAAACGTGCCCAGTATTATGCAGCTAAAGCTTATGTTGAACAATCTGTGAAAGGTACAACTGCTTATGAAAACCTCAAAGAAGTTATTTTTTTAGCTATAACTGACTTTGTGATGTTTCCAAATAAGAAAAAATATAAATCCAAAGAGCATAAATCGGTTCATGTATTTAAAGACGAAGAAACTCATGAACACGATTTAAAGGATATTTCCTTCGTGTTTATAGAGTTGCCAAAATTTAATAAAGACATAAAGGACTTGGTTACATTTGAGGATAAATGGTGCTACTTCTTCAAGCATGCTCACGAGCCAGAGAATATAGAGCAGCTGATAGCAATGAATGATGAGATTATTAAAAAAGCTTATGATCAGCTAGTGGCATACAATTGGACATTAGAAGAGTTGCAAAAATACGAAGCTATGCAAAAATCTATGATGGATGCTATGGCAAGAGAGAGCTACATTAGAGAGGAAGTAAGTTCCAAGGCAATGGCTGAAGGAATGGAGAAAGGCTTGATTCGTGGCTTCGAGCAAGGGATCCAGAAAGGCATAGAAAAAGGCATAGAAAAAGGCATAGAGAAGGGCATAGAAAGTGGTATAAAAAAGGGGAAGTCTGAAGAGAAGTTGTCAATAGCAAGAAAAATGTTGGCTGAAGGCATCGAAATTGAAACCATATCTAAAATTACTGGCTTGTCTCTCACAAGAAAGGAATTAGAAAATCAGCAAAGTTAGTAATGCAATATTATATCCATAAATTTAAAATAATTCAGATAGTCATTAGTATTTTATTTGTGATAACCATGTCAACATTACATTCTCAGCATGATGATAAATATATATAGTATCTAATGATAAAGTGAAAGAAATAATAGCTATGCAAGATGGATTTAGGAACAAATATCCGGAATATTTTTAGGAGTATTATGAAATATGAGCAGTCAAAACACTAAGTCTTTTCAAGGTTTAATAAGCGCTTTGCAAGAATACTGGCACAAGCAGGGTTGCGCGATATTGCAACCCTATGACATGGAGTTAGGGGCGGGGACCTTTCATACCGCAACCACTCTGTGGTGCTTGGGTGATAGCAAATTCAGAGTAGCATATGTGCAGCCATCTCGCCGCCCTTCAGATTCAAGGTTCGGTGATCATCCAAATCGCCTCTATAAGCACCACCAATTTCAGGTGGTATTGAAGCCTGCGCCTGAGGATATTCAGAAGCTCTATCTAGATAGCTTAGCTTACATAGGCATTGACCATAAATACCACGACATACGCTTTGTAGAGGATGATTGGGAAAGCCCAAGTTTAGGTGCTTCTGGTCTTGGTTGGGAGGTTTGGTGTGATGGTATGGAAGTTTCTCAATTCACTTACTTGCAGCAAATGGGAGGTATCGAGTGCGAGGTTGTTGCAGGTGAATTGACATATGGCTTGGAGAGAATTGCACTATATATTCAAGGCAAAGATAATGTTCATGACCTTGACTATAACGAGCCATCATCTCCAAATCATATCACATACGGTGATTTATTTAAGAGATCTGAACGCGAATTCTCTGAATACTCTTTATATGCAGCGAACACAGAGATATTATTTAAGAACTTTGGAGAATTAGAACAAGAGTGCAAGGATTTGTTGAGTAAAAAATTGGTGTTACCAGCTTATGAGCAATGCATGAAAATGAGCCACATATTTAACACTTTAGATGCACGCGGAGTGATTAGTGTGGTTGAACGAGCCTCTTATATTTTAAAAATAAGAAGTATGGTGAAAAGTTGCTGCGAATTTTGGTTAATTAATAGTTAAGCTTATGAGTGAATTATTATTTGAAATATTTTCTGAAGAGATTCCGGCCCGAATGCAGCTTAAAGCAGCTGAAGATTTTAAAATCTTAGTCGAGAAATCTTTTAAGAGTAATCAAATAGCTTTTAGTGAGCTAAAAAGTTTTGTGACTCCAAGGAGGCTCGTTGTGATTGCATGTGGTATCAAGATTGATCAGTTAGAAGGAGCACAGCTAGAGAAGAAGGGACCTAATGTTGAAGCGGATGACGCTGTCGTAGATGCTTTTGCATATTCCATGGGTGTTGATAGGACTGAGCTATTTACTAAATGCATAAGAGACAAAGAGTATTATTTCGCAAGATCAAACCAAGTATCTAAGGATATCAGGGATTTACTTCCTAAGGCCATGGAAAGAGCTTTAGGTGAGCTTTCTTGGGCTAAATCAATGAAGTGGGATCAAGCTCCTGGAATAAGGTGGGTGAGGCCAATAAGAAATATAATGTGTGTTTTTGATGGAGAAGTGCTGCCGATTAGATTTGGTAATTTAAACTCTAATGATATCTCTTTTGGTCATAGGTTTATGGCGCCAACTTCTTTCAAAGTTAAGAATTTCTCGAGCTATAATCATGCCCTTCAAGAAAAAAGTGTTATATTGAATAGCGCAGATAGAAAGCAAATAATATTATCTAATATAAACAGACTGACTAAGGAATTAGGTGTTGAATTAATAGAAGATGAAGGTCTTCTGGACGAGGTTTGTGGCCTTATAGAGTATCCATTTGTGCTATTTGGTAAGATAGATAACGAATTTTTATCTTTGCCAAAGGAAGTACTTATCAGTTGTATGCGTAAACATCAGAAATACTTTTCTCTAAAAAACTCAGATGGGACTTTTGCTCCATATTTTATTGTTGTGTCCAATAATATTACTCAAGATGCTGGTAAGGAGATTATTGCTGGAAATGAGAAGGTTTTAAAGGCTCGCTTGAAAGATGCAAAGTTTTTTATTGAAGAAGATAGAAAAACTACACTTGATTCAAAAGTAGAGAAACTAAAAGGAGTAGTGTACCATCAAAAACTTGGTAGTATGTATGATAAGGCTATCAGAGTTTCTAAGCTTGCTAAACAAATATATTCAGAAATTAAGTTAGGTGATGAAAAAATAATAGAGCGTATTGTGCGCCTTTCTAAGGTTGATTTAACAAGCGGCATAGTTGGCGAATTTCCTGAATTACAAGGAATTGCAGGAGCTTACTATGCAACCTTTGATAATGAATCCAATGCGGTTGCTAAAGGAATATATGAGCACTACTTGCCTACAGGAAAGGATAGCTACCTTCCAACATCCATTGAGGGAGCGATAGTTTCTATAGCTGATAAAATGGATTCGATTGCAGGAATGTTCTCAATTGGTGAAGTTCCGACATCATCTAAAGATCCTTATGCGCTGCGCAGACATGCACTAGGAGTGATCCGAATTTTGTGTGAATATAAAATTGACTTTCCAGCTCTAACTCTGATAAAAAATTCTCTTGATCTTTATAACCATTCATCTGGAGATACAAGGGATAAAATGTATAACTTCTTCTTCGATAGATTTAAATATTGGCTAAAAGATCATTTTCGTGAAGATTATATAGCTGCAATTTTAAAAAAATCGAGCCGCAATATACATGTGGATTATCTAAAAATAAAAGAACTAAATGAATTTCTATTACACGAAGAATCTAGCAAGGCAATTTTTGCTATCAAAAGAATTATAAATATTATAGAAAACAACCAATATTTATTTGCAAAAATGGATGGCGAGATAGATTCAGAGATCTTTAGTACTTCTGCTGAAAAGAGTTTATTGTTCTCAATTGAAAATTTACAAGATAAAATTATTAATAATATTACTAGCCATAAGTACCTAAATGCTTTAGAGTTAATATACGAACTCAAGGATCCGATAGATAAATTTTTCAATGACGTTATGGTCATGGTAGATGATATAAATATTAAAATAAATAGATTGAAGATTTTAAAGAAAATTTACAATTTAGTAGATGGTTTTATAGCTTTTTCATTAATTGAATTATAAGTGTGTTATGAATAAAAAATGGATCTATAGTTTTGGTAACGGTAAGGCTGAAGGAAACGCCTCAATGAGAGATATACTTGGTGGTAAGGGTGCCAATCTTGCTGAGGTTTGTAATTTAAATCTCTTAGTGCCTCCTGGATTTACAATTTCTTCAGAAATATGTACGTACTATTATGAAAATAAAAAAACCTTTCCATTAGACTTAGAATCACAAATCAATACATACCTTCACGAAATAGAAAACCAGTTAGATAAGAAATTTGGAGATCACAGAAATCCATTATTAGTTTCTGTTAGATCTGGTGCGCGAGCTTCTATGCCAGGGATGATGGATACTATACTAAATCTTGGCCTAAATGATGAGACAGTTGTAGGGCTTGCAAGCACTAGTAGCAATGAGCGTTTTGCTTATGATAGTTATCGCCGTTTCATCCAGATGTATTCTGATGTTGTGCTAGGTATTGAATACTATCACTTCGAGGAATGCTTGGATTTAGTAAAGCAGGATAGAGATATAATAATTGATAGCGAGCTTAGTATAGAGGATTTGAAATATCTAATCACTCAATATAAGGAAATTGTACTTGATAAGTCTGGTTATGAATTCCCTCAAGATGTCAAAGGGCAGCTTATGTCTGCTATTAAGGCAGTATTTGATTCATGGATGTGTTCCCGAGCTATTACATATCGGAAGCTTAATAATATACCTGAGTCCTGGGGAACAGCAGTTAATGTGCAGTCCATGGTGTTTGGTAATATGGGTAATACCAGTGCAACAGGTGTTGTGTTTACGCGCAATCCATCTAATGGTGTTAAGGAATTATACGGCGAATATTTGTTGAATGCTCAAGGTGAGGATATCGTTGCTGGTATTAGGGTTCCAAACTCTATAACTAAACAAGGTAGAGTTGGGACTGACTCAGATAATTTATCAATGGAAGAGATAATGCCAGAGATTTATAGTGAATTATGCTCAGTGGCACAGAAATTGGAGCTTCATTATAAAGATATGCAAGATATAGAGTTTACGATAGAGCAAGGGAAGCTATATATATTGCAAACTCGTTCTGGTAAGAGAACTATTCAATCTGCATTAACTATTGCGGTTGATATGGTGAATGAGAAATTGATAGATAAAAATGCAGCATTGACTCGAATCAATGCTGAATCACTAATTCAATTGCTCCATCCAACTCTAGATAAAACAGTTGAGAAGAAAGTTATCTTAAAAGGGTTACCAGCATCTCCTGGTGCTTCTTCTGGAATAGTTGCATTCTCTTCTGCTGATGCGGAGAGATTTTTTGAAATGGGTAATAGTAATATCATATTGGTACGCATGGAGACCAGCCCTGAAGATATTGGCGGTATGCATGTATCAAAAGGTATACTTACGAGCCGCGGAGGGATGACCTCGCATGCTGCTGTAGTTGCTAGAGGCATGGGTAAACCATGTATTGTTGGAGCGAGCTCTCTTAATATTAATCTTGCGTCTAAAAAGATGATAATTGGCGATGTTGAGATTAAAGAAGGAGAATACATCACTATTGATGGTTCTAGTGGTGAGGTTATTTTAGGCCAGGTACCAACCATCAAGCCCACTGTTTTTGGGGCATTTTCGCAAATCATGAAATGGGCAGATGATGCTAAGCGTCTTACGGTTAGAGCTAACGCTGAAACTGTACATGATATAAAAACTGCATTAGATTTTGAAGCCGAAGGCATAGGACTTTGCAGAACTGAGCATATGTTTTTTGATGCTGAGCGCATCATCGCTGTTAGAAAGATGATAATAGCGCGCAATTTTAATGAGCGCGAAAAGGCATTGCAAGAATTGCTTCCTGCTCAAAAAAAGGATTTTATAGAAATATTTAACTTGATGAAAGATAAGCCAGTTAACATCAGACTCCTTGATATGCCGCTGCATGAGTTTCTTCCAACTAACGATGAAGAAATGCAGGATGTGGCTACTTCTGCTAATGTTGATTTAGAATTAGTGAAATTCCGCTGCAAGCAGCTTCACGAGGTTAACCCAATGTTGGGACATCGTGGGTCGCGTTTAGGAGTTACTTATCCTGAAATTTATGAGATGCAAGTTCGTGCTATATGTGAGGCGATGGTGGAGGTGAATGCTGCTAATTCTTTCGTGACTACGGTCGAAATAATGGTGCCTCTAATTGCAACTGCTAAGGAAATGCAGATATTGCGTGCCCTTATCGAAAAGGTTATTATGAAGGTTGAGCGCGAAAGAAATACTAAGTTGCAGCACCAAATAGGGACGATGATTGAACTTCCAAGGGCTGCGTTGCGCTCGGATGACATTGCAGAGTTTGCAGAATATATGAGCTATGGTACGAATGACCTGTCTCAAACATCTTTCGGTCTCTCAAGGGATGATTCTGCTACATTTATGCACGAGTACATTGAAAAGGGAATTTTTGCTAATGATCCATTTGTTGAGTTAGACGTTGATGGAGTTGGAGAGCTAATTAAAATTTCTGCCGAAAAAGCACGCAAAGTTAAAAAGGATATCAAGCTTGGAGTATGCGGAGAGCACGGTGGAAATCCTGCATCGATAAACTTCTTTAATAGTATTAATTTATCATACATATCTTGTTCGCCATACCGTATTCCTGTTGCAAGGCTTGCTGCTGCACAAGCGGCAATTAATGAGGAAAAGGCTCAAAAAAAAACTCTAAAAATTGAGTTAGCTATAGTCTAGTTGTATTCAGAGTAAGTGGATAAAAAGAGATGGCTAAGTTGATAATGAGCCCAGCGCGTCTAGTGTTAATAGTAGTCAAGAAAAGGTTGGGGGAGCATTGGAGCGTTTTTCATAAATTGGGGGTTGTTAAATAACAAGGTAGATAATATGATACCAGTTGTATGATATGTTAGTATACTATTAGGAGAGTGGTATGGCATTAAATTATCCACAAATAGATCCAGTTTTTATCTCACTAGGCCCGATTGATATACGTTGGTATGCTATTGCTTATGTTGTAGGAATTTTGCTCGGGGTTTCTTATATGAAAATTCTTGCAAAAAAGGCTCAATTGGTAAAATTTGATCAAGGCTTTGTGCAAGATTTTATAGTGGCAGCAATTCTTGGCATTATAATAGGTGGGCGCATCGGGTTTATACTTATTTATCATCCACTGTATTACCTCAATAATCCTATCGAAATATTCACCACATGGGGAAGGGGAATGTCATTCCACGGCGGATTAATAGGCTTTTTTATTGCTGTAATAGTAATATGTAGGCGTTATAAAATTGGTTTTTGGTTAGTATTAGATCTTGCGGCTTGTGCAGCGCCCATAGGAATTTTTCTTGGCAGAATCGCAAATTTTATTAATGGTGAATTATTTGGCAGAATAACTAATCATCATGTCCCCTGGGCTATGATATTTCCGAATGGTGGGCCTTTTTTGCGTCATCCAAGTCAGATATATGAGGCTTTGACTGAGGGGCTATTGCTATTCATAATAATGAACGCTCTATTTTGGATTCTAAAATGTTATAAAAAGCCAATGTTGCTCTCTGGATTGTTTGGCCTATTTTATGGCGTATTTAGAGTTTTTTCGGAGTGTTTTCGCGATCCAGATTCGCAAATTGGTTATATTTTAGATCACTTTACAATGGGTCAGCTATTATCAAGCATATTGATTATAGCAGGGTTATTTGTTAGCATAATCTCCATTATAAGGAAAAACTAGTTGAAAGAAAAAATACTATATATTGGATCAGACCATCGGGGGGTTTATTTAAAAAACCATTTGGTCAATTTTCTCAAAAGTTATAATTATGAAGTTATTGATGAAGGTACTCTATCGGACGAGAAAAGCGTAGATTATCCTGATTTTGCTCATAAAGTTGCTAAACAAGTTAGCAGCAGTGGCAACAAAAGTTTTGGTATATTGATTTGCTATACTGGGATTGGGATGTCAATCGCTGCTAATAAAACAAAGGGAGTTAGAGCTGCGCTGTGTCATGATATTGAATCGGCTGGTCTTGCAAGAAAACATAATGATGCTAATATATTGGTGCTTGGCTCAGGAAATCTGTCTAAAAATGAAGCTTCAGAAATGGTAAAGATTTTTTTGGAAACAAAATTTGATGAAGGAAGGCATGTCGATAGAGTGAATAAAATTGACAAGCCATAACTTGCGTGTATAGATAGTATCATAATATATTGATAAAATAATGCTTGCGAAAGAAAATAGAATTTTTACAAATTTATATGGCACGCATGGAGCAGACCTTGTAAGCAGTAAAATGCGTGGTGATTGGGATGCAACTAAGAAGCTAGTTGAAAGAGGTTCCGATGCTATCATCGAAGAGATTAAAGAGTCAGGCCTCCGTGGACGCGGTGGCGCTGGCTTCCCGACAGGTCTTAAGTGGAGCTTGAGTCCAAAAAAAACTGATAAGCCAAAATATCTTGTAGTCAACGCTGATGAGAGCGAACCTGGTGCGTGCAAAGATAGAGATATCTTAAGATACGAGCCACACAAGCTGTTAGAGGGTATTTTTTGTGCATGCTACGCGCTTAATGCAAACACAGCATATATATATGTGAGAGGCGAATTTTATAAAGAAGCAACTATAATTCAAAAAGCTATAGATGAAGCATATAAAGCCGGCCTGCTTGGAAAGAATGCATGCAAAACAGGGTTTAACTGTGACGTATATTTGCATAGAGGTGCTGGTGCATATATTTGTGGTGAGGAAACTGCATTGCTCGAAAGCTTAGAAGGTAAAAAGGGTATGCCACGCCTAAAGCCACCATTTCCCGCAGTGATTGGTTTATACGGCTGCCCGACAATAATCAACAACGTTGAATCTATATCTGTAGTGCCTACAATCTTGCGACGAGGAGCTAAGTGGTTTGGATCTATTGGTAAAAAAAACAATACAGGTACAAAAATCTTCAGCATCTCTGGACACGTAAATAAACCATGCAATGTTGAGGAAGAACTAGGAATCCCATTGAAAGAATTGATAGAGAAACATGCAGATGGCGTTAAGGGTGGGTGGAATAATTTGCTTGCAGTAATACCTGGTGGTGCCTCTACTCCTTTGATTCCAAAGTCTATATGCGAATATGTTGAGATGGATTTTGATAGCCTGGCAGCGGAAAAAACTGGCCTCGGCACAGCAAGTGTTATTGTAATGAATAAATCAACAGATATAATTTATGCTATAGCTAGAATCAGTAAGTTTTTTATGCACGAATCATGTGGTCAATGCACTCCTTGTCGCGAGGGTACTGGCTGGATGTATAGAATGATGATGAAAATGGTTGATGGTAATATCAAAGCAGGAGACATTGATAAGTTGCTTGATGTTTCAACGCAAGTCGAAAACCATACAATCTGTGCGCTCGGAGATGCTTCTGCTTGGCCAATTCAAGGATTAATCAGGCACTTTAGGGGGGAGATAGAGAGCAGGGCAAAAATACCATTATAATAACAATTGATTTTTAAATGGTATTTCCATTGCTCATAGCTGTACCTCCCATGTAGTAGCCATCACTCGGAAGTTATTTGATTCTTGATTTTTGTATAACCAATCAGCAGAAGATTGCCTTATCTTATGAAGATGCCTCTGGTTTTTCTGCAGCTTCATCTGTATTAGCATCGCTAACTGAAGCGGAAGCAGGTTGTTCTTCAGTAACTGTGCTTTGAGCTTCTTGCTCTGAAGCTGCAGCCGCCGCAGCTGCTTCAGCCTCTTGAGCTGCTTTTTTCTCTGCCGCTTCTTTTTCTGCTGCCGCAGCTGCAGCCGCAGCATTAGCCTCTGCTTCTTCAGCTGCCTTTTGAGCTGCTAATTTTGCAGCTTCTGCATCTCTCATAGCTTGAGCTTTTTTTCTAGTCGCATCTTTCCGGTCCTTTTGCACCTTGATTTTTTTTGGCAAATCTATATTAGCAACTTCTAATAATTTTTCAGTTCTTTCAGTAGGTATAGCACCAACAGAAAGCCAATGCACGATACGCTCTTTATTGATCTTGACTCTGTTTCCATCATCCTCTGATAACAATGGATTGTAAGTACCAAGCTTCTCAATAAAATTCCCATCTCTAGGAGATGTGGAATTAGTTGCTACTAACCAATAAAATGGTCTTTGTTTGTTGCCGTGTCTTGCAAGACGTAGTTTAGTTGCCATAGATTTCTACTTTAATTTTTCTTCTTTAAATTCAACATGCTTACGGATTTTAGGGTCGTATTTCCTAAATGAAAGCTTTGTAGTAAGCTTTTTAGGATTTCTCTTCTTCACGAAAAAAGACCCAGTATTTGCTGTACTAGCTAATTTGACCAAAATTATATTCTTCTTTGCCATATTATCTTATTTATTTAGATTAAGGTAAGGTACACTATACTTGAATTAAGTCAAGAAAAATTTTGAGATAAAACTATTAAAAGTAGCTATTTTTTCTTTCTAAATTTATCGAGCGCAATGACGTTGGAAGTATTTTCACCAGAAAAATCAATTTGCTTCACATTGGCTGCATTGCTTTCTTTTTTTGTTTCCGGAAATTTATTCTTATTTGGATTAATTGGATTTAATTTTACACCAAACTTAGAGCTGGGATCAGCGAATGATGTTAAGGCGCCATAGGGAACTTCTATTCTCTCTTTGACACCATCAAAAGTTAAAGTTACACTAAATTTATTCTGATCTACTTTTAAATTTTCAAATTGATATTGAATGACTATAGTAATTTCTTCTGGGTATCTTGCCTTTAGAGCTTGAGATATGAATACTTCAGGATAGTTAGTCAGAAAAGATATATAAAAGTGATGTTCTCCTGGAAGTCTATCATTTTTTACCGACTCCAATACATTTCTAACCAATCCCCTCATGGATTCATCAATTAGCGCTTCATAGTTAATGATATTCTGTGACATTCTAATGCCCCGCCCTCTCGCTCTATATATAAGTGGCAGGCTTCTGTTGCCCGGTGCCTGCCAAACCGCGTACTAATACCGCCTATTAAGCAGCTGCTAGTACAGTTTGTCTGTTTTCGTTTGCATTTATTGCAAATGACCCTTGCGTCCCCTAAATAAATAGGCAACAAGTGGAATCATACTTCGGTAAAAATTATCCCTTTATTGCACGCGTCGATCCTATTTCGCTCCCGCAATTCATAGAGTTATTTTTTTGTTGGTGGAAGCGCCGGGTACCGCCCCCGGGTCCGCTAAGCCTATTCCAAATAACATTTTATTACCATAGTCCCCAAAAAGAGAACAGTAGCATTATAACGCAACATGTAACATTTTAAAAGAGTGTTATATAGAATTATTGAATAACTTGCCAAGAATCTTGTTCGGCGAAGATTGCATGTAAGGCTTTATTGTTGATTGCGTGTCCTGGTTTGAAGCTTTTGATGTGTGCTTTTAGGGGCGCACCTGCCAAATAAAAATCCCCTAATAAATCTAAAAGTTTATGCCTTACAAATTCATCTTCGTATCTCAACCCATCTGCATTCAAGATCTTGTCGTCACTTATCACAACTGCATTATCTAGTGAAGCTCCCTTGGCTAACCCATTTTTGCGTAGCATTTCAGCTTCCTCTTTGAATCCAAAGGTTCTAGCTTTTGCAAGCTCGCGCTTAAAAGCATCTTTGCAGTCAGAGAATTTGAAATTTTGCGAAGAAATTACTTTGCTGTTGTAATTTATTTCAGCGTCCACTGAAAAGTGATTTGAAGGCGAAATTAAAATACTGGAATCTCCTTCCTGTACGGATATTTCTTTTAGTATTTCAATATATTTACGTGGCTTATCTTGGATTTTTGTGCCAGCACATTCGATCATGAAGACAAAATGTCCAGAGCTACCATCCATTATAGGTAATTCTGATGCATCAATTTCAACAATCACATTATCGATTTGACATCCCCACAGCGCAGCCATCAAGTGCTCAATTGTTGAGACTTCAACCAAGTCATTATTCTGAATGGTTGTGCCTAGCCTTGTTCTGGAAACTAAATTATAGTTAGCTTTTATTTTGTTGTTTTTGCCTTTGATATCTGTTCTAATGAACGTTATGCCAGAATCTACCGGTGCTGGGTATAGCGAAAGTGATACCAATGCACCAGAGTGCACGCCAATTCCTAGGCAACTTATTGAGTTTTTTATAGTCCTTTGCATCATTGTGATATATATCTCCTTAATTCTATTGTAACCAAGCATAAACTGATATGCAAATAACAGATTGTTACCTAGTATTACAACTTTGGCATTTAGTAACTGTTACACTAATTCCAGCTTTTAAGCATTACAGCCTCGCTCGAGGGTATATTAACTAATAATTAGTATTGTTTAAGTATAATTTTAAAAAATAACAATCAATAATATGAAAGCGCATATCAAAGGTATTGTAGACGAAGAACTACCAGACTCTATTTCTAGCGGAAAAGAATCGCATCCATTATTCCAACGATTGGCTGATTTTAAGACACCAGACCACCAAATAAGACTTGGAGAAGACGCGACAGGGAGTATAGCATCCATAGGATCAGCACTCTATGAACCTGGCTTCAAAGCAAGTGATATAGAAAGGATATCGATGGCTGTGCGCGAAGAGCTGGAGATGGCATGCAAACAGGAAGAGCTTGTAGTGATGATAAATGCTGCGGCAACTTCTATTGAGCTAGATCCAGAATTTGCTGTTTTTTTTATCCCGGATACTCATATTGCAGGTGCATACAGCCCTCAGGGCAATTGTATTTTAATTGATGTATCTGTTCTAATCCCTCATAGTCATCAAAAAGCTCAGCCTGGTTGCCTTATTCATGAATTAGGACATATGGTTGCTGATAAAGTCTTCGCTCATACTTCAAGGATTATGCCACAATTAAAAAAAGAATTTAGTAAATTACTTAGTGAAGTAAACGAAGAAAGATTCAATGGTATGGATGAAAGCATTCCTATAACAAATGTCGCACGCGACAAATTAATATTATCGCCTGAAAATTATTCTGAACAAGAGATTGCATTAGAGCATATAGCACGTATAGGACAAAGTATATATTTAGCAAATTTGTTGGATTCTAAGTCTGACGATCCAAGTGCGCGAAAAAACTTTTTATATCTGACAGAGCACATTATCCCAGATTCGTATCGCTTTTATAGCACAACTATGATGCATAGATACAAAGAATATATAGCAAAAAAGGAGTTGTTACTTGAAGCGATCGATTTAGCTTCTGATATAGCTTCTGAAGTTATTAGAGGAAACCCTCAATTAGAGCAAAATAGATTAAGAAATATCGATAGATACTCTGAAATGGTCTTATTTTTTAAGGATTCTTTAGTTGATAAAATATTAGAAACTGCAAAAAGCTTAGGCAAAGAACGTCCTGGAGAAAGTTACCATAAAGTAGTCAAGGAAGCTGTGGGGTTGCATCAGGATGAAATTAGGAGCTTTAGAAAGCAATTTATCGACTCAGACGAGTTCCACAAGAGATTGAAAGATGCAATAACTAGATCTCTTATTAATGCTATGTCAAAAGAAGAGTTAGAAAGAATAATGAGCAATCCAGATAAAAAATTAAGATTTCAAAGGTATGTTAAGGATTATATAGCACAAGAAATTAGTAGTTTAGAAAATCCTACCTTTGCTACTGTATGCGACAAAATGCTAGATGAAGGACAAGAAAAAAGAAAAATCATGCGTAGAATATTCGAAAAAACTCTGGAGTTCCTAAAAGAAGAGCGTAGTCAAGGTTTTGCTGCTTCAGTTACCGAAAAGCGTACAAAAAAAGAAGAATCAGAAAAAGGTAGGGGATTGTAGTCTCATGAAGCTTGCTCTGGGAGGTGAGATTCATGCGTTAAAAATTGCTGTTACAATCACATTTGTTCCGTATACCATTTCCAGAATTAAATAAGTAAAAAATAATAAAGTTAATAATGTTATAAAAAAACCGCAAACTTTGGTGATTATTTTATAATGTATGCTATATTGATTTTGCAAAATAAAAATGAGTTATGAAAATGCCTGATAATATCAAAATAAAAATGCTAAAGCATGAATCAGCTAAAGATTTGCCAATGCCGCAATACGCTACTGAAGACAGTGCAGGGATGGATTTGTGCGCTAATGTGCAAGAGCCAGTGACCCTTGCAAGCGGCGAGCGCAAATTGATTCCAACAGGCATATCGATCGCGTTGCCGCGTGCATATGAAGCCCAGGTGCGCCCGCGGTCTGGGTTAGCGGTGAAATATGGGATTACAGTCCTTAATTCACCAGGAACAATTGATGCAGATTATCGTGGCGAGATCATGGTTATCTTAGCTAATTTGTCTGACAAAGCTTTTGTTATTGAGAGAGGAATGAGAATCGCGCAGATGGTTATTTCTCCAGTTACTAAGGCTGATATGATACATGTAGAATCTCTCGATGAGACAGTAAGGGGTACTGGTGGTTTCGGTTCAACTGGCCATTGACTTCTTGGATAATATAGTTATATTGGTGTTCGTAAACCAATTATTTTTAAAGGATGGGTGGCTGAGCGGTTTAAAGCATCAGTCTTGAAAACTGACGTACGGGCGACTGTACCGTGGGTTCGAATCCCACCCCATCCACCAGATTTCATTTTTATATACAAATCCTTATTACGCCTTTATTCGATAATACCAGGATAAAGGCGTAATTAGAAACTTATTGATTATGTGTTAGGGCAGTCAACAAACGGCATGCATACTCCTAATCCTTCCATGCATCCAGGAAGAGGGAGGCTATGGCAGCATGTAACTAACCCGTGGCTAACATTTGCTAAAAGACCTTGTGTGCATTCATGCTGACATGAGCATGGTACTATACCTGAAAGAATTTTTGTCATGTTATTTGAAGCTTCAATAGCGTATACTAACTCGTTGATCTCTCCTCTAAGATCTTCAAATTGATGTTGTAATGGATATTCGTTGTGGGTTCTTCTAGTCATAAGATTACCTTATTAAGTTAACGTAAATACTATAGTAAACCTTATTTATTAAGAATTTGTTAACAAAATATAATTTTATGAGATATTATTAAAATAGCTAATATATTACCTATTTTACTGAAAAAAATAAAAACTACTGACCAAAATCAAAAAGAAATTGACAAGTGCGCTTGGAGGGTATAACTGTATATAGCTAAATCATTAACTTAAAAAAGATAAAATAAAAAGACACAATCTATGGATAGAGTATTCAACAACAAATTAGCGGCTGTCAACTTTGACACTGGAGAAAATTTCGCTCAGCTTTTCGAGCAATTCACAAAAACCCACGATAAAAAAGAAGGATCAATAACTACAGGCGTTATCACTAACATCAGTAATGACACCGTAACTGTTGATATTGGAATGAAAGATGAGGGTAGGATTCCTATTAAGGAATTCGTTCAGAGTGGTAAGCTCCCAGAGCTATCTGTGGGGGATAAAGTTGAAGTATATATTCAATCATATGAAACAAGACGCGGGGATGTTCTATTAAGTAGAGAGCAGGCTATCCGAGAAAATTCTTGGGAAAAACTTGAAAAAGCTATGAAGGATGCAACTCCAGTAGAAGGAGTTATTTTTGGCAGAATTAAAGGCGGCTTAACTGTAGATTTAAATGGAGTTATAGCATTTTTACCTGGAAGCCAGATAGATGTTAAGCCTATAAAAGATATCAGCGCTATGCTTGGCGTAGTTCAGCCATTTATAGTTTTAAAAATGGATAAAGAACAAGGGAACGTCATAGTTTCACGTAGAGCTATTATTGAAGAATCTAGAGCTGAAGCTAGAAATGAAATGTTCTCGCAAATATCTATAGGCCAGATTTTAGATGGTACTGTCAAAAATATCACTGACTATGGTGCATTCGTAGATCTTGGAAACATGGACGGCTTATTGCACGTTACTGATATTTCTTGGTCTAAAATAAACCATCCATCAGAGGTTTTAACTGTTGGACAGAAAGTGAAAGTCAAGATCATCAAATATGATGAAGATAAAAAAAGAGTGTCTTTAGGCATGAAGCAGCTTGAGGAAAATCCTTGGGATGGCCTAGATAAGAGATATCCTGTTGGCACAAAGATGAAGGGCAAAGTAAGCAGTATTGCTGATTACGGGATATTTGTAGAATTAGAGCCTGGAATTGAAGGCTTGGTGCATGTATCCGAGATAAGTTGGGCTAAGCCCGCTGTTTCTCCTAGAAAATTAGTCAAAGAAGGTGATGAAGTTGAATTCGTCGTTTTAGATATTGATGTAGAAAAACATAGAATAAGCCTTGGAATGAAACAATGTACAGAGAATATCTGGCAGAAATTGGCTGAGAAATATCCATCTGGTACTACTGTTGATGGTGAAATAGATAAAGTTGTTGATTTTGGTATGTTTGTGAGCTTCGGCGAAGAGGTGAGTGGCCTTGTGCATGCTAACGACATATCTTGGAAAGAATCTCCTGAGAAAGCATTACAAAAATACAGTAAAGGTGATAAAATCAAAGCTGTAGTGCTTGCTGTGGATTCTGAAAAAGAAAGAGTAAACCTAGGAATTAAGCAACTTGAAAAAGATCCATTTGGAGAAACATTTGTAAATCTCAAAAAAGGTAGCATTGTCACTTGTATTGTAAAGTCTATAGAAAACGACGGTATTTTAGTGGAGATTTCCGATGGCATAACATCTTTCATCAAGAAAGCTGACTTATCTAGCGATCGTATAGAGCAAAGACCAGAAAGATTTGCTATTGGTGATAGAGTAGATGCTAAAATAATACAACTAGATAAGCCTACTAGAAAAATTAGCCTATCAATTAAAACATTAGAGCGTGAAGAGCAAAAGCAAAAAATTGCTGAGTATGGTTCAGTTTCTAGTGGTGCAAGTTTAGGTGATATTTTAGGTGAAGCAATTAGTGAAGTGGAAGAGAAAAAGACTTCTAAAAAGAAGTAATACCATTTCCAGATTAAATTATACTAGGCGCGAAGAGCTATGCCTACTAAATGTAGGTGAGAGATGAGTAATGCAGTAGAATCTAATCTGGGATTTGGTATAAGGTATTGAGCCTTGCACTTGCGATCTGACGAAAAAGCGTGTATCACTTGTTTAATTATTTCTTAAGAATAAAATAAATGATAGACCGTAAAAATACATTCATCTACGGATTTGCAATATTTTCCATGTTTTTTGGCAGTGGAAATCTTGTCTTTCCGCTGCAGATTGGCCAAGAATCTGGCTCGCATTGGGTGCTCGGATTCATTGGTTTATTCATCACCGGGATATTGCTGCCGTTTTGTGGGCTATTTGTAATCAAAATCCATCGAGGAAGTTATAACGCATTTTTTGCTGAGGCCGGTAGCTATGCGCGTGTTATTATTCCTCTATTTACCTTATCCCTTCTAGGTGCATTTGGTGTCGTGCCTCGTTGCATTACTGTTGCTTATGGTGGTATTGCATATATAGCACCACAAACTTCGATAGTATATTTCAGCTTGATATTCTGTGCGATATGCTTTGTGTGCTGTCTCAAAGATAATTCTATGATAAGCATCCTTGGCAAATGGATGACGCCAATATTGCTGAGCTCTCTTGCCTTGCTAATTGGACTTGGAATAATATATGCGCCATCGCATCTAGAGACAGAGACGTCGCAGAAAAGCTATGCAGTTTTTGCGAGAGGCTTTTCGCGCGGCTATCAAACTATGGATTTATTTGCTGCGTTCTTTTTCTCATCCCTCATCTTCAAGCAAATTCAAGGCGTTCTGCCCGAAGGTGCAAGAACTAGAGATGTCATAAAACTAGCGCTAAAGCCAAGCTTAATTGGCGCTGCATTGCTTGGGGTGGTTTATTTGGGCTTTGTATTTTTAGGGGCATACTATAAGCATATAGGGCAAAAAGCATCGTCGCCGGAACTTATCCTTCCAGTAATTGCTTCACACATTATGGGCACACAGGCAGCTTTGCTAATTGGCCTCATCGTATTTTTTTCATGTCTGACCACTGCAGTTGCATTGAACAATATTTACGCTCATTACTTATGTTCTCTATTTAAATTGCCAAGCAAAAAATTTCCATTGATATTGCTCGGCACAACTGTTGCTTCATTTTTTGTGTCTCTGCTAGACTTTAAGGGAATTGCTGCATTTCTAGCGCCAGCACTTGAAGTATCATATCCTAGCCTAATTTTGCTAACATTCATGAGTATGTTTTGGAGGGAGCATAAGCATTTAAAAATGCTAGTATTTTACGCTGCACTTGTTTTTATGCTGTATCGAGCGAATCCGATTTTTTAATCCCGCAGATGATATAATTAACATCAACATCATCAGATAATGTCCATACCTTTCGTTTTAAAGGGTTATACTGCATTCCTTGAATATTGATGGCTCTTATGCTACAGTCCCGTAGGATTTTGACAATCTCTGAGGGCTTGAAGAATTTGCTCCAATTATGTGTACCTACGGGAACAAGGCGCAAAATATATTCCGCTGCTGTGATAGCTAGCAGATGGCTCTTTATAGTCCGGTTAATAGTTGCGATGAATATCATGCCGTTCTTTTTTAGTAAAGTAGCGCAAGCTTTTATGAGCTCTGATGGATTATCAACATGCTCAACCAACTCTAAACAAAGAATGACATCGAATTCATCCTCATTGGAGGTTTTTTGAAACTCTTCAATTGAAGTAGCTAGATAATTAATGGATAGATTTTCTTCGTTAGAGTGCATCTCGGCAACTTTTATATTTTCAGCAGATGCATCTATGCCAGTAACCTCTGCACCTAACCTAGACATAGGCTCAGAGAGCAGACCGCCACCACAGCCAACATCTAGGATTTTTAATCCACTAAAAGGAGATGTTTGATTTTGAATTTTATAGTGCGAAAGAATTTTGTTTTTTATATACGATATCCTAAGAGGATTCATGGTATGTAGGGTTTTGAGCTTGCCAGCTTCGTCCCACCACTCATGCGCAATGGCAGAAAATTTTCGGACCTCTTCATTATTGATTGTGGTCACTTCTTGCCACCACCAAAAATGCCAGGTATGATCTTGTTTATAATTTCTTTATGTGTATCGTTCAAATTTTTTCCAAGATTTTCAGTGATATTTTTGCCAGTTAGATTTTGAATCCCTCTTTGTACAGTGTTGACTGTAATTTTTGCTGTCAACGCAGCTATGGCAGCCTTGAATTGTTCTGAGTTGTATCTACCTATTGCGGGATATATGCTGCTACCATCGTTCGATAAAGTGAAGGATAAATTCGGAGAATTAGAGTCAGGAGTATCAGAAACGTGCCTTACAAAACCTTTAATCTCTTTTCTAGCATCTGATTCTGAAGTCTTAATATCTAAAACAGTATCAAATAAAGGATTATTTATTGCTCCTCCAGTAATGCTAGTTTTTGTATGATCAAGTATATAATCTACTATATATTCATAATTTCCAAGTCCGATATTTAGGTTATAAATATCGCGTTTGTCTTGGTGATTTAATTTGCCTTTTGACGCAATATAAAACCTATTAGTGTTAATTTTAACATTACTCATGTTTAAATTAAAATTGCCATTACCTTTATCATGGTAATCTAAAAACAAATCAGTTTTGACATTGCCCATTTCATGCAGTTTAGGTAAATAAGATGAGTTACTCGAGGTGCTTGAGAATAGGTTATTAATAGGACCTAAAATAAATCTAAGTATTGATGTCTGATCGACTTTTTTAAATGGTCTAGTCTCAGATTTTTTGTCCATTCTATTTATAAAAGTGTTCATCAAATTATACCACTCTGCAGTAAATTTTGCATCTGAAGTTATAGCAAGTTTTAATTGATTTGGAGCTATATTAACGGTACCTTTAGCAGAAATATTTTCAACAGCATCAGATATAGTAAGTCTGCCAAGATTAATATCGTAGATATCTTTGCTGCTTGTAAAATCTAAATTAATAGAGTGGTTCATGTTTCCAAGTCTTGGAAGAGAAAAGGTGGAAAAGTAAGATCGAAGATTTGGACTTAAGCTGTTAATAAAATTCTTAAGCTGTGGAATTTTAATTGCGTTATCCCACAACTCCATAAAGCCTTGAGAAAATTTAGCGTTTACCAATTCTTCTTGGTATTTTACTTTGATGCTATCATCTTTCACAGAGGCTACTAAACCTAGGTCTATTTTATCTATTGAAAAAAAAGTAGATCCATTTAGCTTGTTTATAGTCTTCAATTCTTCGCCGTAGATAGTAACTTTTTCGATTACATTTAAGATGTACTTTGGTGATGATGATGCTTTTGCGAATTCCTTATACAGTTTCGGAGATAGCAGGAAATCCTTTAAGCTAATTCTATAGTTGCTAGTTTTTCCTGTTGATACGGAGTGAAACTTATAGTTATCTATGTTGCCTTTGAGGTGTAGATCGCCCTTTGTTATTATCTTAATAGAGTTAGAAAATAAGCCTATTCTAAGTTTTAAGTATCCATCATATAGAATATTATACTCACCAGAAACCCCATTAGGCATATTCGCCTGAATGCTTGGATGTTCAAATGTTACATCAAAATTAAATGGAAAGCCTTTGATGGTGATGTCAGCAGAATATTTATTGATTGTCTTGTCTTTTTTGAGATCTTCAAGAGATGCAATTATTTTATCCTCAGCTACTTTAGAAACCCCAAACCATGCAGCAGTATATATAAGCAAAATTGTTATTATTGTTATTATGACTTTTTTCATTTTTGATCTTCCTAAAATTAAGTCTTACACTTTAAATATATTGTATTTTATCTCAACTGGGAAGAGGAAAAATTTAGCGGAATAATGCCACTGTAGGATTAATTCGAGAATCATTATAACTAGCGCTCTATTACATTAATTTTTCATTCTGTCTGCCTCACATTTATTGAAACTTATTGAAGCAAAAATAAAGGAGTGTGGAGAAAAATAAGAAGCCTATATTCCTCTAGGTGATTTTCCGCTTCCAGGTAAGTCTTCAGGAGGTGAAGAGGGCTTTAGCAGTTCTGTAAACGTATTAGATTGCGTCTTCCCTTTCCTTCTATTCTCCAGCTCTTTTTTTGCTACATGACTTCTAAATGCATTCTGTATACGAGTTGCTGCAATTCTTCTTTTCTCTGCCTCTTTTTTTGCTGCTTCCTCACGGCCATGCTTGATAGCTTCTGCTAGCCGTTCATGTAGGACTTTGGGGAAGGCATTATACAAAGCCTTTTCCCCGTTGGTACCAAGGATACAAAAAGGTAGTATTACTCGTACTTGTTCAGCTTTATGGACTATGTATTTTCGATTGTCTTCGCTTAGTTCATCAAATGTTGTAAACGTAAGCATCATTCCTATCTCCTCCATAATATGGATTAAAATATGTTTATTCGAGGCATCGATATGAGAAGGATCTGCGCCGTGCTCTAATAACTTAGATATAATTGCCAATCGATTTTCTCCATTAGGTTCTTTAAGTGCGTGCATCAATACGGTATTTCCATCTTTATCTTTAGCGTTAGGATCTACGCCGTGCT
>Ga0075163_10000988_pt1 | contig 37903 bp, 27 predicted proteins | sample JI1023141ADNA_FD_71478 | JGI IMG/M metagenome (GOLD analysis project Ga0075163, IMG submission 71478) | Wastewater effluent complex algal communities from Wisconsin, to seasonally profile nutrient transformation and Carbon sequestration -... | ecosystem: Engineered > WWTP > Effluent > Algae...
ACTTGCCGGCATTGGTGTAACCCACCAACGAGACCCGGAAGGTGCCGCTGCGCTCGCGGGCCCGGCGCTGAGTGCCATGCTGGCGCTTGACCTTTTCGAGCCTCGCCTTCACGGATTTGATCCGCTCGCCGATCATCCGGCGGTCCAGTTCGATCTGGGCTTCACCGGGACCGCCGCGATGACCGACGCCACCGCGTTGACGCTCCAAGTGGCTCCAGCGCCGCACCAGGCGCGTGGAAAGGTACTGGAGACGCGCGAGTTCCACCTGCAGCTTGCCTTCGTGGCTCTGGGCGCGGGCAGCGAAAATCTCCAGGATCAGCGCCGTGCGGTCGGCCACTGGCACGCCCAGGTGCCGTTCGAGGTTGCGCTGCTGGGCTGGCGACAGGGCCTGGTCGAAGATGACGCCATGCGCGTCATGCGCCTGGACCATCAGCTTGATTTCGTCGGCCTTGCCGGAGCCGACAAACAGCGCTGCATCGGGAGCGCGGCGCTTGGCAAACACCCGGGCCACGGCAATGTCACCAGCTGATTCGGCCAGCAAGGCCAGTTCGTCCAACGTCGGGTCAAAGGACGAGCCCGGCCCGAGATCGACGCCGACCAGTACCGCCCGTGCCGCCTCGGAATCAGGCGCGCCGGGCAAGGAATCGTTGGGATTCAAGGTGGACGGTGTCAGGCCGCGAGGGCGGCGTCAGTTGCAGGAGGATCAAGCGCCGTCAGTGGTTTCGGCGGCGTGGAAATTCACCGCGCGGCCCGGTACCACCGTGGAAATGGCGTGCTTGTAAACCATCTGCGTCACGGTGTTGCGCAGCAGAACCACGTACTGGTCGAAGGATTCGATGTGACCCTGCAGCTTGATGCCGTTGACCAGGTAGATGGAAACCGGAACGTGCTCCTTGCGCAGCAGGTTCAGGAAGGGGTCTTGTAGGAGTTGCCCTTTGTTGCTCACGATATGCTCCGTGTTGGAAATGAGGATGAGAATCTGACGTTAACACAGCGGGCAGAAAACCACCCGCGCAGTGTCAGTGTTCACCTTCCGCAAAAGGGTTCCGCGAGAGTTTCATTTCGATGCGCATCGGCGTGCCGACCAGCTTGAAATGCTCGCGGAAGCGCCCTTCGAGGTAGCGCTTGTACGAATCGGTGATGTGCTCCAGCGAATTGCCGTGGATCACGATGATGGGCGGGTTCTGGCCACCCTGATGGGCGTAACGCAGCTTGGGTCGGAAGGCACCCGCCCGCTTGGGTTGCTGGTGCTCGACCGCATCATGCAGCAGCCGTGTCAGCACCGGCGTCGGCATCTTGCAGGTGGCTGATGCGTGCGCATCGGCAATGGCTTTCCACAGCGGGCCAAGTCCCTGGCGCTTGAGCGCCGAGATGTGCAGCACCGGCGCGAACTTCAGGAACGCCAGGCGCTGCTCGATGGAGCGCTCCAGCATCTGGCGCTGGTAGCTGTCGATCGAATCCCACTTGTTGATCGCGATCACCACTGCCCGGCCAGAATCCAGGATGTAGCCCGCAATGTGGGCGTCTTGGTCGCTCACGCCTTCGGCGGCATCGACCATCAGCACCACCACGTTGGCGTCGGCAATCGCCTGAAGGGTCTTGACCACCGAGAACTTCTCGATCGCTTCGAAGACCTTGCCCTTCCGGCGCAGCCCTGCTGTGTCGATCAGTTCGAAATGCTGGCCACCCCGCTCGAATGGCACATGGATCGCATCACGGGTCGTGCCGGGCATGTCGAAGGCGATCAGGCGCTCCTCGCCAAGCCAGGTGTTGATCAGCGTCGATTTGCCGACGTTCGGCCGCCCAGCCACCGCCAGTCGGATGGGGGCGTTCTCGTCGGGGGCGGTGTCGTCTTCATCGGGCTCGGGGAAATCTGCAAGCGCCGCCTCCAGCAAGCTTCGAATGCCCTGCCCGTGTGCCGCCGAGATGGGGTGCGGTTCGCCCATCCCCAACTCATGAAACTCGGCCAGCAAAGGTGACTCGGCCATGCCCTCGGCCTTGTTGACGGTCAGCAGCACCCGCTTGTTGGCCTGTCGCAGGTAGCGTGCGATGTCCTGGTCCTGGCCCGACAAGCCAGCGCGGACATCGGTCACGAAGATCACCACGTCGGCCTCGGCCACCGCCTGTCGGGTCTGGCGGGCCATCTCGCGGACGATGCCGGTCGTGCTGTCGGGCTCGAAGCCGCCTGTGTCGACAACGATGAATTCGCGTTGACCCAAGCGCCCGTCACCGTAGTGGCGGTCACGCGTCAGGCCGGCAAAGTCCGCGACGATGGCGTCGCGGCTCTTCGTCATGCGATTGAACAGGGTCGACTTGCCCACATTGGGTCGGCCGACCAGTGCGATGACAGGCTTCAAGCCGGGTTCCCTATTCCGGCCGGAAGGCGAAAACGCCACCAGCGCGTGTGACCACCAGCAAGGTGTTGTCCGACAGCACCGGCGGTACGGCAATGCGGGTACCGTCGGTTGGCAGGCGCAGCAACTGCTTGCCGGCATCGCGCGACAGGAAATGCAATTGGCCCTCGAAGTCACCGAACACCACGGTCGGGCCGAGCGCTACGGGGGCACTGAGTTGACGGTTCAGCAGCACCTCACTGGTCCAGGCCACTTCGCCGCTGCCGCGGCGGCGGGTGGTGATGCGGTCGCTGCCGTCGGCGGAGAACACATAGCTGTCATCGCCCCCCACGGCCTCGATGCCACCGCCGTTCTGCGCCCATTTCAGGGTGCCGCGTTCCGCGTCGATGCAACCGACCGCGTTCTGGAAAGCTCGCATGCAGAAGTCGCTGCCCTGCCGTGTGGGCGGCCCCACCAGATCGGCCAGGCGTTCGACCTCGTTGGTGCCCCGGACCGTGCTCAGTGCGGTGTCCCACCGAACAGTGCCTTTGACCGGATCCACCCCCAGCAGCCGGGCGCCTTGGCCCACCAGCAAGGTGTCCTTGAAGGGCGTGAGCACGCCAGCCTGCGACAGCGTCAGGGAGTCCCCAGGGCGCTTGAGCGTCCACAGGCGACGCCCGTCGAGCACGTCGAAGGCGTGGACCACACGGTCGACTCCAACTACGAAAACCCGCTCGCCAGCCACCAAGGGCGCGGTGACAACCGCAGCGTCCAGCTTGGCACGCCAGGTGGGGTTGCCACCATCGAGCACGACAAGCTCATTGGATTTGGTCGCGACAGCGGCAAATCGCCCGTCGCTGCCGACACCGGCGGACAGTTTCGCGCCGACCTGCCCGCGCCAGATCTCTCGGCCGGTGGCCGCTTCCAACGCGAGCACCGTGCCGTCATCGGATGCCAGGTAGAACCGCCCGGCACGCACGGCAACCGCCAGCGGAAAGCTGACGCCGTCGAGCTTCTGGTTCCAGACCTGACGGCCCGCGATCTTGGCCTCCACGGGCTGCAGGGCAGCCGGCGCAGGGCGATCGGCAGAGCAGCCTGCGAGGCCGAGCAACGCAGACACGGCCAGGGCACCGGCGATCCTCACGGCGCGCTTCACTGTGCCACCCCGCTGGCGGGCTTGTCGGCCGCGGGGGCCGCACCCAGGCTGGTCAATTTGGCTTCCACCACACGTCGATAGTCGAGTTGCTCGCCCAGCGCCTTCCAGGCGGCGTCGAAGGCCTTGATCGCCTCGGCCTTCTTGCCCTGGGCCAGGAGAATGTCACCACGCCGGTCATTGGCCAGCGCAGCGAACTCGGGCGACTTGATCGCATCGACCTGCTTCAGCGCCTCGTCGTAGGCCTTCTTGTCGAGCGCCAATGCGGACAGCCGGAGATGCGCGAGTGCGCGGTACTCGTCGTCGCTGGCCTTGTCGGCCACCCAATTCAATGTGGCCTGCGCAGCATCGACCTGGCCCTTGTCGGCCTGCAGCTTGGCAGTCAGCAAACCGGCCTGTTGGGCATAGGTGGTGGAGCCGAAACGCTCCTTGAGGTCGGCGAACACCCGTCCTGCCTGGTCGGCGTTGCCAGCCTGCACGGCGCGGTCCAGGTCGTCGAACATCGCGCCGGCCTTGGCGCCCTGCTCTCGTTGCCACCAGTTCCATCCGTTCCATGCGGCAAAGCCGGCCAGCACCAGGGTCAGCGTCCAGGTGATGAGGTTGCCGTATTGCTTCCAGAACGCCTTGAGCTCGTCAAGTTGCTCTTGTTCTTGCAGATCGAGATTGGTTGCCATGCACGGTGGGGCTCGCGCGAAGCGGGCCGGAAAAGTCAAAGGCCCACCGGGGTGGGCGAAAGACGCGATTATGCGTCGCGGGCGGTGCGCTTCAGAGTTGCGGCCCAGGCTTCAGGGTCGGCGAGCGGCCGGTCCACCTGGGACAGTGACGCATCGCGCAGCGGTTTCACGCCAACGACGCCACGGGCCACCTCATCGCCACCGAACACCAGCGCGTACCGCGCCCCGCTGGCGTCGGCCTTCTTGAACTGCGACTTCAGACCGCCGCCGCCGGCGTGCATCTGCACGGTCAGACCCGCCGAACGCAGCGCCTCCAGCACCGACATCGCCTGGGGCACCAACGATGCGTCTGCGACCACCGCATACGCGTCCGGCGCTGCACTGGGCACCGGCAGGCCCAGTTCCTGGATCAGCAGCAGCAGGCGTTCAATGCCCAGCCCGAAACCAACCGCTGGCGCTGGCTTGCCACCGAGTTGCTCGATCAGGCCGTCGTAGCGCCCGCCGCCGCACACCGTCCCCTGCGAGCCGAGTTGGTCGGTGATCCACTCGAACACGGTGAGGTTGTAGTAGTCCATGCCGCGCACCAGGCGCGGATTGACGCGGTAGGCGAGCCCAGCCGCGTCGAGTACCGCTCGCACCGCGTCAAAGTGGGCCAGCGACTCGGGGCCGAGGTGGTCCATCAGCTGCGGCGCGGCATCCACCAGTGCCTGCATGGCCGGGTTCTTGGTGTCCAGGATACGCAGCGGGTTGCTGTGCAGGCGCCGGCGGGCATCTTCGTCAAGCTGATCCGCGTGGGCCTCGAAGTAGGCCACCAGGGCCGCGCGATGCGCCGCTCGTTCGGCCGGCTGACCCAGGCTGTTCAGCTCCAGCCGCACATGCTGGCCCTCGACGAGGCCCAGTTCCGTCCACAACCGGCGCACCAGCAGGATCAGTTCGGCATCCACATCGGGCCCGGCAAAGCCCAGTGCCTCGACATCAAGCTGGTGGAACTGGCGGTAGCGGCCCTTTTGCGGGCGTTCGTGGCGAAACATCGCCCCAAGCGTCCAGAGCCGCAGCGGGCCGTTGTAGAGGGCATTGTGCTCGACCATCGCGCGCACGATGCCTGCAGTGGCCTCGGGGCGCAGTGTCAGTTTGTCGCCATTCATCGCGTCAGTGAAGGAGTACATCTCCTTCTCCACGATGTCGGTCACCTCACCCAGGCCACGAACGAACAACGCTGTCGGCTCGACGACAGGGGTCACGATGTACTGGTATCCGTAGCGGGCGAGCACCGAGCGGACGGTGTTCTCGAACCACAGCCAGAGGGCGGAGTCGGGCAACTTGTCCTTGCGCGGGACACTGCCCGGCAGGATGTCGTTCATGCCCTTGATGGCTTTGAGGACGTCGGTCATGGGAGGATGAAAACGAGTGGCCGCGCCGGCGTCCGGGCGCGGTGGGCAGGATCAAGTGGCGCCGAGATCGGCGGGGGCGGCGTGCTGGCGGGCGTCAATGCGCGGCGGTCACCGAACCGTAGCGTCGCTCGATGTACTGCTCGACGATGGTCTGGAACTCGCGCGCGATGCCTTCACCGCGCAGGGTCAGTGCTTTTTCGCCGTCGATGAAAACCGGCGCGGCCGGCGCCTCGCCGGTGCCCGGCAGGCTGATACCGATGTCGGCATGCTTGCTTTCGCCCGGGCCGTTGACAATGCAGCCCATCACCGCGACCTTCATCGCCTCGACGCCAGGGTAGCGTGCTCGCCAGACGGGCATCTGGGCCCGCAGGAAATCGTCAATCTGCTTGGCCAGTTCCTGGAAGGTGGTGCTGGTGGTCCGGCCACAACCCGGGCAGGCGGTGACGCTGGGGTTGAAGCTGCGCAGGCCCAGCGCCTGCAAGATCTCCAACGCCACCACCACCTCCTGCGTGCGGGCCTCGCCCGGCTGGGGAGTCAGCGAAACGCGGATGGTGTCGCCGATTCCCTTCTGCAGCAGCACCGACAAAGCCACCGCCGAGGCGACCGTGCCCTTCGTGCCCATGCCGGCCTCGGTAAGGCCCAGGTGCAGCGGATAGTTGCAGCGTGCCGCCAGGCCCCGGTAGACCGAAATGAGGTCCTGGACGCCGCTGACCTTGCAGCTGATGATGATCTGGTTGGGGCTCAGGCCCACCGCCTGCGCCGCGTCGGCGGACTGCAACGCCGATTGAACCAAGGCCTCGTACATCACCTGCTTGGCGTCCCAGGGCTCGGCACGGCGGGCGTTGTCGTCCATCATCGTGGCCATCAGCTCCTGGTCCAGGCTGCCCCAGTTCACGCCGATCCGAACTGCCTTGTCATAGCGGCAGGCGGCCTCCACCATCTGCGCGAACTGGCGGTCGCCCTTCTCGCCCTTGCCCACGTTGCCGGGGTTGATGCGGTACTTGGACAGTGCCTCCGCACAGGCCGGGTGCTCGGTCAGCAGGCGGTGGCCGTTGTAGTGGAAGTCACCGATCAGTGGCACATCGATGCCCATGCGGTCGAGTTGATCGCGGATGTGCGGCACAGCGGCGGCAGCTTCCGGCGTGTTGACGGTGATCCGCACCATCTCCGACCCCGCGATGGTCAGTTCCTTGACCTGTATCGCCGTGCCGATCACATCCACCGTGTCGGTGTTGGTCATCGACTGCACCCGCACCGGCGCGTCGCCACCGACCGTGACGACACGCTGACCCCAGGCCACGCGGGCCTGCAGGGTCTGGCGCTTCAGCGGCGCGGCGGTGTCGATGGGCAGGGCACTGGCGTCAGGCAAGGTCGGTGCGTCCATGGTCGGGCCACTCTTCATTTCAGTTCAAGACGGGCCACGTTGTCACGCGCCACCGATGCCAGATCCACCGATTGGCCGCGAAAGCTCAGCTCGGTGGCCGCCACGTTACCGATCTTGACACGCAACGGCATGGCCCCATCGACAGCGACGACTTCGCCCGCTGCCAGCGTGCGGGCCAACAAGGTCTGGTCCCGGCCGTCGACCACCTCGACCCAGGAGGCGCCGCGGGCCTTCAATTGCAGCGGCGACGCGCTGACCACCGCCGGCGTTGACTGGGGCACCGCAGGCTCCAACTGCGGCGGTTCAGCGGGAACCAGTGCGGCCGCGTCGACGCTCACTGCGGCAGAGGCCGTCGGTGGCGCCGGCGCGGCGGACGGTGCCAAGGGCTCGGCCGCCAACGGTGCCGATGCGGCGGGCCGCGAGGCGCCGAGGCCAGGGATCGACCAGCCCGGCGGCAGCAGCCAGAACGCCAGCGCGCCGATCAGCAGCACCAGCACCACGATCACGACGATCCGGCTGCCGGGCGGCAGGTCGATCGCCTCGCGGCGCGTGCCGTGTTCGCGGAAAGGCTCGTTGAGCCCCCCACCCATCTGGCTGAGCGCGCCACGGTCCTGCTCTGGCAGAGCGGCCAACACCGGCGCGGGATCAATCTTCAACGCACGGCAGGCGGCTTGGGCCAGGGCACGGACAAAGGTGGCACCCTGGAGATCGTCGTGGCGATCGGCTTCCAAGGCCTCCAGCTTGCGTGGCGAGACCTTCAGGGAAGCGGCCAGCGCCGCAATGTGAAGCCCCTGCACTTGGCGAGCCGCCCGCAACATGGCGCCCGCCGACATGCCGGGCGGTGTGTCGGACTGGGCGGCGCCGTCAATCATCGAACTGGCCCTTTTCAAAGCGCAGCGCCTCCGGCGACTGGGGGAATCGGTTGCGCAACTGGTTGCCCAGGGTCTGCACCTGAACGGGCTGGCCCAGGCGGTGCTCGATGCGAGCTGCCATCCAAAGGGTCTGGGCGCTGATCAGGTCATCGATGGCGTTGACCCGCCGAACATAAAAGCGTGCCCGCTCATACTCGCCGCGACGGTAGAGCACCTCGGCCAGATTCATCGCCGTGGTCGGGTTGGCGGAATCGAGCTCGTAAGAGCGCAAAAGCGTCTTCTCGGCTTCAGCCCACTGATTGTTGCGTGCCTGGCAGATGCCCTGCGCGAGCAGGGTGCGAACCATGTCGCGGTAGTTGGGCACCACCAACGCGGCCTCGAACTGACCATTCGCCTCGGCATGGCGGCGCTGCTGGCACAGGAACCAGCCGAAGTTGTGCATCGCGTCTGCGTCGCGCGGGTTCAACTGCAGCGCTCGCCGGAAGCTGTCCTCGGCGAGCACCGGCTCGTTCATGCTGCCGTAGATCAGGCCACGAAGGTTGAAGGCCTCGGCGAGATCGGGCTTGGCCTGCAGGGCCAGCTTGGTCTCGTCCAGCGCGGTATTGGATTGCCCCCGGCCGAAATAGGCCGCGGCAAGTTCCATGCGGACCCTGGCCCGCCGGTCGGCGTCTGTCTGGTCGGATTCAGTTTGCACATCCTGCGGCGGGCGTGCCGGCGTGGCGCAGGCCTGGAGGATGCCCAGCAAGCACAAGCCAGCCATCCACCACAGCGGACGCAGACGCACGATCAAGGTTGACATCGGTTGGGAGTCTCCATCAACACCGGTTCATGGCGCCGGCCTGGGCAGCGTGGCGGCAGCCACGAGGGGAATCGGAACGCGCTTGAGGCGCTGCGCGGCATTGGTGCGGTCCTGGACCTCTCCGGCAAGCTGGCCGCAGGCCGCGTCGATGTCGTCACCACGCGTCTTTCGGATGGTGGTCACCAGTCCGGCATCCTGAAGCACCTTGGCAAACGCCAGCACACGCGGGCGGGCCGAGCGCAGCAGGCCGGATTCGGGGAATGGATTGAACGGGATCAGGTTGATCTTGCACGGCAACCGGTGTTCGCCTGATCCGTGGACCAAGGCCAGAAGTTCCTGCGCATGGTCGTCGCTGTCGTTCACGCCGTCGAGCATGCAGTACTCGAAGGTGATGAAGTCCCGCGGCGCAGCCTCCAGGTAGCGGCGGCATGCCGCCAGCAGTTCGGCCAGCGGGTACTTGCGATTCAGGGGCACCAGGTCGTCGCGGAGCAGGTCGGTGGGAGCATGCAGCGACACCGCCAGGGCCACGGGACAGTCGACGCGAAGCCGGTCGATCATGGGCACCACGCCCGATGTGGAGACGGTCACCCGGCGTCGCGACAGGCCATAGCCGTGGTCGTCGAGCATCACCTTCAGCGCGGGGACCAAGGCAGCGTAATTCTGCAATGGCTCACCCATGCCCATCATGACGACATTGCTGATGACTCGCTCGCCTGGAGCCATGTGCAGGCGGTCGCGCAGGCGGTGCTCGGCATACCAGAGTTGGGCCAGGATCTCGCCGGTGGTCAGATTCCGGCTGAAGCCCTGGTGCCCGGTGGAGCAGAAGCGGCAGCCCACCGCGCAACCCGCCTGCGATGAGACACAAAGCGTGCCGCGATCGACTTCAGGGATGAAGACGGTCTCGACAGCGTTGCCGCCACCCACGTCGAAAAGCCATTTGATGGTGCCGTCTGCCGACCCCTGCTCGGTCAGCACCGCCAGCGGGCGGACCTCGGCGGTGCCGGCCAGCTTGTCGCGCAGCGACTTGGCCAGATCGGTCATGGCACCGAAATCGGCGGCGCCCTTCTGATGGATCCAGCGAAACAACTGGGTCGCGCGAAAGCGCCTTTCCCCCAGCCCCTCGCAGTACGCGGCCAGTCCGTCGAGATCGAAGTCAAGAAGATTGACAAGACTCATCGTGCGACCCTGGCCGCTCGCGCCGGCTCAGCGCGAGTGGATGCTCATGCCGGGGAAGAAGAACGCGATCTCGACAGCCGCGGTTTCGGCAGCGTCCGAGCCGTGAACGGCGTTGGCATCGATCGAGTCGGCGAAATCGGCGCGGATGGTGCCCTTGTCGGCCTTCTTCGGGTCGGTGGCGCCCATCAGGTCGCGGTTCTTCAGGATCGCGCCCTCGCCTTCCAAGGCCTGGACCATCACGGGGCCCGAGATCATGAAGCTCACCAGATCGTTGAAAAACGGACGGGCCTTGTGTACCGCGTAGAACGCCTCGGCGTCAGCACGTGACAACTGCATCATGCGCGCGGCAATGACCTTCAGGCCGGCGCCTTCGAAGCGGGCGTAGATCTGACCGATGACATTCTTGGCAACAGCGTCGGGCTTGATGATCGAGAGGGTGCGTTCGATGGCCATGAGAGATTCCTTGAGATGAATGGGGTCGATGCAACCGGCCTTCCAGGCGAGTCGGCCGCAGTCTGCGTGAGCAAAGCCTTGAATTCTAACGTTGGCGTATGACTTGCGGGACGCGCCTGCCCTCAGCGGCGGCCGCCGCGACGTCCGCCCCCGCCCCCGCCTCCGCCGCCGCCGCCACGCCCCTGCATCTTTCGGGTGAACGCATCGGCGCCGATGTAGCCCACGGATGTCTGCATCGGATCGGGTTCCTTCGGCGTGCCACCGCCTTTGCCACCCTTGCCGCCCTTGCCCCCGGAGCCGCCCGTACCGAAGCCGCGGTTGGGCTGGACGAAGCGCTTGTCGTAGGTCTGCTGCAGCGGATTCGGGATCGGCCCGTTCTCAAAATCGTCCTCGCGCGAGGTAGCGCGTTCGCGCTGGATGGCCCGCTTGTCGAAGGTCTGCTGCAATGGGTTCGGGATGCGGGTCGGGTCGCCTGGTTCGCGCCATGCCTCGGGTGCCCGGTCGCCCGCCGGGCGTTCGACACGCTCGGGGCGGTCTGGCCTGTCGCGGCGCTTGTCGTTCTTCTTGCCCGGACCGCGGTCGGCCTGGCGATCCGGCTGGCGCTCGCCGCTCGGAGCCGGACCCCGCTTGCCTTGCGGAGGCGCGCCGCGATCACCACGATTGTCGCGCCGTGGTTCGCCCCGGTTGTCGCCTCGGCTGTCCGGGCGGCCGCCATCCGTCATCTGCCGCAAGGTGCGCAGGTCGCCCTCGCCGAGATCCACCCAAGCACCCCGCTTCAGGCCGCGTGGCAGGACCACACAACCGTAGCGGATGCGGATCAGCCGGCTGACCGTCAGGCCGACCACGTCGAAAAGTTTGCGGACCTCGCGGTTGCGACCCTCGGTGATGACAACGCGATACCAGCGGTTGACACCCTCGCCACCACCGTCTTCGATGGACTTGAACGCCGCACTCTGGCCCTCGATCTCGACCCCGGCGAGAAGCCGTTCCTTGGCCTCTTTCTCCAGAGTGCCCAGGACGCGTACGGCATATTCGCGCTCGACGCCGAAACGCGGATGCATCAGCTTGTTGGCCAGATCACCCGAGTTGGTGAACAGCAGCAGGCCCTCTGTGTTGATGTCCAATCGGCCGACCGACTGCCACTTGCCTTGCTGCAGCCTCGGCAACTTGCGGAAAACGGTGGGGCGCTGCTGCGGATCGTCGTGCGAAACCACTTCGCCGACCGGCTTGTGGTACGCGATGACGCGAGCTGGTGGCGGCGCAATGCGCACGCGGACAGGCTTGCCGTCGATGGTGACCCGGTCACCGAATGAGATGCGCATTCCGGTGTGGGCGACTTCGCCGTTCACCGACACGCGGCCGTCGATGATCATCTGCTCCATGTCGCGGCGCGAGCCAATGCCGGACTGCGCCAGCACCTTGTGCAGCTTCGGTGCATCGGAGTCGGGCGCCAGGACGCGCTTGTCGGCGCCCTCTTCGACCGCCTCGGTCGCCTCCGCCACCTCGGCCGACTCGGGCTGGGCCGCAGCCTGACTGTCGTCCTCCCGTGCCACCGGCGCAGAAGTCTCTGCCTCAGGTTCGTCGTCTGCCGCGTCGTCGTACTCTCCGGCAACCACAGCGGCGAAGAGTTCACCCACATCGGGCACCGGGACACCAGGCCCCACAGGCGCCCGCGCCATCGGAGCCTCTCCTTCCCCCTCGGCGCGCGAGCCACCCCGGCGGCCACGGCGCCGGTTGCGCCCACGTTCTCGACGAGCTTCGCCGCCCTCTTCCGTGCTTGCAGGGCCGGGGTGCCCGCCTGCCTCGCCAGCCAGGGGGCTCGTATCGTCCCTGAGCTCCGAGGACGCCTCGCTGACCACGGCTCCGGGGGCCTGCTGCACCACCGCCTCAACGGGCGCCGAACTGCTCAAGGCCAGGCTCTCGCCGTCTGCCGGCGGCTTTGAGGCCCGCTGGCGCGGCTTGCGCGCAGGCTTCTCGGCCGTTGCCGCCGGATCGCCCTCGGGCGGCAGGCCAGCGGCCGAATCGGCGGTCGCCTCATCCGCTGCCTTGGCCTTGGGCGTGCGGGTGCGGCGCTTGGGCGGGCCACCCGCGTCAGGAGCGGCCGTGTCGGCAGCCGGCGCCGGCTCCACGGGAGACGGAGAATCAGGCTTCGGGTCGGTGTTCATGCTTCGGGCAAGTTCGTGGGGGTGGCGGAGGGCACAGCGAACTCATCGGTCGCCGTCAGAGAGTAGTCGGCGGGCTGCTGAGCCGGCAGGTCGGATCCGATGTCGACAGGCACGTCCAGCGGCAGTTCGCCCTGGTCAACCAGAAGATCCGGCTGCTCCGCGGAGAGCGCCTCCAGGGCCTCGACCGGCGTACCACCCTCCAGCAGGGGCAGGCGATCCAGGCTTTCGAGGCCCAGGTCGTCGAGGAACTGCCGGGTGGTGGCATAAAGCGCCGGGCGTCCCGGGGCGTCGCGGTGGCCGATGGACTCGATCCAGTTGCGATCCTCGAGCTGCTTGATGATCTGGCTGGAAACGACCACGCCGCGGATGTCTTCGATATCGCCGCGCGTGACCGGCTGGCGGTAGGCAATGATCGCCAGGGTTTCCAGCACGGCACGCGAGTAGCGGGGTGGCTTCTCTGGATTGAGCCGGTCGAGGTACTCGCGCATCTCGGGCCGGCTCTGAAAGCGCCAACCCGTGGCCAGCGCGACGAGTTCTACGCCGCGCCCGGACCAGTCCCGGCAGAGATCATCGAGCAGTTGGCGCAGCGTGTCGGTGCCGACCTGGTCAGCAAACAACGCGCGCATGTCCCTCAGCGGCATCGGCTGGTTGGCGCAAATGAGCGCTGTTTCAAGCACGCGCTTGGCCTCTTGGGTGTTCATCGATACGGTGTCACAGGGGTGCGTTCATGCGGCGCCTCCCTTTGGAGGCGAGTCGCTGTCTGCGGTCCGGTCGCGCGGGCTGACCCTGCGCGAACTGGCCGCGGGCATTTCTTGGCTACGGTTCGTGGGGCGGCTGCGGCACGTCGGCTCGACGGTTGGCGGCATGCGGCCCAACTTCGGGGGCACGGCCCCCGCCCTGAAGGCGGCACCGGCGGGCAGCGGGTGCCCTTGCATTGTGGGCACGAGGCGCCTGGACCGGAAGGGTCGGCTGTTGTGCGCATTGTAGCCTCGTGCACAGCACCCTTGGCCAGCGCGCTGCCCGCATCTGTCAGGGCGGCGCCACAAGTGCCCAGGCCGCGGCGAAGTCTGGCGGGGGGGCCACTGCGAAACACAGGGGCTGGCGATTGATTGGATGGCAAAGATCCAGTTCGGCGGCATGCAAGGCCTGCCGCTGCATGCCAAGCGCCGGCCGGCCGCCGTAGACGGCATCCGCGACCAGTGGGTGGCCCCGGTGCGACAGGTGCACGCGGATCTGGTGCGTGCGGCCGGTGTGCAGCACGCAGCGCAGTGCGCTGATGCCATCGCGGCAGGCCACCGGCAGCACGTCGGTGCGCGCTGGCTTGCCCGATGCGGTGACCGCCATCCGCACGCGCACGGCCGGGTCACGCCCCACGGGCGCGTCCACAGTGAACGGTTGCCGGCCCACATCACCATGGGCCAGTGCAAGGTACCGGCGGTGGATGTCACGCGCAGCGAGATCACGCACCAAGGCGGTCACCGCTTCGAGCGTCCGGCCCACGACCATCAATCCGGAGGTGTCCTTGTCCAGCCTGTGCACGATGCCAGCACGCGGCAGGTGGGCGGCCGATGGATCCCGTGCCAGCAGGCCATTCAGCAAGGTGCCGGACCAGTTTCCCGCTGCCGGGTGAACCACCAGCCCCGCCGGCTTGTGGATGACCAGCAGGTGAGCGTCCTCGTACACCACCTCCAGCGCCATGGCCTCGGGCGTGAAGGCACGGGCCTCGGCGGGCGGCACCAGCGACACGTGCAACGTTTGTCCGGCGCGCACCTTGCGTGAAGGTTGCAACGAGACCACGCCATCCAGCCGCACCTCTCCGGCCGCCACCAGACCCTGTAGGTGGCTGCGCGAGAACACCGGCACCAGCGTCGCCAGCACCTTGTCCAGGCGCTGGCCATGGTGTGTCGCCTCAAGCTGCCAGAGCCTGGTCTCGGGGCCGGCGTCGACCTCCGCCTCGTCCACCCCAAGCAGCGCATCGGGTGCGGGTAGGCCCCCCATATAATCCTTCGCGTTGTTGCAGACCACCGTGCGCCGCCCATGATCGCTGCGCGCCCACCCATGATCCATGCCTTGTTCCGCCGCCCGCTCACGCGTGCCGCCCTGACGTCCCTGGCCATTGTCCTGGCTGGCTGCGGCTCCACGCCGAACGATGGCGACATCCAGGGATCGGCAGAGAAATTGTATGCAGACGCGAAGGCAGACATGGCCTCGGGCGGCTGGCTGAATGCGATCAGGCAGTTGGAACGTGTCGAGGGGCGCGCTGGCGGCACCCTGCTCGCCCAGCAGGCTCAGCTCGACCTGGCCTATGCCAACTGGAAGGCAGGCGAGAAGGCACAGGCCCTGTCGACGCTGGACCGGTTCGTCAAGCTCAACCCGTCCAGCCCCGGCCTGGACTACGCGCTTTACCTTCGCGGGCTGGTGAACTTCAACGAAAACTCCGGCATCCTCAATCAGCTCGCACGGCAAGATCTTTCAGAACGTGACCAGCAAGCCTCGCGCGACGCGTACCAGTCGTTCAAGCAGTTGGTCGAGCAGTTCCCAGACTCGAAGTACACGCCCGACGCCCAGGTCCGCATGGACTACATCGTCAATGCACTGGCCGACTACGAAGTGCACGTGGCACGCTACTACCTGCGCCGTGGCGCCTACATCGCCGCTGCCAATCGGGCCCAGCAGGCCGTCACGGTCTACCCACAGACTCCCGCGATCGAGGAGGCGCTCTACATCATGGGCCGCGCCTATGACAAGCTGGGCCTCGTCCAGTTGCGCGATGACGCCGACCGCGTGCTCAAGGGCAATTTCCCGCAGAGCCGCTTTCTGGCCAATGGTGGGGTCCGAGGCGAAGACCGGAGCTGGTGGCGCCTCTGGTGACCTGAGCCGGGCCCTTCAAGGCCCGCCCAGCGTGCGCAACCAGGCCAGTGCCTGTTCGCCGGTTTCAAGCGGAGTCATCGGTGGCAGAGCCCTGATGAGGCGCGACCCGTAACGGGACTGGCGCAACCGTGTGTCGCAGATCACCAGCAGCCCCCGGTCGGTCTCCGTGCGGATCAGCCGGCCGGCCCCCTGCTTCAACGAGACAGCGGCCTCGGCCACAAAGTAATCGTTGAAGGCATCGCGGCCTTGCGCCTTCAACTGCTTCACCCTCGCCTCGACCAGCGGGTCGTTGGGGGGCGGGAATGGCAGCTTGTCGATGATCACGCATTGCAGCGCATCGCCGGGCACGTCGATGCCCTCCCAAAAGCTCTGTGAGCCGACCAGCACACTGTCGCCTTCCTGGAAGCGCGCCAACAAGGCCCGCTTGGCGGCCGAACCTTGCACCAGCACCTGCAAGGGGCTGCCCAGAACCCCAAGCTCGGATTCCAGCGCCTCCGCCACCACCTTCATCGCCCGCAAGGTGGTGGTGAGCACGAATGTCCGCCCCCCGAGCGCCGCGGCACAGTGAGCCGCGGCGCGCCCCACCATGGTGTTGTGGGGCGCGTCCTGAGGTGCCGGGAACTTGGGGGGCACGTAGAGGCGGGCATTCGTCGGGTAGTCGAAGGGGCTGCCGACCCGCAGGTGAGTCGCATCCTCGAGCCCGGCGGCCTCGCTGAACCAGGTGAGTGCGTCGTCGTCACCCAGGGTGGCCGAGGTGAAGATCCAGGCTCGCTGCGCAGCCGCACGCTGCTGGGTCATCATGGCGCGGATGTCGAGCGGCGATTCGGTCAACCTCGCCTGGTTCGGCGTCAGGTCCACCCACCGCACATGCCCCTCGAGCCCTGGCCGCTGAAACAGCGTCGCCTGGCCCGCCAACTCGGCAGCGCGTGCCTGAAGGCGCGGCAGGTCCGGCGACACCTCGGACACGGCGCCGGCAGCCTGCCCTGCCGCATGCAGCGCAACTGAAAGGGCCTTCAGGGTCACATCCAGTTCACTCCCCCGGCTGGCCTCGTCCCAGCGACGCTTGACGAGGCCACGCACATCGCGCCAATCACCGGCCACCGCCAGCCGCAGGTCGCGGGCACTCTTCTCGCAGGCGCCTGCCAGCTCTGCCCAGGGAGCCAAGCCGCGCGCGTGCTGCAGGCCGGCTGCCAGCAGGTCGCGCGAGAAGTCGATCACCTGGCCGGTGGACAGCGACTGGCCGAGAAACTGCACGCCTGCCTCGACCATCTGGTGCGCCTCGTCGAAGACAGCCACGTCGACGGTGGGCAGCAACTCGGCCACACCACTGTCGCGCAGCGCCAGGTCAGCAAAGAACAGGTGGTGGTTGACGACGACGATGTCCGCAGCCATCGCCTCTCGCCGTGCCCGCATCACATGGCAGGCATGGAACTCCGGGCATTCGCCGCCCAGGCAGTTGTCTCTCGTCGAGGTGACCAGCGGGATGACTTCCGAGCGCTCGTCCAGGCCCTCCAGTTCGCCAATGTCGCCGGTGCTGGTGGCCTGGGCCCAGGTCTCGATGCGGGCCAGCGCACGGACGGCGAAGCGGTCCGGCAGGGTTGCCCCCTCTCGGGCCTGCCCCAACCGGTGCCGACACAGGTAGCTGCCACGCCCCTTGAGCAGGGCCACCGTGGCAGGCAGCTTCAATGCATCGCGCAGGCGCGGCAGGTCGCGGAAGAAGAGCTGGTCCTGCAGGCTCTTGGTGGCGGTGCTGACCAGCGCTCGCTTTCCGGCCAACAGCACCGGCACCAGGTAGGCGAATGTCTTGCCGACGCCGGTCCCGGCCTCGGCCACCAGTGCCTCACGCTGCTCGATGGCCGTGGCCACCGCGTCTGCCATGCGCAGTTGAACCTCACGGGGTACATAGCCGGTATCCGCCCGGCCCAGCGGCCCATCCGGCTCGAAAGCGCGCGCCACGGCGAGCCGCAGCCCGTCGGGCGCGAAGCCAGGCTCCATGTCAGGCGGGCTCAGGCGGATCGAGCTGCGCCTCCAGCGCGACGATCTGGTCGCGCAACAGCAGGCGGCGCTTCTTCAGGCGACGCAGCGTCAACTCGTCCCCGGTGCCTTGCTCGCCAACCTGGTCGATCAGGCAGTCCAGATCAGCATGCTGCATGCGGAGCTCTATCAGCCGCCTTGGCGGTGAATGCAGGTTGTCAGGGGCGGTCACAGCGTCGTTCACAGCGAGAGCAGTTTATATTGCCGGTCATGAGCACCTCGTCACAAGGCTTTCGTCTCTCCGCCACCACCGGCCTGCACCGCGGAGACCGCGCCTACCAGCAAGACCAGGTGGAGATCCTGCCGCACAGCCGGGTTGCGGGCTGCGCGCTGGCGTTGGTGGCCGACGGGATGGGCGGCAAGAGTGGCGGTCGAACCGCGGCCGATCAGGTGGTGATGACGGCGCGCCAGATCTTCGACCGCTACAGCCCCAGCTCCGACGACCCCGACAAGATGTTGAGGCAGTTGGTGGTCGAGTCGCACTTGATGATCAAGCTGACGGCGATCACGGCCGACGAAGAACCCCACAGCACCCTGGCAGCGTTCCTGATCCTGCCCAACCTCAGTGCCTGGACGGTGCATGCGGGCGACTCCCGTGTCTACCACTTCCGGGGTGCCGAACTGGTACGCAGGACGATCGACCACTCTTATGTGCAACGCCTGATCGACGAAGGCAAGATCACCGAGGCTCAGGCCAACACCCACCCGCAATCGAACCTGCTCACCGGCTGCCTGGGCACCCAGGCCGATCCGCCGGTGGAGGTGACCGAGATCGAGCGGCTCGACGTGGGCGATTCGCTGCTGGCCTGCTCGGACGGCCTGTGGCACTACCTCAGCAACAAGGAGCTCGGCGCCATTGTCAACGCTCTCAGCCCGCGTGAGGCCAGCGAGATGCTGATCAGCAAGGCGCGGCAGCGAGCCCGCGGTACCGGCGACAACCTTTCCCTGGCGCTGATCCGCATCGAGTCGCTGAAGTAGCGCTCAGGTGAGCCGCGTGTCGACCTCGCGGCGCTCCAACGCAAGAAACTCGGCCGACTGCATCTCGAACAGGCGCGACACCGTGCGTGGGAACTCGTGCGCCATGGGGCCTTCGGTATACAGCTGTTCAGGCGGCACGGCGGCCGACATGATGAGCTTGACCCGCCTGTCGTACAACACGTCCACCAACCAGGTGAAGCGGCGCGCCTCCGACGCCAGCCGAGGCGGCATCTGCGGCACATCAGACAGCAACACCGTGTGAAACTGAGTTGCCAGCTCCAGGTAGTCGTTCTGGGAGCGCGGCCCACCGCACAGCGCAGAAAAGTCAAACCAGACCACGCCACCTGCCCGGCGCCTTGCACGCAACTCGCGGTGCTCGATGTGCAACAGTGGGGTTTCATCGCGGGCCTCGGCCAGATTGCCGAAAGCCTGTGCCATCGCCGCGTCGGCCACCACTCCCAGGGGCGTGTGGTAAAGCTGAACGTGCTCCATCGTGCGGCGGCGGTAGTCCGTGCCGGCATCGACGTTGATCACCTCGAGCTTGCTCTTCAGCAGTTCGATGGCCGGCAGGATGCGGTCGCGGTGCAGGCCGTTGGGGTATAGCCCGTCGGGGTGGAAGTTCGACGTGGTGACGATGGACACGCGGTGCTCGAAGAGCGATTCGAGCAGGCGGTGCAGGATCATCGCGTCAGTCACGTCGGCCACGTGGAATTCGTCGAAGCAGATCAGCCGGTAGCGCCGGGAAATGCGCCTCCCCAACTCGTGCAAGGGGTTCTGGGTACCCTTCAGATCCTGCAACTCCCGGTGCACCTCGCGCATGAACTCGTGGAAGTGCAGGCGCGCCTTGCGGGTGAGTGGCACCGACTGGAAGAAGCAATCCATCAGGAAGCTCTTGCCTCGCCCGACCCCGCCATACATGTAGACCCCACGCGGGATCGGGGGGCGCACGAGCAACTTGGTGACCGCATTGGAACGGCGGGCCTTGTAGTCTGCCCACTCGTTCTCGCATCGCTGCAGCGCCTCGATCGCCCGCAGTTGCGCCGGGTCGCTGGCGTACCCCCGCTCCGCAAGCGTCTGCTCGTACAGCGAGCGAACCGACACGGTCAGGCGATCAGAAATTCAGCGTGCGCTTGTCGACCGCCAACGCGGCCTCCTTGGTGGCTTCCGACAGCGACGGGTGAGCGTGGCAGATGCGGGCGATGTCCTCGGCGGAAGCCTTGAACTCCATCGCCACCACCGCCTCGGAGATCAGCTCCGAAGCAAAGGGGCCGATGATGTGCACGCCCAGGATCTCATCCGTCTTGGCGTCTGCCAGGAACTTGACGAAGCCGGTGGTGTCGCCCAGTGCTCGGGCCCGGCCATTCGCCAAGAAGGGGAACTGGCCGGCCTTGTAGGCACGCCCTTCGGCCTTCAACTGTTGCTCTGTCTGGCCGACCCACGCAATCTCCGGGCTGGTGTAGATCACCCACGGGATGGTGTTGAAGTTGACATGGCCATGCTGGCCGGCGATGCGCTCGGCCACCGCCACGCCCTCTTCCTCGGCCTTGTGGGCCAGCATCGGGCCGCGCACCACGTCGCCCACCGCCCAGACTCCGGGAAGGTTGGTCTTGCATTCGCCGTCGACGACGATGGCGCCACGGTCGTCGAGCTTCAGGCCCACGGCCTCGGCGTTCAGCCCGGTGGTGTTCGGGACACGGCCGATCGACACGATCAGCTTCTCGCAGGCCAGCACCTGATCGGCGCCCTTGGCGTCGGTGTAGTTCACCGTGACACCGTTCTTGGCCTTGGTGACCTTGCTGATCTTCACGCCCAGTTCGATGGCCAGGCCCTGCTTCTTGAAGACCTTGGCAGCCTCCTTGGCCACGCTTTCGTCGGCAGCACCCAGGAAGGCCGGCAGCGCCTCCAGGATGGTGACATCCGACCCCAGGCGGCGCCAGACCGAGCCCATTTCCAGGCCGATCACGCCGGAGCCGATCACGCCCAGCGATTTGGGCGCCGCCGGGATGCGCAGTGCGCCGTCGTTCGACAGGATCATCTTCTCGTCGAACTCCGCACCGGGCAGCTGGCGTGCGCTGGAACCGGTGGCCAGGATCACCTGCTTGGCGAACAGCGTTTCCTCGGCGCCGGTGACGGCGATCTCGTAGCCGCCGTCCTTGGCTGCGACGAACGAGCCCCGGCCATGGAAGAAGCTGACCTTGTTCTTCTTGAACAGGTAGAGGATGCCGTCGTTGTTCTGCTTCACAACGGCGTCCTTGCGGCCCACCATCTTGGCCACGTCGATCTTCAGGTCCGACAGGCTGATGCCGTGGTCGGCGAAGTGGTGGCCCGCATGGTCGAAGTGCTCGGACGATTGCAGCAGCGCCTTCGAGGGGATGCAGCCCACGTTGGTGCAGGTGCCGCCCGGTGCCGGGCCGCCCTTTTCATTCTTCCATTCGTCAATGCAGGCCACGTTGAAGCCCAGTTGGGCCGCGCGGATGGCGCCAATGTAGCCGCCGGGGCCGCCGCCAATGACGATGACGTCGAACTGTTTGGACATCTGAATCTCTCCTTAGATGTCGAACAGCAGGCGCGCCGGGTCTTCCAGCGCTTCCTTCATCGCGACCAGGCCCAGCACGGCCTCGCGGCCGTCGATGATGCGGTGGTCGTAGCTCATCGCGAGGTAGTTGATCGGTCGCACGACAACCTGGCCGTTCTCGACGACGGCGCGATCCTTGGTGGCATGCACGCCCAGGATCGCCGACTGCGGCGGGTTGATGATCGGGGTCGACAGCATCGAGCCGAAGGTACCGCCGTTCGATATGGAGAAGGTGCCGCCGGTGAGTTCCTCGATGCCCAACTTGCCGTCCTTGGCCTTCTGGCCAAACTCGGCGATCTTCTTCTCAATCTCGGCAAAGGTCATCTGATCCGCATTGCGGATGATGGGCACGACCAAACCACGAGGCGAGCCGACGGCAATGCCGATGTCGAAGTAGCCGTGGTAGACGATGTCGTTGCCATCGACCGAGGCGTTCAGCACCGGGTACTTCTTCAGCGCGTGGACCGCGGCCTTGACGAAGAAGCTCATGAAGCCCAGCTTGACGCCGTGTTCCTTCTCGAACTTGTCCTGGAACTTCTTGCGCATCTCCATCACCGGGGCCATGTTGACCTCGTTGAAGGTGGTCAGGATGGCGTTGGTGGATTGCGACTGCAGCAGGCGCTCGGCCACGCGGGCACGCAGGCGCGACATCGGCACGCGCTGCTCGGGGCGCTCGCCCAGGCTCGGTGCTGTCGGCGCGGCGACCGCAGGCAAGGCCCTCGGCACAGCCGCCGGCGGCGCCACGGGAGCCGCGGGCTTGGCCGCCGCGCCGGCGACGGCACCGAGCACGTCGCCCTTGGTGACGCGGCCGTCCTTGCCAGTGCCCGCTACCGAGCCAGCGGCCAGGTTGTTGTCAGCCATCAGCTTGGCCGCAGCGGGCATGGCCACGTCGGACTTCGAACCACCGGTGGCAGCGGGTGCTGCGGCCGGCGCGGGCGTGGCGGCCGGTGCTGCGGCAGGCGCGCCGGCAGTGGCCTTGCCTTCGGTGTCGATCTGCGCGATCAGTTGGTCGCTGACCACGGTGCCGCCGTTGGCGACGACATGCGCGGCCAGCACACCGGCGGCGGGCGCGGGAACCTCGAGCACGACCTTGTCGGTCTCGATCTCGATCAGGATCTCATCCATCGCCACGGCTTCGCCGGGCTGCTTTTTCCACTGCAGCAGGGTGGCCTCGGCCACGGATTCGGAGAGCTGCGGAACCTTGACTTCTACGATTGCCATGATGTGTCTCTTGTGCGTGCGGCGCTGCGCACCACGGGTCACACCCCCTGGCGCGCGGCGCAAACCGTTGCGTTATTTCGAGAGGACGAAGCCCTTGAGCTTGCCGAAGGCCTGGTCGAGCAGGGCCTTCTGCTGGTCCTGGTGCAGGTGTGCGTAGCCCACGGCCGGCGATGCCGACGCGGGGCGGCCGGCATAGCCCAGCTTCTGGCCTTCCAGCATGTTCTCGTGGATGTAGTGCTGCACGAAGAACCAGGCGCCCTGGTTCTGCGGCTCGTCCTGGCACCACACGATCTCGGTGGCGTTCGCATAGCGCTTCATCTCCGCCGCGAACGCCTTGTGCGGGAACGGGTAGAGCTGCTCAACACGGATAATGGCCACGTCGCCAGTCTTCTTCTCCTCGCGGCGCTTCACCAGATCGTAGTAGACCTTGCCAGAGCAGGCGATCACCCGCTTGACCTTGGCCGCCTCAATACCTGCGTTGAGTTCCGGGATGACCGTGCGGAACTCACCCTTGGTGAACTCGGTCAGCTGAGAGGTGGCGTCCTTGTTGCGCAGCAGCGACTTGGGCGTCAGGATGACCAGCGGCTTGCGGAACATGCGCACCATCTGCCGGCGCAGCAGGTGGAAGATCTGGCTCGCCGTGGTGGGCTGCACGACCTGCATGTTGTTGTCGGCAGCCAGCTGCATGAAGCGCTCCAGGCGGGCCGAGCTGTGCTCGGGGCCCTGGCCTTCGTAACCGTGCGGCAGCATCATCGTCAGACCGTTGGCACGGCCCCACTTGACTTCACCGGCGGCAATGAACTGGTCGATCACCACCTGTGCGCCGTTCACGAAGTCACCGAACTGGGCTTCCCAGATCACCAGCGTGTTCGGGTCGGCCGATGCGTAGCCGTACTCGAAGCCGAGCACGGCCTCCTCCGACAGGATCGAGTCAATGACCACGAACGGAGCCTGGTTCTCGGCCACATTCTCCAGCGGCACGTAGGTGCCAATGTCCCACTTCTCGCGGTTCTGGTCGTGCAGCACCGAGTGGCGGTGCACAAACGTGCCGCGCCCGCAGTCTTCCCCGGACAGGCGCACGGGGTATCCAGAGGCCACCAGCGAGGCGTATGCGAGATGCTCGCCCATGCCCCAGTCGACATTGATCTCGCCACGCCCCATGGCGGCTCGATCGGCCAACACCTTCTCGACCAGCGGGTGAACCTTGAAGTTGGCCGGCACCGTGGTGATGCGCTCGGCCAGGCGCTTGACCTCGGCCAGCGGCAGCGCCGTGTCGGCGGCGTCCGTCCACTTGCGGCCCAGGAAGGGCTGCCAGTCGACGGCGTACTTGCTCTTGAAGTTGGTCAGCACAGGATCGTAGTTGTGCTTGCCTGCATCCATGGCAGCGCGGAAGTCCTTGACCATCTGGTCCGGGCCGTCGGCGGGCAGCACGCTCTGGGCGACCAGCTTGTCACCATACAGCCGGCGGGTGCCGGGGTGCTTGGCGATGGTCTTGTACATCAGCGGCTGCGTCAGCGCCGGCGTGTCCTGCTCGTTGTGACCCAGCTTGCGGAAGCAGATGATGTCGACCACCACGTCCTTCTTGAACTGCTGGCGGTAGTCGAGGGCGAGCTGAGTGCACCAGACGACCGCATCGGGGTCGTCACCGTTCACGTGCAACACCGGCGCCTCGATCATCTTGACGACGTCCGAGCAGTACAGCGTGGAGCGCGAGTCGCGCGGGTCGCTGGTGGTGAAACCGATCTGGTTGTTGATGACGATGTGCAGTGTGCCGCCGGTGTAGTAGCCGCGGGTCTGCGCCAGCGCCAAGGTCTCCATCACGACGCCCTGGCCGGCAAACGCTGCGTCGCCGTGCACCAGCACCGGCAACACCTGCGTGCCCTCCTTGTCGCCACGGCGGTCCATGCGGGCCTTGACCGATCCCTCGACCACCGGGTTCACGATCTCCAGGTGCGAGGGGTTGAAGGCCAGGCTCAGGTGAACCGGGCCGCCAGCCGTGGAGATGTCGCTCGAAAAGCCTTGGTGGTACTTCACATCACCGGCCGGCAACTCTTCCTGGGCGGTGTGGTCGAACTCGCTGAACAGATCCTTCGGCGCCTTGCCGAGGGTGTTGACCAGCACGTTCAGGCGGCCACGGTGGGCCATGCCGATCACGATCTCCTGCACGCCCTTTTCGCCGGCACGCTGCACCACCTCGTCCATCGAGGCAATGAAACTCTCGCCGCCTTCGAGCGAGAACCGCTTCTGGCCAACGTACTTGGTGTGGAGATAGCGCTCCAGGCCCTCGGCGGCGGTCAGCCGGTCGAGGATGTGGCGGCGTTTCTCGCCGGTGAACACCGGCTTGCTGCGGGCGCTCTCCAGGCGTTCCTGCCACCAGCGCTTCTCGGTCGGGTCCGAGCAGTGCATGAACTCGGCACCGATCGAGCCGCAATAGGTCTCACGCAGCGCCTGCATGATCTCGCGCAGCGTCATGTTCTCGGCCTTGCCGAAATACGTGTTGGCGGCGCTGAACGTGATGTCCATGTCGGACTCGGACAGGTCGTAGAACGCCGGCTCGAGTTCGGGAATCTTGGGGCGCTCGGTGCGCTTGAGCGGATCCAGGTCGGCCCAGCGCGAACCGAGGAATCGGTAAGCGGCAATCAGCGACTGGACGTGAACCTGCTTGCGGGCCACCGCCAGATCAGCAGAACTGGCCTTGACGGCGAACGCATTCGACTTCGCGCGTTGCGCAAAGGATTCGATCACCGGTGCGTGGGCGACATCGCGGCTGTCGGAGCCGTCGGTCGCGGGCACGTTCTGCAGCGCGTCGAAGTAGGCGCGCCAGTTGTCGGGCACGGCGCCCGGGTTGTCGAGGTAGGCCTCGTACATCTCTTCGACGTACGGCGCGTTACCGCCGAACAGGTACGAATTCGACCTGTATTGCTGCATCATCTTTCGCTCACCTTTCGCTCCGGTTTCCAGAGCTCCGATGGGTTGATCAACCTTCCGCGGCCCGGCTCGACCGGTTGGCGGATTGCGACCCGCCTTGCTGTACTGTCTCGGGATACCAGCAAGGGGACACAGAAGGAACTTAAATCGTCACGGTCGGGACTTTAACACCGCCGTGTCTTGCTCTGATGTCGCCAATTGGGCACCTGAAACCCCTCTAGTTTGCTGACAAATCCGACAAGATCGACATCAAAGTGGCCGGGGTGAAACAGACTCGCCCGACCACCCGAGTGATCCAGGTGCATCCCGCTGCGCCGCCCAAGCCGGCGCTCGGCATGGCTTGCAATGGTTGCGGCATCTGCTGCAGCACCGAGCCCTGCCCGCTGGGAATCCTGGTCAGCGGGCGCCTTTCAGGCGCGTGCCGGGCCCTGCGCTGGGACGACGCAGACTCACGCTACCTCTGTGGTCTGGTCAGTTCTCCCAGGGGTGTGATCCCGGCCTTGCCCGCGGCCTGGGTGCCACTGGTGGCCCGCCTGGCTCGCCGCTGCATCTCGTCGGCCACCGGTTGTGATGCCGACCTGGTGACCGAACCGGGCTGACTCAGGCAGCCACGCGCGCCTGAGCCGTGCGGTACTCACGCGCCAGCCGGGCGATCAGGTCGCCGGCAGGTTGCACGCTCTTCACGGCGGCAATGCCCTGCCCGCAACCCCAGATGTCCTTCCAGGCCTTCTTGGCGTCGCCGCCGAAGTTCATCTTGGACGGGTCGCTTTCCGGCAGGTTGTCGGGGTCGAGACCGGCGGCGCGGATGGATGGCTTCAGGTAGTTGCCATGCACGCCGGTGAAGAGGTTGCTGTAGACGATGTCGTCACTGCTGCCGTCGACGATGGCCTGCTTGTAGGCGTCCGTCGCGCGCGCCTCCTCGGTGGCGATGAAGGCCGATCCGATGTAGGCAAAGTCGGCCCCCATCGCCCGCGCAGCCAGCACACCGCCGCCGGTGGACATGGCGCCGGACAAGGCCAGCGGGCCGTCGAACCATTCGCGGATCTCCTGGATCAGCGCGAACGGGCTCTTCACCCCGGCATGCCCGCCGGCACCCGCAGCCACCGCAATCAGGCCGTCGGCGCCCTTCTCGATCGCCTTCTTCGCGAAGGCGTTGTTGATGATGTCGTGCAGCACCACGCCGCCCCAGGCATGCACGGCCTCGTTGACGTCGGTGCGTGCGCCGAGCGAGGTGATGACGATGGGCACCTTGTACTTGGCGCATACCTGCAGGTCGTGCTCGAGGCGCTCGTTGCTCTTGTGCACGATCTGGTTGATCGCGAAGGGCGCCGCAGGCTTGTCCGGGTTCGCGGCGTTGTGGGCTGCCAGAGCCTCGGTGATCTCCGCCAGCCACTCGTCGAGCAGTTCGGCCGGGCGCGCGTTCAGTGCCGGCATTGAACCCACCACACCGGCCTTGCATTGCGCGATGACCAGCTTGGGGTTGGAGATGATGAACAGCGGCGCGCCAATGATGGGCAGCGGAAGGTTCGCCAGAACGGGGGGCAGTGCCATCAGAAGGCCTCCAGAGCCATGTCGGTGATGCTGTCGGCGCCTTCGACGATGCTGTCGCGCAGCCCGGGCACCTTCGAAAGAATGTGGTCGCCATAGAAACGCGCGGTGGCGATCTTGGCCTTCATGAATTCGGGTTCGTCACCCGCGGCGAGGCGGTCTTCCGCAGCGATCAACGCACGGCCCATCTGCCAGCCGGCCACCAGGTTGCCTGCCAGCATCAGGTAGTTCACACTGCCGGCGAACACCGCGTTGGGGCTGGATTTGGCGCCGCCGACGACGAAGGCGACCACATCGAGGAAGGCCTTGCGGGCTGCCCCGAGGCGGTGTGCCATGGCCCGGGCCGACACGCTGGCACGTGCGGCCAGCGCGGCTTCGGTGGCCTCGACCTGGGCAGCGATCGCGCGTGCCGTGGCACCGCCGTCACGCATGGTCTTGCGGCCCACGAGATCGTTGGCCTGGATCGCGGTGGTGCCTTCGTAGATGGTCAGGATCTTGGCGTCGCGCAGGTGCTGCGCAGCGCCGGTTTCCTCGATGAACCCCATGCCACCGTGAACCTGCACACCCAGCGACGCGACCTCCAGGCTCATCTCGGTGGAGAAGCCCTTGATCAGCGGCACCAGGAACTCGTAGAAGGCCTGGTTCTGCTTGCGCGTATCGGCATCCGGGTGATGGTGCGAGGCGTCGAACGCGGCCGCCCCGACCATCGCCATGGCGCGGCAACCCTCCGTGTACGCACGCATGGTCAACAGCATGCGGCGCACGTCCGGGTGGTGGATGATGGGCGCGGCGGTGTTCATGGAGCCGTCCACCGGGCGCGACTGCACTCGGTCGCGGGCGTAGGCCACGGCACGTTGATAGGCGCGGTCGGCCACGGCGATGCCCTGCACGCCAACGCCGAAGCGCGCCGCGTTCATCATCACGAACATGTATTCCAGGCCCCGGTTCTCCTGCCCGATCAGGTAGCCGACGGCGCCGCCGTTGTCACCGTACTGGAGCACGGCCGTCGGGCTGGCCTTGATACCCATCTTGTGCTCGATGCTGACGCAGTGCACGTCGTTGCGCGTGCCGTTGGAACCATCCGGGTTCGGCATGAACTTCGGGCAGATGAACAGCGAGATGCCCTTCACGCCTTCGGGCGCGCCGCTGACCCTGGCCAGCACGAGGTGGACGATGTTCTCGGCCATGTCGTGTTCGCCCCAGGTGATGAAGATCTTGGTGCCGAACAGCCGGAAGCTGCCGTCGGCCTGCGGCTCGGCCCGGGTGCGCACCATGGACAAATCCGAGCCGGCCTGCGGCTCGGTCAGGTTCATCGTGCCGGTCCACGTGCCGTCGATCATCTTCGGGATGTAGGCCGCGCGCTGCTCGTCAGAACCGGCGGTGAGAATCGCCTCGATCGCGCCATCGGTCAGCAATGGGCACAGGGCAAAGCTGGTGTTGGCAGCGTTGACCATCTCCATGCAGGCGGCGTGGATCAGCTTGGGCAGGCCTTGTCCACCCACATCCACCGGGTGGTGGATTCCTTGCCAGCCCCCAGCGGCGTACTGCTGGAACGCGGCCTTGAACCCGGGCGTGGCGTGGACCTGGCCATCGCTGAAAGACGACGGGTTCAGGTCACCGTCCCAGTTCAGCGGGGCGACCACGCCCTCATTGAGCTTGGCGCATTCCTCCAGCACCGCCTGGGCGGTGTCGTAGCCAGCATCCTCGAATCCAGGCATCTGGGCCACGGCATCGATGTTCGCGAGTTCTTTCATCGCGAACAGCATGTCCTTCACGGGGGCGCGGTAGGTCATCGAATGTCTCCTGTCTGGGCATGAAAAAGGGCGCCACGATGGGCGCCCTTTCGTGTGGAATGCACCGCGCTGGCGCGGTGCAGCGGCAGGCGCAGCCGCGTCAGAGTGCAGCGATCAGCTCGGGCACTGCGCTGAACAGATCAGCTTCCAGGCCATAGTCGGCAACGCTGAAGATCGGCGCCTCGGGATCCTTGTTGATCGCCACGATCACCTTGGAGTCCTTCATGCCGGCCAGATGCTGGATGGCGCCGCTGATGCCGCAGGCCACGTACAGCTGCGGGGCGACGATCTTGCCCGTCTGCCCCACCTGCCAGTCGTTGGGTGCGTAACCCGCGTCCACGGCCGCCCGGCTGGCGCCGAGCGCGGCGCCCAGCTTGTCGGCCAGAGGGATCAGCACCTCGTTGAATTTCTCGCTGCTGCCCATCGCCCGGCCTCCCGAGACAATGATCTTGGCCGCCGTCAGCTCGGGCCGGTCGCTCTTGGTGACCTCGCGGCCGACATAGCTGGACTTGCCGTTGCCCGCTGCCACGGCGACGTTCTCGATGGCGGCGGAGCCGCCCGTCGCGGCGGCGTCGAAGCCTGTCGTGCGCACGCTGATGACCTTCACTGCGTCGGTGCTCTGTACCGTGGCAATGGCATTGCCGGCGTAGATCGGGCGCTCGAAGGTGTCGGCGCTGATGACCTTGCTGATCTCGCTGACCTGGGCCACGTCGAGCTTGGCGGCCACCCGGGGCGACACGTTCTTGCCGTGGGCGGTGGCGGGAAACAGGATGTGGGTGTAGCCCGACGCCATGGCCAGCACCTGCGCCGCCACGTCCTCGGCGAGTTGCTCGGCCAGGCTCACGCCATCGGCCAGCAGCACCTTGGCAACGCCGGCGATCTGCGCTGCCGCTTGCGCGGCACCGCCGGCGTTGTGCCCGGCGATCAGCACATGGACGTCACCGCCACACTGGATCGCGGCGGTCACCGTGTTGTAGGTGGCGCCCTTGAGGGTGCCGTGTTCGTGTTCAGCAATCACGAGTGCGGTCATGTTCAGATCACCTTGGCTTCGTTCTTCAGCTTGGCCACCAAAGTGGCGACATCCGGGACCTTGATGCCAGCGCCGCGCTTGGGCGGCTCGGACACCTTCAAGGTCTTCAGGCGCGGCGTCACGTCCACCGCCAGGTCGGCCGGCTTGACCACTTCGAGCGGCTTCTTCTTGGCCTTCATGATGTTGGGCAACGTCACGTAGCGCGGCTCGTTCAGGCGCAGATCGGTGGTGATCACCGCGGGCAGCGTGAGCTTGAGGGTTTCCAGGCCACCATCGACTTCGCGGGTGACGATGGCGCTGCCCTCAGCCACTTCCACCTTGCTGGCGAAGGTGGCCTGCGGCAGGTCGGCCAGCGCGGCCAGCATCTGGCCGGTCTGGTTGCAGTCGTCGTCGATGGCCTGCTTGCCCAGGATCACCAGACCAGGCTGTTCCTTGTCGACCAGGGCCTTGAGCAGTTTGGCCACCGCCAGAGGCTGCAACTCGACATCGGTCTCGACCAGGATGGCGCGGTCCGCACCGATGGCCATGGCGGTGCGCAGGGTCTCCTGGCACTGCGTGACACCGCAGGAGACAGCGATCACCTCGGTGACCACGCCCTTCTCCTTCAGCCGCACGGCCTCTTCGACGGCGATCTCGTCGAACGGGTTCATGCTCATCTTGACGTTGGCGATGTCCACCCCCGTGCCGTCGGACTTCACGCGCACTTTCACGTTGTAGTCGACGACGCGCTTGACGGGTACCAGTACCTTCATGACGCGATGCTCCTTGGGACTCGAATTGACGTTTACGTAAACTGGATTCTAGGCCCGCGATGCGGGCGCTTTGCCGGCCGACACGATAAATCGAACGATCGTGCTATTTTAGACCGCACTCTCCAGAACCGTCTATCGTTCCGGCGACAGTTCAGAGCCCAGCGACACGAAAGGCCACCCGCGCAAAGCGGCCGGACCCGTCGAGCACGGTGAGATGGTGGTCGCCGGCCTGCTGCAATTGCAGTTCGAGGCCCGAGCCACCCAATCTGGCCTGCTGCGGCAGGCCATCCAGTAACCAATAGAGCAGGGTCGCCTCGCCAGCGCCTTGCGCCGATACGGCCAGGTGCACGGCCCGCGCGCCGGGCACCGGCCGAAGCACGGCGCCTGCGTCGAGGCCGACGATGCGCAGCGGGGCGCCACCGCCGCAGCCGGGCCCCTCCCCACCCACCCACGGAGCGAGCGCCACCGGCCAACGGGCCACGGCACAGTTCGCAGATGGGTTCGGGCCATCGCTTCGACCACGGTCGGGCAGCGTCGGCGGCGCCGTGCCCTGCAACACCCAGCCGGTGCGGTGCTGTGCGCAATGTGCCGGGTCGGTGCTCTCCAGACGCAAGCCCAGCGGCCAGCAGGTGACGGCGGCAGACACACTGGCTGGATGGACGCGCACGCTCGGGCTGGGAGGCGCTGGCAACACCGCCAGGACCTCTTGCAACAAGGGCGCCGCCGTGTTGGCGCCGAAGAAACCCGGGTTCGGTGTGCCGTCGGGCCGGCCTACCCAGACACCCACCGTCACCTCGTCGGTCACGCCAACGGCCCAGGCATCGCGGAAGCCGAAGCTGGTGCCGGTCTTCCAGGCCAGGCGGCGCATGCCTTCGGTGAAGGGCCGGTCAGGATGGCCGCCACCTTCGAGGATGTCGCGCACGATGAAGGCGGCCCCCTCGCTCATCAGGCGGGCCTCGGCCCTCGGCGCCCCGGGCAGCAGGCGGGGCCGTCCGGCCAGGCCACCACGCGCCAGTGACCGGTAGGCCCCTACCAGTTCCTCCAGCGTGGTGCCGGCGCCGCCCAGGATCAGGCTCAGGTTGGGCGTGGCGCCACGCTCCATGCGCAGGCGCAGGCCGCCTGCCCGCAATTGCGCCGCCAGCCGAGCCGGACCGACCCGATCCAGCAGATCCACCGCCGGCACATTGAGTGATTTCTGCAGAGCCTCAGAGGCACTGACCGGCCCGCTGAAGCTAGCCTGGAAGTTACCCGGCTGGTAGCCGCCGAAAGACTGAGGCGCATCGACCAGCAGGCTCTCGGAGTGGATCAGGCCTTCGTCCAGCGCCATCGCGTACAGGAAAGGCTTCAGGGTCGAGCCGGGCGAGCGCACGCCGCGCACCATGTCGACATGGGCGGCTCGCTCGCGGTCGCTGAAATCCGCCGAGCCGGCATAGGCCAGCACCTCGAGCGAATCATTGGCCATCACCAGCGCGGCGATCGACACCTTGGGCGGGAGACCGTTGGTCTTGTCGAGCAGCAGCCGTTCGATGCCGGCCTGCAGTTCGACATCGATGGTGGTGTGCAGCACCGCACCGCCGGCCGTGGCCCGGGCTGATTGCCGAACCCGCTCGGCCGCCAGCGGCGCGAGCCAATGGGCGCGCAATGGTTGCACTGCCACCCGCTCGATGCGTGCGTCGGCCACCGTCGCAGCGTCCCATGTGCCCTGCTTCTCCAGCCGGGCCAGCACCTTGTCGCGCGCGGCCTGGGCGGCCTCCGGGGCACGATCCGGCCGAAGGCGGGACGGCGCCTGCGGCATGGCCGCCAGAAGGGCCGCCTCGGCCGGGCTCAGAGTGCGGCTGGGCTTGCCCAGGTAGCTGCGGCTGGCCATCTCCACGCCCTCGACGATGCCGCCCATCGGCGCGTGGTTCAGGTAGAGGGTGAGGATCTCGCGCTTGGACAGGCGCAGTTCCAGTTGCAGTGCGCGCGCCACCTGCAGCAGCTTGGCGCGCAGGCCGCGGCGCTCGGTCGGTGCGGGCGGCTCGATCAGCCGGGCCACTTGCATCGTCAGCGTGGACCCGCCGGACACCACCCGGCCGTTACGGGCCCATTGCCAACCGGCGCGCGCCAGCGCCAAGGGGTTGACACCCGGGTGCGCGTAGAACCAGCGGTCTTCGTATCCCAACAGGGCCTGCAGGTACAGCGGCGAAACTTCGTCCGGTGTGACCGGCTGACGCCAGATGCCGTCCGGGCTGGCGTAGGTGCGCAGTGGCGTGCCGTCGCGTGCGGCCACCACCACGCCCCGGTCACCGGGCGGTATCGGTGGAGGGAACGCGAGGTCGAGCACCAGCATCGCGGCCAGCAAGGCCGCCAGCGTCCACCGGGTTCGTCGCAGCATGACGGAGTGCTGGCTCAGCGAGGCGCTTCGCTGGGCGGCGAGCCGCGCGGGTCAGTGATGGTGATCGGGCTCTCGGCCGGGCCGATGCCGCGCAGCTCGGGCCGGTACATGTCCTCCGCGAAGGTGGCAGGCACCACGAAACGGCCTGGGCTGACGACACGCACCATGTACAGCACCGTCAGCCAGCGGTTGTCCAGCCTGGCGGCAGCCACGTAGCGGTCGTCGCGGTACTCGCGGTGCTTGATGCGGTCGTCGGCCATGGCAACTGCCGCGTTGACGCCGCCGACCGTGAACTCTCCGGCCTGCGGCCCCTGCGAGAGGTTGAGGTTCTCGATCTCGAAGCCGGCCGGCACGCGGTCCACCAGCATCGCGTCCTCGATACGCTGCCGTGCCCTGGCCTGCAGCCGCACAACCAACATGTCGCCCACCTTCAGCGGGCGCTTGGCCCAGGCGCGGCCGTCGGCCTCGAACCATTCGCGCTGGACCTCGATCACATCGTTGCGTGGTGCCGGTGCCTTGGTCGGGAAGCCACTGGCCTCCAGCTCCACGAACAAGGGCGCCTTGTACTGGTTGGTCAGGGTGACGCCGCGGGCCAGGTTGGTGGCGTCCAGGCTGCGCATTTCAGTGGTCTTGGACGCCAGCGCCTGCACGTTGTCGCCCACCTTCAGCAAGGCCGTCCATTCGCCCGACGAATCGCCACCGGCCGCGCGGGCGGCGAGCACCAGCGACAGGCGCTCCTGGGTCGAGTAGTACTGCCTGCCGCCCACCTTCTCGGCCAGCTCGAACAGCAGGTTCTCGCGGCGCGGGTGCGTGATCTCATGGCGCGCCAGCAGGGCATAGCTCAGCGCCAGGTCGCGCACCGACGAGCCGTAGTCGCCCAGCCACTCCTCACCCCAGCCGAAGCGGCGCGACTGGATGCCGTAAGGCCGCTTCATGGCATCGTCGATCGCCACCTTGGCGCGTGCCTCGTCGCCCATCAGCTTCAACGCCAGCCCCAGGTGCACCAGCGGCAGTGGCGAGCGGGCCCGGTCGCGCACCTGGTCGTGCAGGTAGCGCAACATCGCCAACGGCGCCTTCTGGTCACGCGCCAGGATGTAGCCGATGTGGGCCAGTTCGGCGAAGCGCTGGTGGCTGTCGCGCACCAAGGCATGGTCGCGGTCGTTGTAGCTGGTGGCGATGCCTGGCGCACTGGTGGCGCTCGCCGCGTCGGCACGCATCTCGCGCGGCAACGTCGGGAAGCGGTTCGGCGCCTGCTGGAGTTGTTGCAGCAACCAGTCCTGCGCTGTCTTCGCCATGTTGTCGGGCACGGCAAAGCCCTGCGCACGCGCGTCCTGCAGGAAGCCCATCACATAGGCCGAGAGCCAGGACTCATAGGCGCCGCCAGCCCACAGCGTGAAGCCACCGTTGGATTTCTGCAGGCCGGCCAGCCGAGCCACGGCGCCGTCAACAAAGCGGGCCCGCTCATCGCGGGTGCGTGGCTTCAAGCCATAGGCCTGTGCCGCAGCCTCGTCGATGAATATGTGCGGGTACGCGGCGCTGGTGGTCTGCTCCAGGCAGCCATAGGGGTAGTCCAGAAGGCCTTGCACCAGGCGGTTGATGTTGAGTGGCGGCTTGTTCGAGACGCTGAGGCTCACCCCGGCTGAGGCCTTGAAATACTTGTCGATCAAACCGGCATCCACCTTCGTGCTGGCGCCGGGCTCGAGCTTCAGGCGCCGGGCCTCGCGCTCCTGTGGCACCGGTGGCTGAACCTGCAGCGCCGCCTCGCGCACGATCTTCAGGCCGCTGGCGCTGGCGACATGCAGGCGCAGCCGTCCCAGCCCGTAGGCGTCGGTGGCCTCGACCGGGAAGCGCAGCGTGGCGCGCTGCTGGTGCTTCAGGCTCAGGGTCTTGGCACCATCGCGAATGCGCACCGGATCTGCCCCTTCCAACTGCACCGTGACCTCCTGTGGCGCGCCGCTGAGGTTGGTGATGTCCAGCGCCAGGGTGGCCGCGTCCCCCGCGGAGATGAAACGCGGCATGGCCAGTTCGGCCACCAATGGCGCGGCCGAGACCATCTCGCGCTCGGCGCGACCGTAGCGCTCGGGCGTGGAGACCACCGCCATCAGGCGCAACGTGCCGTTGAAATCCGGGATGTCCAGCACGATGTCGGCCTCGCCCTTTGCGTCAAGCGCCACCGGGCCACTGAAAAGGTCGATCAGCTTGACCTTCTTGGGCATGCTCTGGGTGTCGCGCAACTTGGCGTCGCCGCCGAACTTGAGCTTGGCCAGCGTGCCGTCGGTCTTCTCGATCAGCTTGCCGTACATGTCCAACAACTCCGGAGCAAAGCGGTGCTTGCCAAAGAAGAAGTCGAACGCATCGGGCGACTTGTATCGGGTGATGTTCAGGATGCCCACGTCCACCGCCGACAGCGTGACGATGCCGGTCTGGCCTGCCAGGCCATCGACCTTGACCTTCACCGTGGCACGCTTCTCCGGCTCGACCTTCGCAGGCGCCATCAACGCCACCCTGAGCTGGCGGTCGTCGCGCGCAAGGGGCAGGTGCACCAGGCCGACGGCACGCGCCGGGGTCACGCGGTCGCCCTGGCTGCCGGGGCGGAACGCCGTGACGGTGACGTACAGGTCGTGGCGCGCCCAAGCCGGATCCACCGGAATGGAAATGGCCGTCCCGCTGGCTTTGGCCTCGATGCGCCGGCTCCACAGCAGGCTGTCGCCCACAACCGACACCAACGCCGTCCCGTCATGCGGCGGCGTGATGGTCAGCTCGGCCATGTCGCCTGCCTTCAGTGGCACCTTGGCCAGCTTCATCTGCACCCGGTCCGGGCGGTTGCCCATCTCCTCGGCCTCCTGCGCGCCCCACCCCGCGTAGAAGCGGTAGCGCAGAGTCAGCCCCGTCTCGGGGTCATCGACCTCCAGCCGGTAGCGGCCCCAGCGCACCGGCACGCTGACGGGCACCCGTTCGCCCTCCAGAGCCACGGCACCGGACTCGATGATCTCCTCGGTCTCGGTGAAGCCGGACTGCCAGCCCCGCTGGTCGTCGAACCGCCAGTGGTACTCGCGCTCCTCGCGCACCAGCCGCAAGGGCAGGTTCCGGGCAGGTTGCGGGCGGCCATTGACATCCACGCGGGTCAGCTCGAAAGCTGCCTTGCCGCCCTCGGGTGCCACGTCGCGATCGAACAAGGGCCGCAGCGCCAGCAGTTTGGCCGCCGGCCAGATGGTGCGCTCGATCGAGCGCACGACAGGGCGGCCACCGCTCTCCAGCAGGCTGAACGAGCCGCGCACCTGCATCGGCGATTGCGCGCCCTGCAATGAGACCGGCAGGCTGACCTCGGCCTCGCCGTGGTCGTCCAGACTGAGGTCTCCGACCTCCTCGCGTTTCTTCTTCTGATCGTCGGCAAAGTCGCCGAACAGGAATCCCGGCCACTTCTGCGGCAGGGCCAAGCGTTGCCGCTCGGTCGCCGCCGAAACGATGAGGCGGTTGCCTGATGCTGGCGAACCGAAGAGGTAGTCGCCACGTACCTTGACCTCGAATTCTTCGCCTGACATCAGCACCTGCTTGGCGGTCTTGAGATCCAGCTTCATGCGCTCGGGCAAGAACTCCTCGACCTGGAACTTCCACACCGTGTCCGGCCGCTTGGCACCCGGGTCGGCGCGCAACTCGAGCTGCCAGGCGCCGGTCTGCGAATCGGCCGGCAGTTCGACGAGTTGCTGCAGGTAGCCCGGTTGTTTGTCGCGTGGACGCCAGGTCTCAGTGGCCACCGTGAGGCCGTCCGGGCGCTTGAGGGTGGCGCTGAGTGGTTGCGGCGCCAACAGGCGACCGTCGGCATCGCGTGCCAGGACCGAGAGCGTGAACCGCTCGCCGGGGCGGTACAGGTCCCGCCCGGCATAGGCGAAAAGCTTCACGCTGCGAGACGGGTGGCCGCCGATATCGAACTCCGAAAGGTCCAGACCCGGCTCCCGCAGCACCAGGGTGCTCATCTCGGCATTGCCACCGTGGCTTCGGCGGGCGACCAACAGCGTGGCGCCTCCCGGCACGCTGTCGAAACGGGCATGGCCCTCGCTGTCGCCATCGGCCTTGGCCAGGGAGCGTGCGTTCTCGTCGAGCAACTCGAAACTGACTCCCGAGAGGGCTGTGCCGGCCTTCAGCGACGTGGCGAAGGCATCCAGGTTACGGCTGTATCGGTGCGCCTGCAGCCCGATGTCAGTGACATAGAAGTAGGTCACCTGATAGTCGTAGGCGAAGCGACCGGGCTGGTTCATCACCGCGATGTACACACCGGGCTCCTGCAGTTCCTTGATGCCCTCGACCGGGATGAAGTTGACGCGCCGCTTGTTCGGAGATTGTTCGGTGCTGAATCGGCCCAGGTACACACTGGTGGTGCTGGCGCGCAGTTGGTCCAGCTCCCACCCGCCTACCAGGCCCTTGAGTCGCCGGCCATTGCCATAGCCCCCTTCGTAACCGCCTTCGTCGCCCTCGCCTCCTTCCTCGGTATCGGCGCCGTCGGAAGCCGCCCGGCGCACGCCGGCCACGCGCTCCAGGAAGCGCGGCATGGCCTGCGGCTCGACACGCAGGAACTGCAGATCCACCTCGGGCACGTTGACAGTCACCACCGGCAGGCCGCCGTTCTGCCCGGCAGGCAGCACCACACCTCGGCTGGCAAAGTAGAACGAGGCTGGCATGGCCTCACTGGTCAGCTCGCAGGTTTTGCCCTCGGCCAGCTTGGCACCATCCTGCGACAGCAGGTTGGGCAGCACCTCGACCTTGAACCGGCGCTGCGGCTGTATCGCCGGAAAGTAGGCTACGCGCGGGTTGTCGCCAATCACCCAGGCTCCCTGGACGATCTTGCCTTCGGGCTGCGAGGCAGCAGCTGGTTTCGGTCCGGGCGCGACGGGCCCGAGGTCGGTGACGCGTATCAGGTCGTCGAGCTTCTGCCGCCCGTCAACCGGCTGGGTGAAGACCACCGCCAGTGCCGGCTGGTCGTCAAAAAGTCGGGGCTTGCATTCGATCGCGGCGAAGGGCTGGCCGGGGTCGGCAGCCAGCGCAGGTGCAGTGACTGTGTGTTGCCGCTGATAGAGCCACCAGCCGCCCACAGCCAGCACGGAAGCTGCCGCAACTGACGCGACAATGCCGATCCAGCGCCTGCGATTGCTCGCCTCCATGCCACGCTCCCTGCGGTGATCTGGCGGCCATTCTGGCAGAGGGCCCGCTCGGCCCGGCGCCCCGTCTCACCCATGAAACCCGAATCCTCACCCACCCCCTGCATCGGCGTGTTCGACTCCGGCGTCGGCGGCTTGTCTGTGCTGCGCGCGCTGCGTACCCGCCTGCCCGGCGTGCCGCTGCGCTACCTGGCCGACTCGGCGCACGCGCCCTATGGTGAACGCGACCCGGCGCATGTCGAAGCG
>Ga0075163_10000989_pt1 | contig 37871 bp, 38 predicted proteins | sample JI1023141ADNA_FD_71478 | JGI IMG/M metagenome (GOLD analysis project Ga0075163, IMG submission 71478) | Wastewater effluent complex algal communities from Wisconsin, to seasonally profile nutrient transformation and Carbon sequestration -... | ecosystem: Engineered > WWTP > Effluent > Algae...
TGAATACTTAGGTGAGATGGTACAAAATCAGTTAATTTATTATCCAACTGTGACACGAGAAGAATTTCATCAAATGGGGCGATTGACAGATTTGATTCGGTCTAAAAAGATGTTTATAGATATTGATTTGAAAGAATTAAATCCTGAGACAGACCGTGTGATGATTTGTGGTAGTCCGAGTATGCTCAAGGATCTAGTCGAAATTTTAAAAGAAAAAGGTTTTGTGGAAGGTACGAGCCATGCGCCTGGTGATTATGTGATTGAACGTGCCTTTGTGGAAAAATAGTACATTAATTGATTCATATTTAAACGGATTGAACCTCAGCGATAGACCGCTGCTAAAACGAACCTAGCTAAAAGGGTAAGAGAAAATGAGTAAACAAGAAATCTCTTTCAGTAATCGAAATGACGTCACAGCTTGTATTTTATGTTCACGGAATTGTGGCTTAAGTGTTGAAATTGAAGATAATCAATTCAAGAAAATTAAGGGGGATGATCAGCATCCATTTTCTCAAGGTTATATTTGCCAAAAAGCAGCACGTTTGCAACATTATCAAAAGCATGCAGATCGTTTGACTGCACCGTTAAAACGTCAAGCAGATGGTTCATTTAAAGAAATCAGTTGGGCGCAAGCCATTCAGGAAATTGCAGATCAACTGGTACATATTCGTGATACTTTTGGTGGAACGGCATTTGCTTCGGTAGGTGGTGGTGGTCAGGGGAATCATTTAGGCGCAGCCTATGGGCGTCAGCTCCTGTATGCCATGAAAAGTTTTTATGCTTATAACTCACTGGCTCAAGAAAAAACAGGTGATTTTTGGGTCAATGGTCGCTTGTTTGGTAGTCAAGCCTGTCATACCACAGAAGATGTTGAGTATGCTGATTATGTCTTATTTATTGGAACTAACCCATTTCAAGCTCATGGGATTCCCAATGCACGAGATACGCTAAAACACATCAAAAAAGACCCAAATCGTACCATGGTGGTTTTTGATCCGCGTGTAACGGAAACGGCGAAACAGGCGGATATTCATGTGCAATTGAAACCTGGAACGGATGCTTACCTCATGTCGGCAATGATTGCGATCATGTTACGTGAGAACCTCTATGATCAGCAGTTTATCCAAAAGCATACACATGGTTTTGATGAGGTTAAGCAGGCTTTTCTCGCTATTCCTATAGAAGAATATATCCAAAAAGCAGACGTTTCGGTTGAACAAATCTATCAAATTGTACGTGACTTTGCCAAAGCAAAGCGGGGTTGTGTTCGTATTGATTTGGGCATTCAACATACCTTAAATACAACTTTAAATGGTTATTTAGAGAAGCTTTTATATTTATTGGCAGGGCACTTCGGTCAGCAAGGCACTAATAATTTACATACCATGTTTATTCCGATTTTGACCCATACGGATGAGCGCAATCCTAAATATCGCCGTACTGTTCATCATAAAATGTTCCCAATCTCAGGCTTCTTTCCACCTAATATTTTGCCCGATGAGATTCTCAAAGCTGGAGAAAAACGAGTTCGTGCCGTTTTTGTGGATAGTTGTAACCCTTTATTGACCTATCCAGACACTGCTGCTTATGAGCAAGCATTCAAATCATTGGATCTATTGGTCGTTGTTGATGTGGCAATGACCGAGACAGCTCGTTTTGCTGATTATATTTTGCCCGCGCATAGCCAGTTTGAAAAATGGGAATTTACAGGTTTCAATTTAGAGTTCCCTAAAAATGGTTTCCATTTACGTCACCCATTATTTAAAGCTCAGGGCAATACTTTAAGTGAAGCAGAAATTTATACGCGCTTGCTTGAAGCAATGAACGTGATACCTCAACAATTTCCTATTTTGAGTAAAATTGCAGAAAAAGATTCAGCTAAGACTGCTTATCTTGCTTATTTCGGTGCGCTTGGTGTCAGTTTTGCTAAAAATAAAAAGTTAATTCCTTTTGCTGCATCAATTGTATATCGCACATTAGGAAAGACTTTGCCGAATGATGCGGCTGCGACAGCCTTGTTATTACCATTATGTATGCAATATGCTGCTCAGCATTATCAGGCAGTTAAGCAAGCTGGATACCAAGGCAATCGTTTGAATCTAGGCGTTAAATTATTTCAAGCGATTTTGCAACAACGTTCAGGTGTGGTGTTATCGCAGCATGAATATGCGGATGTATGGCAGTTGATTGCATATAAAGATAAAAAAATCCGTTTGGCGATTCCAGAAATGTTTGTTGAATTGGCTCAACTCCAACAACAATCCTTAGTACTAACAGATGATTATCCATTTATATTATTTGCTGGTGAGCGCCGTAGCTATAATGCCAACCAAATTTATCGTGATCCTGCTTGGCGTAAAGTTGATGCAGAAGGGCGTTTAAGAATGAATCCAGAAGATGCATCTGAATTTGCTGTGGAAACGGGGCAGACCTTACAATGTATTTCTGAGCATGGGAAAATTTTGGTTGTCGTTGAGCTTGATGAAGGAATGCGTAAGGGGGTTGTATCATTGCCACATGGTTATGGCTTGCGTTATCGTGGTGGCGAACCGATTGGTCCAGAATTAAACCGATTAACGTCAACTCAGCATTGTGATCCTTTGTCTAAGACACCATATCATAAGTATGTACCTGTGCGTTTAGAACGCTTGGATGCTTAAATGATTTAATTGAGAAATGCACTGAATTGCATCGTTTTTGATTAAATTGATTGAAAATGGTGCGTTGTTTCTTTGGTAAAAATAAGGGAGCTATACGGTATTCTAGTTTAATGGTTGAAATCATATCTTGTTTGAATAAATAATTCACATTGCAATCAAATATGGTCGAAGATTGGAATAGATATTGCTGTAGTAAAAATAATTCACTGTAGAATAGTTCAACAAGGATGCACAAAACTTGTGCTAAGTGCAGTGAGAAGTTTCACAATATGAGTGCAAATGATGAAGCATGATATATCTACGAACAGCCCGATCTTGCAAGATCAGTATGGTCGTATTAAACGTAAGTTACGGATTTCCGTAACAGATCGTTGCAATTTCAAATGCACGTATTGTATGCCTGAACATCCTGAATGGATGAAAAAGCAAGATTTACTTAGTTTTGAAGCTTTGTTGATTTTTTGCCGTTATATGGTTCAACAAGGGATCGAAAATATTCGCATTACGGGGGGAGAACCTTTAATGCGTCAGGGCGTGGTTCATTTTATTAGAGATTTGCAATGTCTACGTGCGATAGGATTAAAGCGCATTTCGATGACCACCAATGGACATTATTTGGCAAAGTATGCTGAACAACTTAAACATGCAGGCTTGGATGATTTAAATATTAGTCTTGATAGTCTAGATGCTGATCAGTTCAAAAAGCTCACTAAAAAAGATATTGCCCCTGTCTTAAAAGGCATCGAAGCAGCCCAGAAAGTTAGTCTTCCATTTAAAATTAATTGTGTGTTGATGAAAGGTCAAAATGATAACCAAATTGTACCGATGGTGAAATGGGCTAAGCAACAGCAGATCCCATTGCGTTTCATTGAGTTTATGCCTTTGGATGGTGATCAGCATTGGACAGATCAGGCGGTTGTCAGTGAAGCTGAAATCTTGGCACAGCTAAAAGCACATTATCAAATTCAGGTCTTACAACAACAGCATGAGCCTGCGCGGCAGTATCAGCTCGATGGGCAATATTGTATTGGTATTATTTCAACGATAACACATTCATTTTGTGGGGATTGTGATCGAATTCGATTAACTGCACAGGGTGAATTATATAATTGTCTATTTGCACAACAAGGTTTGAATATAAAGCCTTATTTGCACGCTGTGGTCAAACAAAAAGCAGAATGTGGACAGTTTGAATTTCAACAGCTTGAACAACACATTAAACCGTATATTTGGCATAAAGCTAAAGGTTATCATGCAATACAACATCAGCAAGCACGTAAAATCAGTATGCATATGCTGGGTGGTTAGTTTTGGAAAAGTGGTCTGGAGAAGATATGCAAACCCTTGAAATAAAAATAGAAGCTTTTGGTGCTATAGAAAGATTGTTACCCAAAGGGCTTGCTTTTGAGTTTGCAGAAGATCGAGTGGTCGCAGATGTATTGACACATATTGTGGCACTGTATCCAGAAGCGACAAAAGCCATGGAAAAATGTGCTTGTGCCATTGGTGAGGACATTGTGACGCGTCAAAGCCCCTTAAATTGTTCATGTACTTTGGTACTACTATCACCTGTCGCTGGAGGATAAGTATGCGTGAATTTGCGAGAGTTCAAGATCAGGCTTTAAGCCTAGATTGTTTTGATCCGATACAATCTTTTCCTGAATGTGGTGGTATTGATATTTTTATTGGTACAGTCCGCAATCATCATGAAGGCAAAGCGGTGAAGGCTTTAAAATACACCTCGTATACGCCTGTTGCTGAAAAAATGATTCGTGAAATCGAACAGCAAATTAAAGATAAGTATCAAGTCTCTTATGTGCGTGTGATGCATCGAATTGGATATTTAGATGTCAGTGAAACGGCGATTATTGCAATTGCGTATGCTGCTCACCGCCGTGAAGCTTTTCAAGCCTGTGAAGAAGCCGTTGAGCGTGTAAAACATGAAGTACCGATTTGGAAAGAAGAGTTCTTTATGGATGGTACCAGTCAATATGTGGAAGGTTGCTGTATTCGCAAAGATGCTGCTGAGGCTGAAACTCAAATTCATGTCCATAAACATGAGCATCACCATCATCACGAACATTGTGCACATGAGCATACACACGAATAAAGCCTTAGGATGTTAAAATGAAAAATGTTGGGATGAAACCCGAAAGTTATCGTGTTGCAGAAGCACAAGCAATTTTGTATGCACCGCCACATTGTATTCAGTTACTCCGTGATGGAAATACCGAAAAAGGTGATGCCTTAAAAACGGCACGTATTGCAGGTATTTTGGCAGCAAAACGCACAGATGAACTGATTCCACTTTGCCATCCTTTACCCATTTACCGTGCTGATGTTGAATATGATTTACAGCATGATCATGTTGTGATCCTGACGACTGTTGAGACGATTGGGCCAACGGGCGTAGAAATGGAAGCCTTAACGGCTGCAAGTCTTGCAGGTCTAACCATTTACGATATGTTGAAGCCACATTGTGAACCTGATGAATTGTGCTTAGACCAATGTAAATTGCTCAAGAAAAAGGGCGGTAAGTCACATTTCAAACGGACTTTACGTCAGCCTGTTTCTGCGGCAGTGATTGTACTCTCGGATACCGTTGCAGCAGGACGTAAACCTGATACCGCAGGTAAGTCAGTGGTTGAGACTTTAACTGAAGCAGGTTTTGATCCAATTCACTATCAAATTTTGCCAGATGAATCCGATCAGTTGAAAGATTTGGTTTTAGAGTTAACTAAATCCTATGCATGTATCATGACGGTTGGTGGTACAGGTATTGGTAAGCGCGATATTACGGTAGATACGCTTGAACCACTTCTAGAACGAAAACTCGATGGTTTAATGGAAGCAGCACGTGCTTTTGGTCAAAAACGCACACCGTATGCTGCGATGTCTCGTGGCGTAGCTGGTTTTATTGATCGTTCCTTGGTGGTCACACTGCCGGGTAGCCGTGGTGGTGCGAGCGAATCAATGGCGGCTCTTTTGCCCGCTTTAGTCCATATCTTTGATGTGTGCCGTGACTTACCTCATCCGGGAGGATATGAATAATGTCAGGATGTGGTGCTGAAAAAGGCTTAATGAGTATTGATGAGGCACTTGAACTCATTCGAACTCAGCCCAAAGCATTGACGACTGAAGTCTTGGCTTTAGCTCAAGGTTTGAATCGTTATCTAGCCAAAGCGATCTATTCTGAGGTCAATCTACCGAGCTTTTCTCAAAGTGCGGTAGATGGTTATGCGATTAATAGCTCACTTACACAGCTTCAAGATGTTTGTTTTGAAGTGATCGGTGAGATCAAAGCAGGCAGTGAACTCGATTATCAATTGGCTGATGGGCAAGCGATTCGTATTTTTACGGGTGGCAAAATTCCTGAAGGCACCACGCATGTTGCTCGACAAGAGATCGTTCAGGTTGAGTCTGACAAAATTCGATTGCTTGAACAGATCAAGCCACATGCTGATATTCGATTTACAGGCGAAGAAGTACAACAAGGTCAACAGCTTGCTGAGGTTGGTCAGAGCATCAATATTGGTGCGCTTGCTGCTTTAAGCATGGCTGGTGTACAACGTATAGAGGTGTTTCAACAACCCAAAGTTGCAGTTGTGATTACGGGTGATGAGGTTGCTGAAAGCCCAGAAGATTTGCAAGCGGGCAAAGTATTTGATGCCAATGGACCCTTGTTAAAAGCATGGTTCAAAGATTATGGCATAGATGTTGAAATCCTACATATTGCAGATGAGGCAGCACAGGTCACGGCATGCTTTGAGCGATTAAAACAGCAATATGATGTAGTGATTACCACAGGTGGTGTTTCTGTTGGTGACTATGACTTTGTTCGCCCATGTGCTTTTGAAACTGGTTTTGAACAGGTTTTTTGGAAAGTGAAGCAAAAACCGGGTAAACCATTATTCTTTGCAGCATACCAATCACCAGAGCAAGATCATCACTGTTATTTACTCGGTTTGCCGGGAAACCCTGCTGCTGTTTATGTATCTATGCAGATTTACGGCAAAGTTTTGTTGGATGCTTTGCAAAACCAACGTCAAGCGGTGCAATGGTTTAGCGCTATACTCACACATGAACTTAAATCTGATGCACGTGAACGGTTTTTAAGAATGCATGCTTATTTTGAGCAAGGTCAGCTCAAGTTACAAAGTCTAGCAAAGCAACAATCGCATATGTTGAGTAATTTAATGCAAGCTAACTGCTTAGTTCGTATTCCTGCGAATATTCCGCTAAATGCAGGACAAGAAGTTTCAGGTATCTTTATTAACAACTAAATTATTGATTAAATTTATGCAAAATTAATTGTTTTTGTGGCATTTAGCCAAGTGCCAATATTGCATCTTATTGATCAGGTAGTTTAGTGTATATTTTATATTGTTTAGTTTCTAAACATAACGGTTCAAGGCATGGAAGACATGCCTTTTTAAGTTCTAAAAAATGATCAGGTGATAATAATGAAATGGGAAGAAATTGGCGATCAGCCATGTTCAGTTGCGAGAACACTTTCTGTACTTGGTGATCGTTGGACAATGCTAATTTTACGTAATGCTTTTATGGGGATACGCCGTTTTGATGATTTCCAGCGTAGCTTAGGGCTGACACGCCATGTACTTTCAGAACGTTTAAAACGATTGGTTGAACATGGCGTTTTAATTAAAGTGCCTTATGTGGAACGTCAAGAACGGTTTGAATACCAACTCACTGATAAAGGTTTAGATCTTTATCCACTTATTTTGGCTATGGTGCAGTGGGCTGATAAATGGATGGATAAGGGGCTTGGAAAACCGCTTGAATTTACCCATAAAACCTGTGGTAATAAACTGAGTCCTAAAGTTGTTTGTTCAGCATGTGATGAGCCAATTAAAGCAAAAGATGTTCGTGTAACAGCAGGCATTGGTTATTTTGCATTCATTGAGCAAAAACAAAAAAGTGCATGATTTTAGATATTGCTTGTCTGAATGAAAATTTACTTCATTTAATAGAATAGAAACTATAAACAATTTGCAGGTTTAGGAACGCCAGCCAAACGACTAAGATGTCGGGCGACTAAACCTGTGTTAAATCTTTGCTGTAATACGGCATTATTGATCTCAGGACTGATGGTTTTCATTAAGAATTTAATCAATGGACGTGTGGCAGGTGAATGTCCAAATTGTTGATAGAATTGACGTACAGCGTGGAGAACTTCAAAATGCCAATCTGTTAATTCTAAATCAAGAGATAGGGCAAGTTGCTGAGCAACCTCATGGTTCCAAATTGTATAATCGACTAAATGACCGTCTTGATCTAACTCTAATTGCATGAAATAGCCTAAATAGGATTTAAATTAACTGAAAAATTTATTTTAAAGTCACACAGCGTCTAAATTGTAAAACTAAATCAGCAAGTTCTGTATATTCAATCACGCTGATATGTTCTTTAACGTCATCATTGAGTAGGGTTTGTTCATTACTTAGACAATAAAGGTTGGAATAGTCCTTTACGATGTTAAGTGTTATTTGTAATACAGCATCACCTAGCACAACGATGGAATCATCTGTTTGTGCCATTTCTGCCAAATCACTCCAAACTTTCTCAGTATTGCTATAAGCTGCTTGAATTAAAAATAAAGTTGTATTTGCCATGGTTGACTGCTCTACCAATACAAAATGTGATCAAAGGACTGAATAAATTCAGGTTTGATTTCAATAAACTCAATTTCCTGCTCTGTATTTTGAATGATAGGAAGTTGTTGATTTTTTATTTCAACCAAAATCGGGGTTAAATCGTAAAACTCAAAACTTTCCACCATATTGGCGGCAATTTTAAAAGCTTGTTTGAATTGGTCAAATTCTAATTGATTGTTCAATAAGCTCAATGCAGCGTCTTTTAATAATACTTTGACAGAAATACCAAAGGTTGCTAAAACCATAGTTGCAGATAAGCTTTCATTGACCTGCAAACTGGTTAGATTAGGCTGCGTTAGGATGACGAGTACAGATTTCACACAATTTACCTTTTAAAAGCAACACTCTATTAATGAACTTAAACTAAAATTGAATTAAACGAGAGCAGCTTTGCACAGCATCAGCTAACTCCCCAAGTCCAACCAGCTCAAAACCTTGTGCCAAGTTGTGATGTTGAAGTGAGTGGCGTTGTGCATTGCTCGCATCAGTGATTCCCCGAGCAAGGGCAGCACTGACACAGACAGGGAGTCGAATGCCAAGCTTTTGCCATTCTTGTTTTAGGTTGCGTTGATCATCAGGAAACCACTGTAGATCATTTGCCACCTGAACACCATCTTGGTAAAAGAAGACACGAAAATCTTCACACTTATTTCTTAGTGCTTGAGCTAAACCAAAAGCATGCCAAGCCATTGTAGAAGTTGGTGCAGAAGTAATTAAAAGTAGTGTACTCATTGAACATTCACTAGGGTCATGTAAGCAAAATGATGGACAAATTAGAAAAGAAGGTAAGTATACAATGATTTTGGTGACAGGTGGTTTAGGCTTTATCGGTTCACATATCGCATTGAGTTTATTAGCACGTGGACAAGAAATTGTCATTGTTGATAATCTAGCCAATTCGACTTTGCAAACCTTAGAACGATTAGAATACATTTCAGGAATGTACATTCCTTTTGTGAAAGTGGATGTTCGAAATACACCCGCTTTAAATAAAGTATTTGAACAATATTCAATTGATACGGTTATTCATACAGCAAGTTTTAAATCGCTTGAGGAATCAGCGCTAAAACCACTTGAATATTATAATGATAATGTCAGTAGCATCATGAGCTTATTAAGGGCCATGCAGCGTATGGGTGTAAGAGAGTTAATCAATATCTCTAGTTTGGCTGTGTATGGTCAATCCAGCCCAAATTTTAGTGAAGAAACAGAATTTAACTATCGGTACCCGAATCCGTACATTCGCTCTCAGCAAATGGTTGAAGATATTATTGCAGATACCTATAAAGTTGATCATGAATGGAAAATCGTGAATTTGCGCTTATCCAATATCGTTGGTGCATTTGAACATGGGGTATTAGGGGAATATGTTACTCAATTACCCAAAAATATCGTGCCTTTAGCATTACAAGTTGCAGCAATGCAGCGAGATTGTATAGAACTTCAGAACCAAGCGCAGACAGCAGATGGAACGGTAGAGCGAAGCTTTTTACATGTGCTAGATGCCTGTGATGCAGTATTAATCGCTTTAAGTTGGTTAAAAGCACAAAGTAGTTGTTTGGAAGCATTTAATATTGCACACCCTCAACTGACATCTATTCAGACTTTACTTGATGAGGTTGCAAAGGTAACTCAGGCTGAAATTCGAGTTCAACCTGCCGTATATCAAAACCAAGAGTTAGCACAACTTGGGGCAAATATTGATAAGGCTAAAAAAATACTGAATTGGATACCTAAACGCGCTTTATCGCAGATGATCGAAGATGAATGGCGCTTTTACCGAAATACGCTAAACGGTAAATAAGATAATGATTCTTATTTACAACAATGATTGCTTTGTTTAGGATTAACGCGATTTATCGGATATAGACCGTTAAGTCCTCGCTAGCCAAAGCATCTATTTGCTTCAGCCCGTGAAAATTTTAACCAAATAGAGCAGAGGTTGTTTATGCAAATGCGAATTGAACACGACACAATGGGTGAAATTGAAGTTCCCAATGAAGCCTTATGGGGTGCGCAAACGCAACGAAGTTTACAGAACTTTAAGATTGGTCAAGAGCGCTTACCACGAGCAATGATCCGAGCAATGGGTTTGGTGAAAAAAGCCGCTGCAATGACCAATGCCGAATTACAACAGCTTCCTGAGGATTTAAGTCAATATATCGTCGGTGCGGCAGAAGAGGTGATTGCTGGGCAATGGGATTCGCAATTTCCATTGGTGGTTTGGCAAACAGGTTCAGGTACGCAAAGTAACATGAACTGCAATGAAGTTATTGCAAATATTGCCAATCAAAAATTAGGACAGGTACTCGGTGCGCAAAAACCTGTTCACCCCAATGATCATGTGAATCGCGCCCAATCTACCAATGATTCATTTCCAACGGCAATTCATGTTGCTGCAAGTATTCAGATCAATGAATTGCTTATTCCTGCTGTTGAAAAGTTAAAAGCGACCCTACAACGCAAGTCTGAAGAATTTGACAGTATTGTTAAAATTGGTCGTACACATTTACAAGATGCAACGCCTTTGACTTTAGGACAAGAGTTTAGTGGTTATGTGTCACAACTTGAGCATGGCTTGAAACGTTTAGATCAGGCGCTTGAGGGTTTGTATGAGTTACCACTAGGTGGCACGGCAGTGGGCACGGGATTGAATGCACATCCTGATTATGCTGTGAAAGCAGCTGAACAATTGGCTAGACTTACAGATTTACCATTCGTGACAGCACCTAATAAGTTTGAAGCTTTGGCAGGGCGAGACGCAGCGGTATTTGCTTCTGGCGCTTTAAAAACATTGGCTGCAAGCTTAAATAAGATTGCCAATGATATTCGATGGTTAGCGAGTGGCCCTCGTTGTGGCTTTGGTGAGATTCGTATTCCAGAAAATGAACCTGGTTCAAGTATCATGCCAGGTAAAGTTAATCCAACACAAAGTGAAGCCATGACCATGGTGGTTGCTCAAGTCTTAGGGAATGACACGACGATTAATGTTGCAGGTGCATCTGGTAACTTTGAACTCAACGTATTTATGCCTGTCATTGCTTATAACTTATTGCAATCTATTCAGCTTTTAGGTGATGCATGTAATAGTTTTAATGATCATTGTGCAGTAGGAATTGAGCCAAATCGTGAGAAAATCGACCACTTCTTACATAACTCATTGATGTTGGTAACAGCACTTAATCCAGTGATTGGTTATGAGAACTCAGCCAAAGTTGCCAAAACTGCTTATAAAGAAAATAAAACCTTAAAACAAGTTGCTATTGAACTAGGTCTAGTCACAGCAGAGCAGTTCGATGAAGTGGTTAGACCTGAAAATATGGTTTCTCCAAATAGTAAGTAAGCTGTATCTGTGAAATAAAAAATCCTTCTTTTATTTAGAGGGATTTTTTATGAGTAGTTTTTATAAAGTGAACTGCGTACAATACGCTTTTGATTTACCTGATTGTTGCTTCATTATGCTCAATATTTATTTGACAGACACCAAAACCCATATCCAGTTTGCTGATCTTCCAAATGAAAATCCTGTTAAATTTGTATTGAATTTAAAGAAAATTTTTCCAAGTACGGCTGATTTGTTGTTGCCTGTATTGCCAGAAGACAATGACTTGGAGAATGTGACTTGGGAAGCCACCTCAAAAGACTTTGAAATTTTTAAGAAATTATTAGAAGGCTGGGGCATTATTGAATTGCGGTTAAGTGCGCTTACTACTTATAAAGATAAGAACTTTTCCAACGAGTTGGTCAAAAAAGCTCAAATTAAACGTAAACAAGTTTCACAAAAACAATCACAACTTTCCTTAATTGCATTGGACTATGTGTTAATGCATGAGATTCATGCTTTGATTGATGCTGAGTTGGTAATGATAGGAGAAAAATTCTATTTGCCTACTTTGCGAGAATTGTGGAAAGGAAAATTCTCAGAACAGATTTTACAATGTAAATTTTAATTTTCAAAAGCAGACGTTAAAGTCTGCTTTTTTATTGATTTATTTTGATTAGCGCTGAAAGAGATACTTGATCTACAAAGAATTACAAGAATTTAGTGTTGGTATTTTTGGTCGGCATATATATTGCTTATAGGGATATAAATATTATTGCGGGAGAGAAGTTCTTCCAAGAACTCGCCGAAGGAGCAACGACCCCGGAAACTCTCAGGCAGAAGGACTGTAATAATAGAAATACAATCTGGAGAGTAGTGCTTAAAGTGTAGAAAATTAGTCGTAAAATAACTTCTTTACACGAACGCACTCACCGAAGGGGAAGGCTTAATGATTAATTGGTAATCATCTGCCGAAACTCTCAGGTACCGTGACAGATGGGGCTATGCTTATGAAATGTATTGCATTTCTAGGAGTTTTTTATGCCACATGTAGTAGTCATTGGTGCGGGGATTACAGGTGTAACATCTGCCTATGAATTAATTAAATTGGGTTATGAAGTGACGGTGATCGATCGTCATCTATTTCCTGCAATGGAAACCTCTTTTGCGAATGGCGGGCAGTTATCTGCGTGTAATGCAGAAGTCTGGAATCAGAAGTCAACTGTGCTTAAAGGCATTAAGTGGATGAGTAAGAAAGATGCACCATTATTGCTCAATCCGTCTTTTAGTGTGCATAAATATCGCTGGCTGGTCGAGTTTTTGACCCATATTAAGGATTATAAAGTAAATACGATTGAAACAGTGCGTTTAGCACTGTTAGCAAGACAGCGATTGTTTGAAGTTGCAGAAAAAGAGAATATTTCTTTTGATTTGGAGAAACGTGGTATTTTGCACATGTACCACAGCAAAGAAGACTTTGATGTCGCAAAAAAAGTGAATGATGTTTTAGTGGAAGGTAAACTTGAACGTCATGCGATTACACCTGAAGAAATGAAGGCAATTGAGCCAAATTTAACAGGTAATTATTATGGTGGATATTACACAGCAGGCGATGCAACAGGTGATATTCATAAGTATTCTGTTGGTTTAGCGGAAAGAACACAAGCGTATGGTGTGAAATATCGCTTTGGTTTGGATGTTGTTGATGTTAAATGTTTGCAAGATAAAGTGATTGTTAGCTGTAAAAATAGTTCTGAGAATATGAACTCAACAGCAGATGAGCAGACCATAATAGAAGCAGATTTAATCGTTGTGTGTGGTGGCGTTGGAAGTTACCAATTAGCCGATATGCTCGGTGATACTGTAAATGTTTATCCAGTAAAAGGTTACTCTATTACAGTGCAACTTAAAGATGAGCGAAGTGTACAAAATGCACCGTGGGTGAGTCTGCTTGATGAAAGTGCAAAAATTGTTACTTCTCGTTTAGGTGCTGATCGCTTCCGTGTCGCAGGCACAGCCGAGTTTAATGGCTATAATCGTGATATTCGTGCAGATCGAATACAACCTTTAATTAACTGGGTTAACCAGAACTTTGATATTTCAACTGAGCATTCTGTGCCGTGGGCAGGTCTACGTCCGATGATGCCAAATATGTTGCCTGTTGTGAAGCAAGGTAAGCAGCCCCGTGTTTTCTATAATACTGGACATGGGCATTTGGGATGGACATTATCTGCTGCAACAGCAGTACTTATTAGCGAGGAAATTGCGCAAAAATTCCCTAGCTAAATCTAAAAAGCCGATGTGAAAACATCGGCTTTTTATTTATCAATCGTACAAACGATAAATCCCAGTAAATCGTTCACAACCCTTTTGTTCACTTTTTATAATTAATAGTGCTTTCTGAAAGTCAAATTGATATTTACATTTCTTTTCATTATCAATAATTTGATTCTTTTGCTCAGGTGTACTGTAAGCAAGTAACGAGAATGTCTGAGTTTCTATTCGATTATTTGGATTGCGATAGGCGATCCCTTCGATTTTCAGCTTATCTTTATCAAGTTGATGAATTTGTAAGTGAACGGGCTGTTTTGATAATTGACCCTGTTCAAATTTTAAATAATGCTGTGTTAAGGTTTGATTCATTGATGTATAAAAATTCAAGTCATCTAAACGAGCATCAAATTGTTGTTGATAACAGTTTTTTGATTTGCAATGTTGTATTTGATTGAGCCAAAGCTTTTGTGTGTCATGTAAGAGTTGTAATGGGGCGTCAGTGACCAAATAAGCAGTTAAAAACTTATTATTGAGTTTAGAGCGTTGTTCATCGTATTGTTTGGAGCAGATTCTTTTAAGTTGAGAACGATTGGTCGTACAGTCAATTGTGTCTGCAAATACAAATGATGAGCAAAAACAACTCAATGTGATGATATAACCAGATTTCTTTAATTGATTTCTTAAGGCGTTCAACAGCATAATCACTTATATGTTCAGTCTAATTTGCTCACCGTACTATAGCGAAATAGAAAGCCTGAATACAAGATTTGTTCGGTATATTGTAAAAGGAAAATCATATGGTTGCTCAAATTCGTATTGGACAAGGGATTGATGTACATGCTTTTGAAGCAGGTGATTTTGTTACTTTGGCAGGAATTAGAATCCCGCATACGCATGGTTTAAAAGCACATTCAGATGGTGATGTTGTTTTACATGCCTTGAGTGATGCTTTATTAGGTACATTGGCATTGGGTGATATTGGGCAACATTTTCCAGATACCGATCCTGAATATAAGGGGGCGGATAGTCGTGTGTTGCTTAAACATGTGTATCAATTGATTTTAGATCGTGGTTATCATCTAAATAATGCAGATATTACGGTTGCGTGTGAACGCCCAAAACTTGCAAAACATAATTTAGAAATGCGCCAAAGCATTGCAGATGTGCTTGATGTCGATGTCACTCAAATCAGTATCAAAGCAACAACGACTGAACAACTGGGTTTCACAGGTCGTCAAGAAGGTATTTTAGCAACAGCGACAGTTTTGGTTTCACATCAAGCAAGATGATCGATGTTGTTTAATGATTGCTCAAGTTCTAGTGTTGCTTTACGACCTTGTAGTTGTAAAGTAATGCTGTGCATTAAACCAGTCCATGTTTCATTAGGTTCCCATATTTCATGAAGTAAGGCTTGAGCTGTGGGCATATCCATATCCATATAAAATTGACGATATAGATACATCAAGCTACTCACGCGCATGTTTTTAGCACAATGCAGCCAAATAATTTCATTTTGGACAAGATGGGCAATGAGATCTAAAACCAATAAACACTGTTCTGCGCAAGGGATGTCCCAGTCAATCGGAATGTGAATGTAATTTAATCCTAAGTCTAAACAGATTTGGTCTTGTTTGGCTAAATGATTTTCTGATTTGCTCGTTGCAAGATTGATCACTGTACTACAGCCATATTCTTTAATCTGCTGTAGTTGTTCAGCAGTTGGCTGAGCAGAACTAAATAGATGCTCGTGCACCAAAGAAAAACTAGGTATTTCAGACAGTGCTTGTTCGAGTGAGGTCATAACGTCCGCTGTATAGTGATCAAAATTCCCCAAATAGGCGGAACTTCTTCTAATAAAGGATTCACTTACTATAAGTGTTTTTATTTAAGTGTTCAATTTAGATCGTAAAAATAAAAACAGCATCATTGTGATGCTGTCTTTTGGGATATTTAATCTTTCTTCAGATTCTCATTCAATAAGAATTCCATTAATGCTTTTTGAGCATGTAAGCGGTTCTCTGCTTCATCCCAAACGACTGCATTTTTGTGGTCTAGCATATTTTCAGAAATTTCCTCACCGCGATGTGCAGGTAAGCAATGCATAAATAAGCAATCTGGGTGTGCTAAGTCCATCAATTTTTCGTTAACCTGAAAATCAGCAAATGCTTTTTCACGTAGCTTTTGCTCTTCTTCTTGCCCCATGCTTGCCCATACGTCTGTTACGATCAGGTCGGCATTTACAGCAGCATCTTCCGCTTTATTAAAGACTTCTACACAGTCAGCAAATTCAGCTAAAAACTCAGGTTTTGGTTCATAGCCTTCAGGTGTGGCAATTTTGAGTTTAAAACCCATCATATGTGCTGCTTCAATGTATGAATTACACATATTGTTGCCATCGCCAATCCATGCGACTGTTTTACCTTTAATGCTACCACGATGTTCTTGGAAAGTTTGTAAGTCTGCAAGTAACTGACATGGATGATGGTCATCTGTAAGACCATTAATGACAGGAACTTTAGAATAAGATGCAAAACGCTCTACAATGTCATGACCAAAAGTACGAATCATGATGATATTGAGCATACTTGAGATGACACGTGCAGAGTCTTCAATTGGCTCACCACGTCCTAACTGTGTATCGCGTGGAGAAAGGAAAATTGCATTACCACCAAACTGGCAAATTCCTGCTTCAAAAGAAATACGTGTACGTGTACTCGATTTCTCAAAAATCATTCCTAAGACTTTACCCACAAACGGTTGAAATACCGTATTTGTATGCTGCATACGCTTCAATTCTTGCGCACGGTCTAAAATGCGTTGCAACTCTAAAGTTGAAAGGTCTCGTAAAGTTAGGAAATGCCGAAGCGCCATAGTTACTCCCACAATAATTATTGAATAAAAACAATAATTAATTGTTATTTAATGGGTGGTGAATAAAAAAGAATTGACTACTATACTATATGGCTCAAAAAATGCAAAAGAATTAGACTTTTTGATGGGCTTTTAAGAATATATCTACACAATAGTTAATATAATCAAATATTTCTGCATCATCAGCTTGAACATTTAAGCCCATCAAATTGCGCCATTCGACATCGCGTAAAATACCAAAATACATGGTGGCTGAGAAATGGGGATTGGAGCAGAATATTTCATCCATGCTGTGTGCCTGTTCAAGTGCAAAGGCAATGGTATTTTGAATATTTAAAGCACATTGGTCATAAAAATAATGTGCGAGCTGAACGTCTTTTTGGGATTGTTCTGTGAACATGCGCATAAAGGCAATGTTCTCGGGTTGTACGATATGCTGATAAAAACGTTGTAATGTTTGAATTAAATAGATTCTTAAATTGTTTTTTTCAGGTGTATATGGAAAGCAAACGCCTTTGAAAAAAACTTCTCTACGATAGTCGCAAATTGCCGTAAACAAGCCTTCTTTATTACCAAAATATTTATAAATAGATGTTTTTGAACCACCTGCATGATTGACGATATCATCCAGTGAAACTGCATCATAACCTTTTTCAAGAAATAAATCGGTTGCACAAAGCAATAAGGCAAGACGACGTTCTTGACCGCGACGGGTTTGGGGTTGTTCACAGCTTGGGTAACAAATATCAGCCATTATCGTCAATACGTGCTATGGGGGTATGTTCATTATAGCAAAAACCATATGCCTTGTATGGCTATAGACATGGAGTATGTTTCAAAACGTCTCGGTATAAAAAAGCGAGTAAATAAATTACTCGCTTTTTTGCTATGGATATGGGGTTAGGCTGAGCGAACTTCTTCGTCATCATCTTCATCAGAAGATTCCATGCCGAGTTCTTTTAGTTTGCGGGTTAGTGTATTACGTCCCCAACCTAAAAGTTCAGCAGCATGACGCTTGCGTCCACGAGTCTGTTGTAAGGCAGCATTAATGAGTGTGCGTTCAAACATTGGGGTGGCGATATCTAAAATTTTCATTTCGCCATTTTTTAGTTTCTGGATTGCCCATTGACCTAATAATTCATCCCAATGATGTACGGTGACTCTTTCAACTAAAGCTGGGCTTGCTGTTGAAGAAGCTGGTGTCGCATCACTCGTCGACTTTTGTATAGAGACTTGTTTAAGCTCAGCAGGTAGGTCTTCTGGATAAACTTCTCTGCCCGTAATCATTACGGTTAACCAACGGCAGGTATTTTCTAATTGACGAACATTACCTGGCCAAGGAAGCTGTTGCATGTAGTCTGTCGTTTCTGTGCGTAAGATTTTAGGGCTTACACCCAGTTCTTTTCCTGCGCGAGCCAAGAAGTGTTGGGCAAGCATTGGAATATCTTCGCTACGATGAGCAAGTTTTGGAATATGAATACGAATCACGTTGAGACGATGATACAAGTCTTCACGGAAACGTCCTTCATTCACTAACTTTTCTAAGTCTTGGTGTGTTGCTGCGACAATACGAACATCCACTTTGACAGGAATATGTCCACCTACACGGTAGAATTCACCATCCGCAAGTACACGGAGTAAACGTGTTTGCGTTTCAAAAGGCATATCACCAATTTCATCAAGGAATAATGTACCGCCATTGGCCTGTTCAAAACGCCCTTGATGTTGAGTGTTGGCACCTGTAAAAGCACCTTTTTCATGCCCGAATAACTCGGTTTCGATTAAATCTTTTGGAATTGCAGCCATATTGAGTGCAATAAAAGGTTTGGCACGACGTGGTGAGTGCTTATGTAATGCATGTGCAACAAGTTCTTTACCTGTACCAGATTCACCATTAATCAATACCGTGATATGGGACTGAGATAAACGTCCAATTGCACGGAATACTTCCTGCATTGCCGGAGACTCACCGATAATTTCGGTTGATTGTAGTGGCGTCGTTGCTTTGGTTGCTTCTTGTTGTTGTAATTTATTGAGATGCAAAATCGCACGATTAACGAGGGCTAGTGCTTCATCAATATCAAATGGTTTTGGTAAATATTCAAAAGCACCTGTTTGGTAACTTGATACAGCCGATTCTAGATCTGAATGTGCTGTCATAATAATTACAGGAAGGTCTGGATGGGTATTTTTAACTTTAGACAAGAAAGTTAAACCATCAATTCCAGGCATACGAATATCTGTCAAAATGACATCAGGTGCGCCATCGTGTAAGCGTTCAAGTGCTGTTTGTGCTTCTTCAAAGTTGGTAACGTCAAAACCTTCTTCTTTAAAAGTTTTTTCGAGTACCCAACGCATGGCACGATCATCATCTATTACCCAAATTTTATTTCGTGACACGGTCTAACTCCCAAGGTAAATATAAGCTAAATATGGTTTTTCCTGGAACGGACTGACACTCGATCATTCCGTTGTGTTGATGCATAATGTTTTGTGCAATGCTTAGCCCAAGCCCTGTACCTTTTGCTCGTCCAGTGACAAGGGGATAAAATACGGATTCTAAGATGCTTTCTGGAACACCAGGTCCATTGTCTTCAATGTCAATACGTACCGTAGAACGGTTTAGCACACCATTAATTGTGACTAAGCGTTGGATACGGGTTCTTAAAACAAGTTCGGGTTCTGAATCGGTAAAGAAGTCTTTATTTTCAGTCATCGCTTGAACTGCATTTACGCTGATATTGAGCATGACTTGAATAAGTTGATCACGATCAGCCATGACATCAGGCAAAGAAAGATCATAATCACGTGTGATCTTAATTTTTTTCTTGGTTTGGTTTGCGATCAGTGAACGAACACGTTCCAGAGGTTCATGAACATTTACCAGTTCATAGCTTGGTAGCTGACGTGAACCAAGCATGGTATCTGCGAGGTTGGTTAATCTATCGACTTCACTAATAATAATATCTGTAAATTCACGATAGCTATCATCACCTAAACTACGAGCGAGCAATTGTGTTGCACCGCGAATACCTGCCAGCGGATTTTTAATTTCATGTGCAACGCCACGCACGAGTTGACGCGCGACTTGATGCTGTTGAACGAGATTTTCTTCTTTAGAAATTTTTAGCATACGATCAATTGGGTTTAACTCAATTAATAGTAGCGAGTGATGGCTTTTACCAGCATTTAACTGGGATACGGTATAATCAACATGTATTGGTTTGAAATTCACATTGATTACAGCTTCACGGCGAGTATAATGTTGCCCACTTTGTAATGTGTTGATTAATGCTTCATGTGTGCTAAATGAATCATCATGTGCATGAAGTAAGTTAAGCACAGGTTGACCTGATGCGCGAAATGAACTGATGTCAAATAATGCTTCACAAGCAGAATTTAAATAAAAAATATTAAGCTTACTATCGACCAATAAAATGGCAGTGGTCAGATTATCTACGAGTAGTCGATAGTCGATAGTGTTGTGTTGATCCATTTGTGAATCGTCCTGTTTTAAAATGGCGCAATAAATATCAATATAGATGAATAGCCATTAACTTCTTAAATGTAGCTAATGCAAAATACAAGCCAACTTTGTATTGGCTAATTTTCAACAACTTAATTCATAAGTAATTTGTTTATGCTGTATTTTTCACATAGATTGAGTTATTTCAATATTTTATCACGCTTTAAAATGGTGCGTTACTGGAGTTTTCTTTAGTTTTTGGTTGTATTTTGGTGCATTACACAAAGAGATGGCTTTGCAGCTATGCGGCAGCAAAGAAAAGTCATACAATACGCCGATTCAAGTGGAGCGCAGATTCATGAAGACCCCCAAAGTCGGTTTTGTATCTTTAGGTTGTCCTAAGGCATTGGTAGATTCTGAACGAATTTTAACTCAGTTAAAGACTGAAGGTTATCAAGTTGCATCAGATTATGACGGTGCAGATTTGGTTGTTGTTAATACTTGTGGTTTTATTGAATCTGCAGTGCAAGAGTCTTTAGATGCGATTGGCGAAGCCATGAGCGAAAATGGTCGCGTCATCGTCACTGGCTGTCTAGGTAAAGATGAAGATAAAATTCGCCAGATGCACCCGAATGTTCTTAAAGTAACAGGTGCAGCAGCATATCAAGATGTGATGGAAGCTGTGCATGAATATGTACCAGCGCCACCAAAGCATAACCCATTTATTGATTTAGTGCCTGAGCAAGGTGTTCGTTTAACACCAAAACATTACGCTTATTTAAAAATATCAGAAGGTTGTAACCACCGCTGTACATTTTGCATTATCCCAAGCATGCGTGGTGACTTAGTGTCTCGCCCTGTAGGTAAAGTGTTGGATGAAGCAGCTGCACTGAAACGTGCAGGTGTAAAAGAAATTCTAGTGATTTCTCAAGATACTTCTGCATATGGTCTAGATACCAAATACAAGTTGGACTTTTGGAATGGACAGCCTGTAAAAACCAAGTTTTATGATATGTGTGAAGCACTTGGTCAGCTTGGTATTTGGGTGCGTTTACATTATGTATACCCATACCCACATGTGGACGCTGCAATTGATCTTATGGCACAAGGTAAAATCTTGCCATATTTAGATATACCTTTTCAACATGCCAGTCCGCGCATCTTAAAATTGATGAAGCGACCAGCCCATAGTGAAAATACCTTAGAACGCCTGAAATTGTGGCGTGAGAAATGTCCAGATTTAGTGATTCGCTCAACTTTCGTGGTTGGTTTCCCAGGCGAGACAGAAGAAGACTTCCAGATTTTATTAGACTGGTTGCAAGAAGCTCAACTTGATCGTGTGGGTTGTTTTACTTATTCACCTGTAGAAGGTGCAACAGCCAATGATCTTCCAGATCATGTAGCAGAAGAAATTAAACAAGAACGCTATGAGCGTTTTATGGAAGTTCAGCAAGCGATTTCTGCGGCAAAATTGCAAAAACGTATTGGTCAGACAATGACAGTATTAGTTGATAGCTTGGAAGAAGAATTTCCTGTTGCAGTTGCTCGTTCTTATGCAGATGCGCCTGAAATTGATGGTAATGTTTTTGTTGAAGATATTGATAAAACTGTGATTAAAGCGGGTGATTTGCTTGAAGTCGAAATTACTGATGCAGATGAATATGATTTGTTTGCAAAGTTGATTCAGATTAAATCTGCTTGATGTTGAATTAAATTTAAGAAAATTTTGAGATTGGTCGAGTTGGAGTAAAGGTATGTCAGCTTCTAAAAACCCACGTTATGCACGAATCTTGCTCAAGCTTTCTGGTGAAGCTTTAGCAGGTAATAAAGATATGGGTATTGATGCCCAAGTATTAGATCAAATGTCGCTTTCAATTGCACATTTGGTTGGGTTGGGTGTACAAGTTGGGATTGTTGTTGGTGGTGGTAATTTATACCGTGGTAGCCAGTTACAAAAAGACGGTTTGGTTGGACGTGTAACAGGCGACCAAATGGGAATGCTAGCAACGGTAATGAATGGTTTAGCAATGCGTGATGCATTGGTTCGCCGTAATATCAAAACACGTTTGATGTCTGCTCTTCAGATTGGAACGGTTGTAGAATCATATTCTAGTCGTGATGCGATTCGCCATTTAAGTCAAGGTGAAGTCTGCGTATTTGTTGCAGGTACCGGTAATCCTTTCTTTACCACAGATACTGCTGCTTGTTTACGTGGTATTGAAATTGAAGCAAATCTGATCTTAAAAGCAACAAAAGTAGATGGTGTCTATAATAAAGACCCAAGTAAATATGATGATGCTGTTAAATATGATAATTTAACTTTCGATCAAGTGCTTGATGAAAAGCTAGGTGTGATGGATCTGACCGCGATTTGCTTATGTCGTGATCATAATGTTCCATTGCAAGTATTCGATATGAACAAATCGGGTGCACTACTTTCTGTAGTAATGGGTGAAAAAGAGGGTACTCACGTTACGAATTAATGTACGTGAGCCATAAAGCTCTTTATACTAATGTCTAAATATTTTGTAATACCTAATGAATAAGTAAGGAAGATCATATGATTAACGATCTCAAAAAAGATAGCGAACAGCGTATGAATAAAACACTTGACTCTTTGGAGCAAGGTTTTGCAAAAGTTCGTACTGGACGTGCGCACCCATCTATTTTAAATGGTGTGATGGTTCCTTACTATGGCTCTGATGTTCCATTAAACCAAGTTGCAAACGTGGGACTTGAAGATTCACGTACACTGTTAGTACAGCCGTTTGAACGTTCAATGGTTTCTGCGATTGATAAAGCAATTCGTGAAGCTGGTTTGGGACTAAACCCTATTACAGCAGACGCAATTCGTGTACCAATGGCTGCATTGACTGAAGAAACGCGTCGCGATATGCAAAAAGTTGCACGTACTGAAGCTGAGAATGCCAAAGTTGCAATTCGAAACATTCGTCGTGATGTATTAGGTGATATCAAAGCATTATTGAAAGAAAAAGAAATTTCTGAAGATGATGATCGCCGTGCATCAGATGATATTCAGAAAATTACGGATAAATTCGTTGCTGAAGTAGAAAAGCGTTTGGCTGCGAAAGAAGCTGAATTAATGAAGGTCTAATTTTATGACCTTGCAAGAAGATCAGCTTCTTCCTCAGCATGTTGCCATCATCATGGATGGCAACAATCGCTTTGCTAAAAAAATGCAAATGCAAAAAGGTGATGGGCATCGTGAAGGCAAAAATGTCTTAGATCCAATTGTTGAGCATTGTAAAAGTGCTGGTGTGAGAGCCTTAACTGTTTTTGCATTTTCAAGTGAAAACTGGAATCGACCGCAGTATGAAGTTGATTTACTCATGAAATTGTTGGAAGAGACGATTCATGAACAACTTCCACGTATGGAAAAGTTCAATATTGCACTGCGTTTTATCGGAGATCGTTCACGACTCTCTGATCATTTAAGCACTTTGATGCACTATGCAGAACAAAAAACAGCAGCTTTTGATTCAATGACCTTAACCATTGCGATTAGTTATGGTGGTATGTGGGATATGGCACATGCGGCAAGGTCTATTGCTCAGGATGTTCTTGCTGGAAAAGTTCAAACAAATCAGATAAACGTTGATTTATTTGACAAATATGTCAGTCTAAATGATCTACCTGCTGTGGATTTATTAATCCGTACAGGGGGAGATTATCGTTTGTCTAATTTCTTACTTTGGCAAGCTGCTTATGCAGAACTGTACTTTACAGAAACATTATGGCCAGAGTTTACCGTAGAAGAGTTAGATCACGCATTTCGTGTTTTTTCAGGGCGTGAGCGACGTTTTGGTAAGACGACAGAACAGATTCAACAAGCGAAAATAGAGAATTAATAATGTTAGAGCGGATTATTACCGCATTGGTGTTAGTTGCTGTTGTTTTAAGTTGCATGTTTGCAACGCAATCACATTATCCAATGTTTATGCTTATGATTTTAGCGGCTGGGGTTGCAGGCTATGAGTGGTTTAAGCTTATGCCTCGTCAAGCAGCGATTGTTTCAAAACCTAAAGCTTGGATATATGGGGGATGTGTAGCACTTGTTTCAACACTGGCATTATTTTTTAATGATGTTGCATTGCTACTTTGGGCACCATCTATTCTTACGTGGTTGGGTAGTATTTACTGGGTTAAAAGCTTTCCAGAGTCGGATAATTGGTACAATGTATCATTGTATATCATTGGATTTATCTTAATCTCGGCTGCTGTGACCGCACTTTATGCTGTTTGGCAGAGTTCGCCGTGGTGGTTGATGTATTTGTTCCTCTTGGTTTGGGGTGCAGACAGTGGAGCCTATTTTGTAGGCCGTAAATTTGGGAAGAAAAAACTTGCGCCAAGTGTCAGCCCCAATAAATCAGTTGAGGGGTTGTATGGCGGTGTTGCAACAACTGTAATAATTATGTTTGTTGTGCAATATTTCTATTTAAATTTAACGACAATACAGCTTATTTTATTCTTAATTCTTTCAATTATTACCGTATTTGCATCAGTATTAGGTGACTTATTTGAGTCGATGATCAAACGCCGTGCGGGAATCAAAGATTCTGGTCGTGTACTTCCAGGGCATGGTGGTGTATTAGATCGAATTGATTCACTTCTTGCAGCAGCACCTATTTTTGCAACTGGTATGTATGTATTGGTAAAACTTATTGGTGTAGATCTTTAAATGACACAAGCTGTTTGTATATTGGGTGTTACAGGTTCAATTGGGCAAAGTACCTTAAAAGTATTGGAACGGCACCCAGACCAGTATTCTGTCTATGCAGTTTCTGCATATAGTCGTTTAGATGAATTACTCGAAATATGTAAAAAATATCATCCTAAAATTGTTGTTGTTCCCCAAGCTAAAGCATTCGAACTTCAGCAACGGTTACATCAAGAAAATCTAAAAAATATTGAAATATTCACAGATGAAGCAGGCTTAATTGCGATTGCTGAGCACGCTGATGTTGATATTGTCATGGCTGCGATCGTGGGCGCTGCTGGCTTATTACCAACGCTTGCAGCAGTCAAAGCAGGCAAGCGTGTGTTACTTGCAAATAAAGAAGCATTGGTGATGTCAGGTGACATTATGATGCAGGCAGCACGCGATCATAATGCATTATTACTTCCTGTCGATTCTGAGCATAATGCGATCTTTCAGTCCTTACCTCATAATTATTTACAAATTGAAAGGACAGGTCAGCCCCAATTAGGCGTTTCTGGGATTTTATTAACAGCCTCTGGTGGTCCGTTTTTGAATCACTCATTAGAACAATTGCATGATGTAACGCCACAACAAGCTTGTAAGCACCCGAATTGGTCAATGGGGCAAAAAATCTCGGTGGATTCAGCAACTTTGATGAATAAAGGTTTGGAATTGATCGAAGCGTGTCATTTGTTTTCAATATCAGAACATTTTGTTACAGTTGTTGTTCATCCACAAAGTATTATTCATTCCATGGTGCAATATGTGGATGGATCAACTTTGGCACAAATGGGTAACCCAGACATGTGTACGCCAATTGCGCACGCATTAGCATGGCCGCAACGTTTAATGACGGATGTTCCTGCTTTAAACTTGTTCGAAACAGCTCAATTAAATTTTCAGGCACCTGATAATATTAAATTCCCAGCTTTAAATTTAGCTCGTCAAGCCATGCGTGCTGGTGGGTTAACACCTACAATTTTGAATGCTGCAAATGAGATCGCGGTTGCTGCATTTTTAAAAGGACAAATTCGATTTACTGAAATTACGCAAGTGGTCGAGCATACTTTACAAGTTGTACAAAATGCTAAAGCAGAAAGCATAGACATCATCTTGCAGACTGATATGATCGCAAGACGTATTGCAGAGAAGTACATCGTGGGTATAGGGGGTTAAATCGTATGAGTGCACTATTTATGATTGTTGCAGCGATTTTATTATTAGGCCCACTGATTGCGATTCATGAGTTTGGTCATTATTGGGTTGCACGCAAATTAGGCGTTAAGGTATTGGTCTATTCCATCGGTTTTGGACCAACTTTGCTGAAATGGCAATCCAAAAAATCAGGTATCCAGTACCAACTTTCTGCGTTACCGCTTGGTGGTTATGTCAAGATGTTGGATGAGCGCGAAGGTAATGTTGCTGAGCAAGATTTACCTTATGCATTCAATCGACAATCTCCATGGAAGCGTATCGCAATTGTTGCAGCTGGACCGCTGATTAATCTTATTTTTGCTGTTTTATTGTTTTGGATTTTGTTTTTACCAGCCCAAGAACAGCTAAATACCCGTATTGGCAAAATCATGCCAAATACACCTGCTGCCCAAGTCGATTTGCATGTTGGCGATAAAGTGGTGATGGTGGATGGTCAAACAACTGCAACATGGGAAAAGCTGAACTACGCTTTGGTTAATCGCGTTGGAGAGACTGGTCAAGTTTCGATTGTTGTTGATCGTGCGGGAACTGAAAAACAATACAACTTGCCAATTAAAGACTTTTTAAAAGATCAAAGCCAATCTCCATTAGATGTATTGGGTTTCTTACCTTACCGTCCATTTATTTCAGCGACTGTAAAGGAATTGAGCCCAGATGGCGCTGCAATACGCCAAGGCATGAAAGTGGGTGATCGCATTGTCGCAATTGATAATGTTGCGATGAAAGATTGGTTTGATGTTGTGAATGTAGTACAAAATTCACCTGAAAAACTTTTGAATATTGATGTAATACGTCAAGGTCAACTTGTACATTTACAGGTGATGCCGCAAGGTCAGCGCGATAATATGGGGAGTATAAGTGGTGTACTTGGGGTAAAAAGTGATGCAGGTAAAATCACGATTCCCAATGAATACAAACAAACCATTCAGTATTCACCTGTTGAAGCATTAGGCGTTGCTGTTGAAAAAACGACACAATTGTCAGGTATGATTTTTAGCTCCATCACCAAAATGGTACGTGGATTGATTGGATTAGATAATTTATCGGGTCCAATCACCATTGCAAAAGTTGCTGGTCAAAGTGCTGAAATGGGATGGCAAACTTTCATTTCATTCATGGCGTTGATGAGTGTAAGTCTAGGTATTCTAAATTTATTACCAATTCCGATGCTTGATGGTGGTCATTTAGTTTATTACTTTATCGAAGCAATTCGTGGTAAACCTGTTTCTGAACAAATACAACTGTTTGGTCTAAAAGTTGGTATGGTACTGCTCGGTAGCATGATGCTTTTGGCTTTATTTAACGACTTCATGCGTTTATAAAAAACGCAAACGGAATTTAACTTACTGGAAAATATATGGGCATGCGTCACACACATTTATTAATGCCTTTGGCACTGGTTAGTGCGATGGCAGTGGTACAACAAGCATACGCAGCAGATGAGTTTCTTGCACAAGATATACGAATTGATGGCCTCGTGCGTTTAACACCTGCAAGTATCTATTCTATGTTACCAATAAATAGTGGCGATAGAGTAAGTGATCCTGTGATTGCTGAGGCAATCCGTACTTTATATGTTTCAGGTTTATTTGATGACATTAAAGCCTATAAAGAAAAAGATGTACTGGTCTTTAAAGTTGTTGAGCGTCCAATTATTTCTAAATTGGAATTTAAAGGTAATAAGCTAATTCCTAAAGAAGCCTTAGAGCAAGGCTTAAAGAAAATGGGGATTGCAGAGGGTGAAGTCTTTAAAAAATCTGCATTACAGATTATTGAGACTGAGCTTGAGCAGCAATATACGCAACAAGGTCGTTATGATGCTGATGTAACGGTGGATACGATTGCTCGTCCAAATAACCGTGTTGAATTAAAACTTAATTTTAATGAAGGTACGGCAGCAAAAGTTTTTGATATTAATATCATTGGTAATACTGTATTTAATGATAGTGATATTAAACAAGCATTTGCTGTAAAAGAAAGTGGTTGGGCGTCAATTGTTACACGTAATGATCGTTATGCACGTGAAAAAATGGCTGCAAGTTTAGAAGCATTGCGTGCATTGTATCTAAATAAAGGTTATATCAACTTTAATATTATTAACTCTCAATTGAATATTAGTGAAGATAAAAAGCATATTTTTATCGAAGTTTCAGTTGATGAAGGCAGTCAGTTTAAGTTTGGTGAAACGAAATTCTTAGGTGATGCACTTTACAAGCCTGAAGAGTTGAAAGCACTTAAACTGTATAAAGATGGTGAAACTTATTCACAAGAAAAAGTAAATGCGGTGAAGCAATTACTACTTCGTAAATATGGTAATGCAGGTTATTACTATGCTGAGGTGAATGTTGTACCTGAAATTAATAATCAAACAGGTATTGTAAACCTCAATTATTATATTAATCCAGGTCAGCAAGTGACGGTTCGCCGGATTAACTTTACTGGTAATACCAAAACTGCTGATGAAGTATTACGTCGTGAAATGCGCCAAATGGAAGGTGCATTAGCGAGCAACGAAAAAATTGATTTGTCGAAAGTACGTTTAGAGCGTACAGGCTTCTTTAAAACAGTTGATGTAAAACCTGTTCGTGTCCCTAACTCGCCAGATCAAGTTGATTTAACGGTGAATGTTGAAGAACAGCATTCGGGTACAACAACGCTTGCTGTTGGTTATTCTCAAAATGGTGGTGTGACATTCCAAGCAGGTTTGAGTCAAACCAACTTTATGGGAACAGGCAATCGTGTTGCAATTGATTTATCTCGTTCTGAGACGCAAGACTATTATAACTTAAGTGTGACTGACCCATACTTCACCATTGATGGTGTGAGCCGTGGTTATAATATGTACTATCGTAAAACGAAGTTAAGCGAAAGTTATAACGTCAATAACTATGTGACAGATAGTGTTGGTGGTAGTTTGAGTTTTGGCTATCCGATTGATGAAAACCAAAGTATTAGTGCTTCTTTAGGTATTGATCAAACTAAAGTAAGAACTGGTCCAAGTGTTTCTACTTATATTCGTGATTATTTATTGGCGAATGGTGGTAAGGCAACTGCACAGTCGACTTGGTGTCCTAGTGGAAAAAATACAAAAGATGATGATCAGAAAGATGTCGCAGGTACTTGTGAAGGTGGATTTGCAGCATATGATAGTGCATTCGAAGGTACATTTTTAACTTACACTTTGAATTTAGGTTGGTCGTATAACACATTGAATAGACCAGTTTTCCCAACTTCTGGTATGTCACACCGTGTTGGTCTAGAAGTTGGTCTGCCTGGTAGTGACGTTGACTACCAAAAAATGACTTATGATGCTCAGGCATTTAAATCATTACCTATGGGATTTGTACTTAGAGGTTATGGCAAGTTAGGTTATGGTAATGATCTGCCATTCTATAAAAACTTCTATGCAGGTGGTTATGGTTCGGTACGTGGTTATGACAATAGTTCATTGGGTCCAAAGTACCCAAGTGTAATTTTCCAAGCAACGGGTAAAAATGACCCAGATCCTGAAGAGGTCGGCGGTAATGCTTTGATTCAATTCGGAACAGAATTAGCATTACCTTTACCATTCAAAGGCGATTGGACACGTCAAATCCGTCCAGTATTGTTTGCCGAAGGTGCACAAGTATTCGATACACAATGTAGTGTACCAAAGGGCAATATTCTGGTAGGTAGTAGTGCTGTTGATATCAAACAATACTGTAATGACAACTATAAATTTGATTTTAGTAATATGCGTTATAGTGTTGGTGCTGGTTTCACATGGATTACGATGATCGGCCCATTATCATTAAGTTATGCTTATCCGCTTAATGAAAAGAGTGGTGATAATACCAAGTCTATTCAATTTGAAATTGGTCGTACTTTCTAAGTACGACCCTCTATTATTTTCTAAAATATAAAGGATGAAATAATGAAAACATTAACAATGCTAATGCTAGGCTTAGGTTTAACGATTTCTGCTGTAACAAATGCTGGCGGTATTGGAGTTGTGGATTTGACTCGTGTTGTTGAAAGTAGTACTTATTTGAAACAGCAAAATGCAACTCTAAGTCAATCAGTTAAGCCAACGTCTACGAAGTTGGAGCAACTCGGTAAAGAGCTTGAGAGTATGCAACAAAAGGCTCAAGTTGATGGTCCAAAGATGAATCAAGCTGATATTCAAAAAATGACTGGATTGTATCAAGCAAAATTGAATGAGTTTAATACGACACAACAAGGTTTACAGACCAAAGTCCAATCTACACTACAGTCAATGAACACGGCTTTTGAAGCTAAAGTGAAGCAAGCTGCTGAACAATTAAGAAAAGAAAATAATTTAGATCTTATTTTGAATAAAAATTCAACGATTGCCTCTGACGCTCAGTATGATTTAACTGATAAAATGATCCAAAAGGTCAATGCAATGAAATAATCAATGAATAGACGTAATTATCGTTTAGAAGAAATAGCTCATCTTATAAAAGGTGAGCTTTTTGGTGATAAAGATTTTAAAATTTCTAATTTAGCTAGTTTAGAACAGGCACAAAATCAGCATATTTGTTTTGTAAATGGTGATAAATATTTAGCACAGGCGGAAGCAAGCCATGCGGGTGTTTATATTGTTACCGAAAAATCTATGCAACAACTTAAAGATAAGAAAAATTTCATTGTTGTAGATAATCCCTATTTAGCTTTTGCTATTTTAACGCATGTCTTTGAAGAGAAAATAACGCAAAGAGGCATTGAAAGCACAGCACAAATCCATTCTTCTGCCATCGTAGCTGATGATGTTTATATTGGTCATTATGTTGTCATCGGTGAGAATTGTGTAGTTGGTAGGAATACCATTATTCAGTCGCATGCTGTTATTGATCATCATGTAGAAATTGGTAATGATTGTTTTATTGATGCACATGTGACGATTACTGGTGCTGCGAAGTTAAAGGATCGTGTTCGTATACATGCCAATACAGTGATTGGTTCAGAAGGTTTTGGTTTTGCTCCTTATCAAGGTAAGTGGCATCGTATTGCCCAACTTGGTTCAGTTCGTATTGGAAATGATGTACGTATTGGTTCAAATTGTAGTATTGATTGTGGCGCATTAGATGACACAATTATAGAAGATGGTGTCATTATTGATAATCTTGTGCAAATTGCCCATAACGTTTATATCGGTTCAAATACTGCGATTGCAGCAAAAACGGGTATTGCTGGTAGTACTCGGATTGGCAAAAACTGTATTGTAGGTGGTGCTTGTGGCATAATTGGGCATCTTGAAATCACCGATAATGTCACTCTTACAGCAATGTCAATGGTCACAAAAAATATTTATGAGGCTGGAACGTATTCTTCAGGGATTGGATTATTCGAAAATAGTCATTGGAAAAAGACCATTGTACGCTTACGACAATTAGCAGATGTGCCATTGACCCAAATCAGTAAAAGGCTTGATCATATGCAAGCTCAATTAGAGTCCCTTGAATCAACCCTTAAGTTACGTAAATAATTCATTATGATCGAGTCAACTTCTCCCGCGTTTACGATGCCTGAATTACCTATGGATATTCTTACTATCCGTGAATATTTACCTCATCGTTATCCTTTTTTACTTGTAGATCGAGTTACAGAAATAACTGAAAATAGTATTGTTGGTTATAAAAATGTATCGATCAATGAAGAGTTTTTACAGGGACATTTCCCAACATACCCAATTATGCCAGGTGTACTCATTATTGAGGCTTTAGCACAAGTCTCTGGTATATTAGGTTTTGTATTAACAAATCAAAAGCCAAAAGAAGGTTCATTGTTTTTATTTGCTGGTGCAGAAAAAGTACGATTTAAGAAGCAGGTTGTTGCTGGTGACCAGCTTATCTTAAAGTCTGAACTTGTGATGCAAAAACGTGGCATTTACAAGTACAATTGCAAGGCTAGTGTCGACGGTATTGTCGCTGCAACAGCAGAGATCATTATTTCCCACCAAAAAATTGAGCAGACATGAGTAGTCAAAACCTAATTCACCCTACCGCAATTATTGACCCATCTGCAGAAATTGCATCGGATGTGCAGATTGGACCTTATTGTATTATTGGTCCAAATGTAAGCATTGATGCTGGTACAAAATTACGTTCACATGTCGTAATTGGTGGTTTTACGAAAATTGGGAAAAATAATGATATTTTCCAGTTTTCAAGCGTTGGGGAAATTTGCCAAGATTTAAAATATCAAGGTGAAGAGACGTGGTTAGAAATTGGGGACAATAACTCTATTCGTGAGCATTGTACCTTACATAGAGGGACTATTCAGGATCAAGCAATAACAAAAATCGGTAGCCATAATTTATTTATGGTGAATACCCATATTGCACATGATTGCGTTATTGGCGATCATAATATTTTTGCTAATAATGTTGGTATTGCTGGACATGTTCATGTGGGTAATCATGTGATTGTTGGCGGTAATGCCGGAATTCATCAATTCTGTCGTATTGATTCTTATAGTATGATTGGTGGTGCGGCGTTAATTCTTAAAGATGTTCCTGCATATGTGATGGCATCTGGGAATCCAGCCAGTGCATATGGTATGAATATCGAAGGAATGCGTCGTAAAGGTTGGTCAAGAGATACGATTCAAGGTTTAAGAGAAGCCTATAAGCTCATTTATAAATCTGGTTTGACCACTGAACAAGCAATTGAGCAGATTCGTAATGAGATTTTAGGAAAGATACCTGAAGCACAACTGTTTATTGATTCATTAGAAAAATCTACACGTGGTATTGTGCGTTAAGCATTCATAACACAAAAAAGACACTGAGGTGTCTTTTTTTACGTGTTTAACTTTCTGCTTCAATAAATTGTTGTCGGTATTGTGTGGGGGATCGTTCAAAAGTTCGTTTAAACGCCTGACTGAAAGCTGTTTCGGAGGAATATCCAACTTTATTGGCAATCTGTTGAATAGAGTAATTACTTTTACGTAAATACTGACTGGCTAAGCGCATGCGATGTTGTTGTAAATAGGCAAGAGGAGATTCGCCAATCACTTCATGGAATAAACTCGCAAACTTTGACCGTGACATACAACATTGTTCAGCAAGTGATTCAACTGTCCATGCATCTTCAGGATGATTATGAATTGCAGCAAGACTATTACTCAGCTCTGGATGGTTTAAAGCACTCAACCAACCGTGTTGAGTAGAAATTTGCTGTATATGATCTCGAATACATTTGATTAATAAGATATTGACGAGATGATCAATAATAATATCACGACCTGCTTGAATATTTTGTGTTTCTAAGGCGAGGAAATGTAAGCCCACTTGTAACCACTCTAATGCAGCATTGTCCCCATGTTGTATATGGATGAGTGAAGGTAAAGCTTGAACAAATGGACGAGCCATAATCGTGTCAATTTGACAACGAATCGTAAGAATTAAGTTTTTTTCAGATGAGTCTGTACCAAATTCAATCGCATCTTCTTTATGTCCATCAAATAATTTTGAGATATCAACTGCGTCAACTAATTTTGTGATGGCATTATCTGCGCCTGTATGTGCTTTTCCTGAGGGGATGACGACGATTTCACCTGCATGTGCAGTTAAACTCTGTTGTGCATCGACTTGAATAAAGACTGAACCAACTAAAACAATGTATACGATGAGAGCGGTCTGATCTTGACAGACAAAGCTCCATTCTCCTTGAGTTTTCAAGTAGATATATTCAGTGTGATTTAAATGAATATCAGCAAATATTTTACTTAAAGCATCCATATGATTTTTAAATGATGTATTCATTTTAAATTATAGAGAGCTATTGTAATAACTCAATATGTGTTTATAGGACAAAAACAGGGAGGATTATGCCAAAGACTTTGACATAGGTTTTTTGGACGCTTGCAACTGTCATGAAATTGATAATTCCTCAGAATATATAGATATACAAAGACATGGATAAGATGATGAATGCGCCAGTAAATGTTGAGCAAGAACTTACGCCAGTAAGCATTCCAAAGTCAAAAACGGAATTGGATCGTAAACGTTATTTATGGGCAATTAGCCCAGCTTTACCTGCAATTGGGATTGGGATTTTAGCAGGTTATCAATTTGCACCACGTCCATTGAAGAAAATCTTTGCCTTGGGCGGACCAATTGTTTTGCATATCATCATTCCAACGATTGACACAATCATTGGTAAAGATGCCAATAACCCAACGGATGAAGATATTAAGTTACTTGAAAAAGACCCTTATTATTCTCGATTGGTTAAAAGCTTTATCCCCTTACAATATGCAGCAAATGTATATGCATGTTATTTAACCAGTCGTAAAGAAACATCTTTCATTGATAAGATTTTTCTAGGTATCTCAATGGGTGCAATCAACGGGATTGCCATCAATACTGCACATGAACTGAGTCATAAGCATGATCGTATTGATCACATTCTTTCACATTTAGCTCTTGTTCCAACAGGTTATAATCATTTCCGTATTGAACATCCTTATGGTCATCATAAACGTGCTGCAACCCCAGAAGATCCAGCATCTTCACAGATGGGCGAAACATTTTATGAGTTTTGGCCTCGTACAGTCTTCGGTTCTTTCAAATCAGCGATTGAGATTGAAACCAATCGTTTAAAACGTAAAGGTAAAGACTTTTGGTCAACTGAGAATGAATTGCTACAAGGTTGGGGCATGAGTGCAGCATTTCATGGTTCAATGATTGGTTTGTTTGGTAAGGGCGTAGTTCCTTATTTAGCGACTCAAGCGTTCTATGGAATTAGCTTATTCGAGATTATTAACTATATCGAACACTATGGTTTAAAACGCCAAAAAGATAAGAATGGTAAGTATGAACGGACTATGCCAGAACATAGCTGGAACAATAATAATATTGTGACCAATTTATTCTTGTATCAATTGCAACGTCATTCTGATCATCATGCGTATCCAACACGTCCATTCCAAGCTTTACGTCATTTTGATGAAGCACCAGAATTGCCAAGTGGTTATGCAAGTATGTTATTGCCTGCACTTATTCCACCGCTATGGTCTAAAATGATGGATAAGCGTGTATTTGATCACTACAAAGGTGATTTGAATAAAGCCAATATTTATCCAAAACGTCGCGCTAAATTATTCAAGAAATTTGGTGTAGTTGATCAGTCTTTGGCACAAGCTCAGGTTGAAACTGTAACTGCTGAGTGATGTTAAAGCGGGTCTAAGACAAAGCACTAATGAGTTATTATTGGTGCTTTTTATTTTCTTGTATTAAAAGCTTAACCGACAACAGTTTTTGCATCATGTTGCTGTATATCTATTACTTAGAACGAAAATAACGTGTAATCGACTTTATGAGGCAAAAATGACTAAGCATTATGATTATATTGCAATAGGCGGTGGCAGTGGTGGGATTGCATCAGTCAATCGCGCTGCAATGTATGGTAAGAAATGTGCCTTAATTGAAAAAGGTGAGATAGGTGGAACTTGTGTGAATGTTGGGTGTGTCCCGAAAAAAGTAATGTGGTATGCCGCACATATCGCTGAATCGATCCAAAAATATGCTCCTGATTATGGCTTCAATAGCAAAGTTGAATCGTTCGATTGGCAGACACTCGTCAATAACCGCCAAGCCTATATTGAGCGTATTCATCAATCCTACCAAAATAGCCTAAGTAAAAATCAAGTTGACCTCATTCAAGGTGAAGCACGTTTTATTAATGCCCATACTATTGAGGTGAATAGTGAACGATTCACCGCAGACCATATTCTGATTGCTACAGGTACACAGCCATCATTGCCCGATATAGAAGGGGTTGAATATGGTATTGATTCAAATGGTTTCTTTGAACTTACAGCCTTACCAAAAACAACCGCAGTGATTGGTTCTGGTTATATTGCGGTTGAATTAGCTGGAGTGTTGAATGCTTTAGGCTCTCAGGTTGGGCTATTTATTCGTAAAGATTTACCTATACGTCGCTTTGATTCTTTCTTGAGTGAAACCTTGGTTGAAGTGATGCAAATGGATGGTATTGCAGTTCATAAGCAAGCTATCCCACAGAAAGTCACCCAAAATGCTGATGGCTCTGTGGTGTTACATTTGACAAATGGTGAAAGTCATACCGTTGATTGTTTAATTTGGGCAACAGGTCGTGAACCTAACACTGCAAGTTTAAATTTGGATAAAGCCAATATTCAACTTGATGATCGAGGTTACATCAAAGTCGATAAGTTCCAAAATACCTCTCAACAAGGTATTTATGCGGTAGGTGATATTATCGGAAAAATGGAACTTACACCTGTAGCTGTTGCAGCAGGGCGAAGACTATCTGAACGATTATTCAATAATAAGCTTGATGAGCATTTAGATTACGATAATATCCCAACCGTGGTGTTTAGCCATCCGCCTATAGGGACAGTTGGCATCACTGAGAATGAGGCGATCGAACAATATGGTCAGCAAGCGGTGAAAGTTTATAACTCTTCATTTACAGCTATGTACAGTGCTATTACTCAACATCGACAACCCACTAAGATGAAGCTTGTTTGTGTTGGTGAAGATGAAAAAGTTGTCGGTATTCATGGAATCGGTTTTGGTATGGATGAAATTCTTCAAGGTTTTGCTGTTGCCTTAAAAATGGGAGCCACTAAAAAGGACTTTGATAATACTGTTGCGATTCACCCAACCTCAGCAGAAGAGTTTGTGACGATGCGATAATGATTAAAAAATACCCATTCAATCTAAAGTTTTGAGTATCCAAATCTTACAGAATGCACTGTGTTCAGTGATAAATGAATTAGTTAGCAACGGAGATAAAAAGTAGATGATCTTTTGGATTGTATCTCATATAAATTCGATCAAAATAGATTCTATCTGAAATATTATTTTGTCCTCGAAGTGCTAGAAACTTGCTTTGAATTTCTGGGTCAGTTTTGTATATTTTAGATGTTTGGCAACTTTCTGCAATTTCTTCCACATATTTATTCGAACCATGTACGATAAATGAATCGTGAACTTCGTAATCTTCATGATCTTTTGCATATTCAGGTGGTTGTACATAATGAAAAGTGAGATGGGGTGTCATCCATTTAGTCTTAATTGTTGGTTTAATACAATCAACAAACTGATCTTTTAATACAAATTCTGTATTGATTTGTGGAGTTGTAATTCGATATATAGCTATATAATTGGATTCATCTACCCCTTTATGACTGTATTTTAAGATTGGTTGTTCTAAGGTAAATGATGGGTATATTGCTTGAGTAATCTGTGTTATTTGATTGAAATAGATATTTGAGTTTTTTGTTGTGTGATAGTAGTAAAATAGAAAAAGGCACAAATAACATGAAAGAAGAAAAATAAAAATTCCGATACAAACAGTGAGTAGTATCTTGAGAAATTGTTTAATTTTTTCTAGCTTTAACATAACAATTTTAAATATTAAAATGATCAGAAAAGACAATATCGTCTTTTCTGATCGAAAACCGTTTATTTCAATTCACTCGAAGATTTACCCAATTCACGACGAGCAATGATGAGCTGTTGAATTTGTTGTGTACCTTCAAAAATATCCAGAATTTTTGAGTCACGTGCCCATTTTTCTAATAACTCATCTTCACCATAGCCCACACTTGCAGCTAATTCGACACATTTTAGAGTAATGTCATTACCGACACGTCCAGCTTTAGCTTTAGCAAT
>Ga0075163_10000991_pt1 | contig 37842 bp, 41 predicted proteins | sample JI1023141ADNA_FD_71478 | JGI IMG/M metagenome (GOLD analysis project Ga0075163, IMG submission 71478) | Wastewater effluent complex algal communities from Wisconsin, to seasonally profile nutrient transformation and Carbon sequestration -... | ecosystem: Engineered > WWTP > Effluent > Algae...
GCACCTAGGGCTCTATAAGGCCGCATAAGCCGTTAGTCACGTCAGGCACAAAAAATACCGTCTCACCGACGGTATTTGTGCGCCCGACAGGAATCGAACCTGTGGCCCACGGCTTAGAAGAGGCAGGCTCTACCGTTGACCCGCGCGCGGTTGGGCCTGTTTTGGGGTCAAGTTGGGGTCAAATTGTAGAGTCTGCTGCGCTTCGGCTGCTGCAGCTGGTGGCCGCTGGGCAGCAAGTAGACGCCGAGCTGGTCGAGCTGCTTGGCGTGAGCGCTGCGCATCCGCAAGCGCTGCGCCTAGCAGTCAGCGAAGCCCGCGGCATCCTGCTGCGGGCGCAATCAACAACATCATGTCGGGAGGTTATTTGATGCGTGGTTTAGCGTTGGGGTTGCTGCTTGTTGCTTCGGTCTGCGCGGCAGCGTGTGCAAGTTCTGCCAAGTGGGATGACACGCCGCCGCCAGCTAGGCCGAGCGATGGCGGGCAGGATCTAGCAGCTCGGGGATAGCAATGGGCGGGTAATAGACCGCAATCGGGATGCCCACGCGGGCGCGCTCCAGGCGCAAGCGCCGCGTGATCGGCAACAGATCAGGGCAGCACTCAAGCCACTCCAGATCCACCTCCTCGCGTTTGCATTCCAGCAGCGATTTGCAGGCCCATGCTAATCCCTCGGTGCAGGCCTGCGGCCTGACTCTGGCCAGTTCGCGCGAAGCTATCGGCAAGCCGGTTATATCGGTCAGACAGCTGTTGGAGTGTGAGGCGCCCACTTCCTGGCAGGCCTGGCCTTTGGGCTGGCAGGTAAAAGGTAATGCCGAGCTGCGCCGCGCAGCAGGTGGGCAAGTGCTCCGAGCCTTCGGTGGATCCGCAGAGACCGCAGTTGCGCATGGTGCCTCATGGCTGATGGTGGCGACGATGACATGCTGAGGCGGTGCAGCGGTGGGCGGTGGGGTGTAGCACCCAAAACCAAACACCAGCAGCGAGACAGCTAGCAGCGATAGGTAGGAAGCGGCGCGTCGAATCGGGGACATGTTCTGAGCTCCAATAAGATGGGGGAAATGGCTAGGCGGTGACGCCGACCGGGGCGCCTGGGATGACGTCGCCAGCGGCGCCGTCGACCATCGCGCGGTACAAGCACTTTTTGCCCGTGGTTGCTTTGATGAATTTTCCACCGGAGACGGTCAGCAGGTCGCCAGCGACCACCGTTCCACCGAGCAGCAGCGGCAGCGCTGGCAGGCCAGCCCAGCCTGCAAGGCCGGTACCGGGCAGCGCCTTGATCATCTGCTGAGTGCAAACGAGGTCGGGATTTTCAAAATCAGGACAGACCGCCACCTCGTGACGGTCGGTGCTGCTGACCTCGGCAGCGACTTTGATACGCAGCGGCACGCCGCGCCCGATGGCTACCGCTGCCTCGCTGGAGTGAAAATCGGCTTTGGGGAAGTTTCCGCCCTCGGCAATGGACTTGATGTTTGCTGGCATGTGCTTTCCTAGTTGAGAGGCAAAACGTGGGCGTCAATGGCAAACCAAATATCGTTTTGGTTAGCCTCGGCAACGAACGCGAGGCGGTCCCCGCGATTCAAAATCAGCTCTGACCCTGGGGCAATCTGCTGCGCAAAACGCGCTCCCGTAGGAACAGTGATTCGGATACCTGTGTCAAAATACGAGCCACCGCTAAGACTGAATTGCCAAACCTGAATGTCATAATCAGCTAGAGCCCCGCCGTAGTAGCCAGCCGACGAGAAGGTCCACCTGCTTACCTGCTCTTGCTCTGTCTCGCAAACGTATCCCGCTACGAAATCAAACGAATAGCTGCTGTTAGTTTGGCAAACCGAGTCCAGCCCAATCCACGTATTGGCAACCCAATTTGCGCTGTTGTAGATGTCGCTTAGGAACGCAAGCCTAGCCGTATATCCTGCCCGGCGCTCTTGCCACACGGTGCCGTCCCACACCCAAACCGAAGGCGGATCTGTGCCGGGCGCAAGATTTGGCGGGCCAACGATGCCCGGGCCAAGCTGACTTGGGACCTCCGGCTCAACGCCTGAATGGTCGCCGCTCATCGCAGCTGCTCCGCGCTTGCTCCGGCACCGGTTATGCCAACAACGCCTGCCTCGTCGCACAGGACGAACTGGTCAGCGCACTTGGCTGGCGTCTCAAATTGGGCGTGGAAGTAGCCAGAGAGCACGGCTGGGTTTGTCCGGTAAGGCCGGTCGGGCTTGTACGGCAGATACTGAAAGCTGCCGTCTGCCTTGATGACCTTGCGCAGCAGATAGATAGGGCCAGCGTTTGCCGCTTGGCCCATGATGGAAATGACGTTGCCGCCTTCGGCGCGAAAGAATCCAGGCGGCTCGACGTTGGCCGCGGGAAGGGAAGTGACAATAGCTATCGGTTGAAGTTTCACGACCACTCCTGGAATGACTCAGCAGCGAAATAGGCCGAGCTGGAACCGGAGCCCACCGCCATCTTGGCGGACAGCTGCTTGATGTTGTCGCTGAACTCGACCTTGAATCTGGCTTCTACTTCGGCAGCGAGCGCGCCGCTTGGGGCCTTTGGAACGTACAGCTGCTGCCCAGAGCTGCCCGGGGCGACAATCGTTGCCACCAGGTCGCGCGGCAGCAGCTGCAGCGTCTCCGTCGTGGCGGTAGCGGTGTTGCCCAGGTAGGCGCGGATGGTGCCGGCGCGAACCTTGGGCGGGATAAAATCGGTCCCAACCGGGGTCCAGCTGGTGCTGTTCACAGTCAGGTCAAAGTTCAGCTCCAGGAAGTTCCCGCCAGTGTAGAGGCTGTCCCCGTCCACCATCGAAAACGGGATGATTGCGCCCGTTCCGTTGGTGCGAAAGCTCTTGAGTAGGCGGTAGGTCTTGTCGGTGCCCATGTAGATTCGGCCAACACCTGGGGCCGTAGCTGAAATCACGTAGGTCGGCAGGCCTGAGGCGGACCGCAGGTATAGGTAGTACCAAGTGTTGGCGGCAAAACTCATCGCCGTCGGTACTAGCGCCGAGACAGTCACGTCAACGCCGGGCTCGTTCTCGTACACACAGGCCCACTTGGACGTGACGGAATCCACGACCCAGGCGCTGCGCACATACGCAACGCGGATCGTGGTCCCGTCGTGGGAACGCACAGCGCAACGCGGCGGGGTTCGCGCGGTCTGCTCAAAAAGCAGAACTAGGTTGTCCTGAAGTGCGTTTAGAGTCGCTGCCGGAATGACCGGCACCGAGTTTGGCGTAAAGGTGTTGTCTCGCGAATCAGGTAGGCCCATTGCCCCGAAAGGGTAGGCACCACGCTAGCCGGGTATGCAGGCGTCGGGAATGGCGCCGGGGTCATCTGGGATGGCTGCTAGCTGGCCGGCTGGCAGCGCGCCCGCTCCCGAGCTACGGAAGGCAAGCACGCCGTTGCGGGTCGCGTAGTTGATGCGCCGGATTGCAGCCGCTGCAGCTGCTCGGTCGGCGCGCGGCCCCATGAACGCGGGCTCGGCCACGACCGCCCAGTGAAACTTTGCAGCGCTGAGGCCGTCTGCTCCGGATGCGTCGCGCCCGAAGCCCTCGACAAACAGAGACGCCGAAAAGGCAGTGCCGGGCGTTAGCGCGGTGATCTGCAAGGTCCAGATCCCAGCCACCGCAGCGCCGACCATCTCCGGGAAATAGATGCGAATGAAGCCAGAGACTGACCCTTCGCCTAGCCTGGGCTCGACAAACCCTTTTTGGACAAAGCGCCCATCAGGGGCCGTCAGCGAGACGCGGACATCCTGCAACAGGCCGTGCGTGAGGTTCAGGTCGACCTGTGCTCCGGACTTAGACACCGCCGCGGTGTCACGGACCAGCCACTTCATTTGCACCGTGGTAAGGCCAATGGCTACCGTGCCAGATGTGAAATAGGAGTGTGCAGAGCGCAGAAACGAGCGGCTGACTTCGCGGACGACAAGCTGGCTAGGGTCGGCGTAGTCCAGCAGCGGCGCCACCACCGATTGAATCAGCGGCACCGTGGTCGCTCCAGACTCGCGCAGCCGTGACAGGATCTGCGCTCGACGCGCCAGAACGTCGCCAAAGCGCGACGTGTCGGTCCCTGTCATGGCAAGCGTGCGCTCCCATTCGGCCTGCCCTCCTTCGCAAGTCGAGGGGTTTACCTCCTTGCGCAGCTGGTCAGTGGGCTTTACGTCCGTATCGTACAGCGCAGCGCCTAGCGCTTCTGTGAGCGGGCCGGGCCCGTCCGGGTCGGCAAAGTCGAGCCAGTCCTTAGTCCCAGGCGGGAAACACTCGCGCAGCTCCTGCGCCGCTTCTGTGGCGTTCATTACGCCGCCCTCACAAGGATCGAGAAGACCTGCGGCAGCTCGGGGCCTTGCCCGATTAGGTTGTCGTAAAGCAGCACGTCGTCCGCGGCCACTGGGCCCGCTCCTACCTGCAGCGTGATGCCAACGCCGGTCCCGACCTTCGGGCTATACACCGCAATTTGAGATCCTGCCGTGTCTGTTTTGTTGAGCACTGCCTTGGCAATTCCGCTCACAGGCACAAGCGAAAGCCAGCTGTCGTCCTTGTCGGCAAAACCGCTTTGATTGCTTGGTCCAACGTCGTTAACGAAAGCCAGCGTTGCAGCTGCCAAGTAGTCCACAGCGGGCCCGCCGGCGTAGATGATGTCGCCCAGGTTTGGGACGGCTGGCAGCGCGCTTTCAAGCGTCAGCGTGTGCTCACCGACAACCGGAGTATCTGCGGCGTAGGCAGTCACCCGGCGCTGAACTGGGAGAGGTCCAAAGCTAGGCAGCAGCAGCTGTATGCGTGGCTTGCGCCCGTTGTCGATTGCGCTTTTTAGCGCTGGATTGGGAACGGCGCCGGTGGCCACCAAGGACACGCCGCTGTAAGACTGCACAAGATCCGGCGCTGCGTCTTTCCAATCGAACGCATACGCTGAAGTCGTCACTACCGAGAGCCGGATGGACAGCTTCCGCGCCGGGTTGAAGTAGGGCCGAGACACGTAAACGGTATCGGTTGCGATTCGCAGCTTTTCAAGCACCGCCAGCACCGCAGCAGCTGTGGCAGCTCCTGGGTCTCTGCCAACCCCGGACCCCGCTTGGGTGATGACGACCGTAACGGACCCGGTTCCATCCTTGAGCGGGTAGACATAGGCGCGCACGATGCCAAGGCTTGTGCCAGCGCTGGTCGCTGCGGTCTCGGCCCATTCGCGATAGTCCGCCGCGGTACCACCTTTGGGCGGACTCTGCAGCCTGCGCAGGATGCGCAGCAGCAGGTCGAGATCAGTCTCCACATCGAGCCCGCCGACCAAGCCTGTGGCCAGCGTCGTGATGCTGTTTACACCCATGGGAGCGCTTGCAAAGCGCAGCTGGGTGCCTGCGGTCAGGCTGCTTTTGGCGCCGAGCGTGGTTGCATTGATAGCAATCGGCGCCACCAGCGGCAGCGTCTCCGTCGAAAGTGTCACAAGCTCGACCGTCCCGCTTGCATCTAGCAGCACGGTGCCGGCGGGGATGACAGAGCCAGCGGTCCCCGTGGGGCTTATAAGGCCGCCGGTTGCCGCTGTGGCGCCGTTGCGCCCATACACACCGGCGCCGCGGTTGCTTGGCAGGCCGAAGGTGAACGCCCAGCCGTCGAGCGCTGCGGTGCTGCAGCGACTCTGTACGACGCCGGAAGCATCGACGGTCAGAGCCGGGATTGCATCGTCCGAGCAGGCCTTGATTTTCTCCTGGGTTGCTCCAGCGAACTGCGCAAAAGCGCGCGCCATCTGGCCCAAAAAAGACCGAGGGTGCGTGGCTTTTCCTGGGTACGCCTTTTGTAGATAGGCGAGAGCCAGATTGAAGACCTCGTCCTCGGTGTACGTCGTGATAGTGGCCACCGTTAGACCTCCGCCGTTTCCGCGACGGTATCCCCAGAGGGGCCCGTCCATAGCAGATCAACCAAGTAGGACCCCGGCCTTGTGCGTCGCGCCGAGACGTCGACAGCCTTGAGCAGCTTTGCGGCCTGGCACTGCTCCAGCGCATCGCGACCGTAAGCAGCAAGCTGGCTGCCGGTGCGCATGCGGTCCTGCTTTACCGTCGAAAGCAGCGTCCCCTGTTGCCCGGTGCTGTCCCAGTAGTAGGCGCCCTTTGGCAGCCACAGGGTCGAGAAGACTGGATAGACCGCCTTGTCGTCGAAGCGGAGGTCCCCCGCAGACCATGAAAAGGTGAACTTGGCGCGCCCAGATCTATTCAATGTAACGTCCAGCACACCCCGAGAGGGTAGGCAGGACCTTCAGCCCTTAAAGCGCGCGGCGCCGGGCCCAATCTTGCCGGTCATAGGCAGCTTGGCCGGGTAGTTTGGCACCGGCGAGAACGTCAGCATGCCAGGTGCCCACCAGTAGACTTGTGCGATCCCCGTCATGCTGACGACTACGGAGAGCGACCCGCAGTCGACGTCGGTACCCTCGACCGCGACTTTGGCCGTGCCGCCATTGACGACCACATCCGACCCGGCCTTGGCGTCTATCGCAACGGTGCCGTCTGGCTTTAGGACGATGGTGCTGCCGCTGGCCGAGACCGTGAGCCTGCCGTCCTTGTCGAGAATCACGCGCTGGCCGTGCTCGGAATAGACTTCGACCTCTCCGTCTTCCTGGGTTTGGGGGCCAGCTCCAGGCGTTGCGCTTGCGATGGCTACCCGGTTAGATGCAGCGCCACCTAGCGAGACCGCGACCACTTCGCTACCGGCGCGCGGCTTGGATGCAATGCCGTAGGTCTGCAGCCACCGCATTTTCTGCTGCGACTCGGGCTCGTCCGGGTCAGCGTCCCGGCCCTCCATTTGCACGTATCCGCTCGCGGGAGAGACCGAGATCTTGCCCCATCTCACCACGCGCGCAATGTACCCACGGATCAAAGCTCGGACGTTCACAGCTTGCCCCCTATGACTGCAGGCGGCGCTCCTGGGTACTCCCCGCCAAAGGCAGTCAAGAGCCCAGGCTTGCGCAGCAGGATCGTGCTGATGTTGCCAGCGCGCGGCGATACCTGGCTGCTGACGCGCTGGCAGTAAAAGTTACCGACAACGCCGAGGTCTTCGTCGTCAACGGAGACCATGGTGTCGCTCTCCCACCAAAGGCCATCTTGGTGATGGTCAAGGACGACGTACTCCAGCGAGAAGCTATCAAACAGCCCGCGCTTATAAGCCCACTCCGCGTGCTGCTGGGCGTAGCGCTTCTCGTACATGTCGGGGTCGGCGAAGGTGTGCCGGTGCAGGAACGGCAGCGACGACTTTTGCCCCTCCGGTGCCATAGCGCTGGTAAACTTCCCGCGCTTTTTGCCAGCGTTTGGGCCGGTCTTGTCGTCGTTGTCGCCTTGAAAGTCGAACTGCTCGCCGACGCACTCCACCTCGGTGTACTGCGTCTGTGCGTCCTCGATGCGCTTGCCGCTGATGACGTTTGAGTTTCCGCCGCGCCGGATAATGCGGTAGCTCGGCTTTCGCTCGTAGTCCGGAATCCATGCTTGCACGTATCCGTCGACAGACACGTTGACCAAAAGGTTGTGCCGCTTGGCGTACTCCAGCTGCTTGTCGAGAATGAGGTCCCCCGGCTCGACCTGGATCGCGAACAGCTTTAGGGCCTCATTAAGCGCCAGCGCCCGCGCTGCGCTGAGGCTTTGCTTGCGCTGCCGGTTGACCTTGTTGGAGCCCCTAAAGCCCTTTAGGCCAAAGCTCGGGTCGATGAAGTGAGACCGGCGGCCCGTCCGGCCCGTCCTAGACCGCTCCGGGTCGAGCAGGTCGCGGTCGGTGCCTTGCTCCAGATTGAACCAGAGCGGCGCGCAGCACTTCGCCAAGTGCCAGCCTAGATCCGCGGTCGTTAGGCGGATGACGTTTCCGGCTGTGGTGCTCGACTCCGCCTCGCGCCTGATGATGCGCCCGTAATGGCGCAGCGTCTGCGCGCCCCCGGCAACGTCGGGGTGGCTCATGTACAGCGACATCAGGGAGCCAAGTGGCAGCTTGTCGGTATAGCGGCCCCGGTAGTTGGAAATCACCAGGTGCTGCTCGTCGCCGACGATCATCATATCGCTGGAATAGTCCAGCTCCATGACGTCGAAAACGTCTTGTTCGTTCGTGACGACCCGGACCTGCGTTCCTGCCATGCTGCAGACGGTAGGAAGCGCTACACGATGGAAGCCCTAACGACGCGCGGGTCAGAGTGCAGCAGCACCATACCGGGCAGCAGCTGCAGCGGATCCGCGATGCGGTTAAGCAGCAGCATCTCCTGGGTCATGCGCCGGGCCTTGGACCCGTACAGGTGAGCCGATAGCCTGGTCAGCGACATCTGCGACCGCACGATCAGCGGCAGAATCTGGGGGCGTCCCTGCTGGAGCGCGGAGTAAGCGTCAAGAGCAGCGCCAAGCGACAGGTTAGCGGCTGCGCGCAAGCTGTAGTACTCAACCTGCGGCGCCAGCCTGCCGACCTGCTCGACTTGGTTCTGCAGCTCGGTCACGCGCGCCGCGACCTCAAAGACTGGCGCGGCCTGGACCACCGCGTCTTGCACAGCCAGCTCCAGGCGGTTTGCAGCCGCAAGCACGTTGCTGCTGGCAAGCACGATCCCTGCGGGCTGATACCGCAGCGCAGCGGTGCGGGCGACCAGCAGCTCGGCGTTCTGGGTAGCTGCTCCAGCTGCTTGGCTTGGGCTTTGCGGCTCGTCGTCTCTGAAGCCATCATCGGCAAACCGGATCACAAACGAGATAGCGTCGGCATCGTTGCCGGGGTTCTCGCTGGCCTTTATGCCCTCGCAGGCTGCGCGCCTGTAGCCAAAGCGAGGGTGCGTTAGCGCACCGGTCGGGCACTCTGTGATTGCGTCGCAGTAGAAACGGTATCGTTTCTGCACTTCGGCGCCGAGCTCGATACAGCTAAAGCTGAACTTTCGAGGCGGCGCCCCGAGGTTTTGGTGTCTGGCGCCGTTGCGGTTGACGAAGCGGTGCTCGACCAGCCCCGTTGTGAGGTCATCCTCCCAGCTCAGCAGCGAGCCAAAGAGCGGGATCTCTCGTCCGGTCTCGGTGACAAACTCAAAGGCGTAGGCGTCGCGCAGCAGCATTTAGTTGCTCGCCTTGGTGGGGTTTTTGACTTTGACGACAATCTCCATCTCGTCCTCACCGAACACCACACCATCGGGCGCCTGCGCCGTCTTGGTGGTCTTTGGTCTGCTCTTGTCCGCCTTGCGGTCCATAGCCTGCTCGATGGACGCTGCCTCGTCGGCGCGCGCTTGGTAGTCCAGATCTGTCTGCGTGATCTCCTCGGTCGGAGCTGCGCGCCGGTTGCTATCGCCAAACAGACCGCCGAGGGTATCCAGGATGCCGCCGCCGAGAAACTGAGCCGCGGTCGTCCCTTCGCTGGCCGCCTTAAACGCGGCGTCCTGCGGCATGGGCGCGATAGGCCGCCCTTGGTCGTCAAGGCCATGTTCCTTGCGCCACTGCTTGCCCATCTCGTCGCGGTCCTGTCCAATTTCTGACAGTACTTTGAGCTGCAGCGCAGCGGATGCCGCACCGACAACAAGCCCACCGGCGCCGATTAGCGCGCCCGACAGCTTGGTGAGACCACCGGCTGCGGCGCTCGCCTCGGCATCTATGGCCGCGATGGATGTAAGCGCCTGCGTAGTCGTGCGCGCAGCATCCCCGAGCTTTGCCACCTCGGCAGCTGCTCCAGCACCGCCGCCCCCAAACATCGTCGAGATCTTGCCAAGGCCCTTGGCCCCAAGATGTCCGCCAACCAGCTCGACACCCAGCGCGCCTCCCGTGCCAAGGCCGCCGACAAGCGAGTCGTGGACGCCTAAAAACTTGGACCCAATGGCACGCATTGCGGACTGCTTGCCGACCTCAAACTCAATACGCTTGGCTGCGTCGGTATCACGGAAGCGCTGCGCGGCTGCTGCAGTCTGCCCGGTGCCTTTGAGCTTTGCGAGCGAGTCAACGTCTGCAAAGTCGCCGCGAAACATCGCAAGGCCGCCCTCCAGCCCGTAGGTGTTGATCAGGGCGCGGCGCTGCTCCTCCTTACGGCCACCGTGCAACTTGTCGGAGACTTTCTTCAGATCGCGCGCAATGGCCGACGGGTCTATCAGCTCGCCGGCGTCATTTATCACGCGGCGCTTGAGAAGGCGCTCGATGTCGAGCGACCGGGACTTGAAAAACGACAGCAGCCCGCCAGCTGCGCCGGCCTGCGCTCCTGGCTTAAGGCCCTTGCCGGTGGCCGCAACGAAGGCCTCCAGCTTTGCCCGGGCAGAATCGGACTTGGTCTCGACGCCCTCAAGTTGTGACCGAAGCGAGATCAGCGAGGCTTGAAACGCGGCAGGCCCGCCGATTGTTTGCACGGCGCCGGCCATGGCGCGCAGCCGGTCAAGCTCCGCGGTGGTCTCGCCAATAACCCCAAGGCCTGACCGCAGCGTCTCGCCCAGCGACATCTCCTCGGACAGAGTCTTGCCAGTCGCCAGCGCCTCAAGTCCAAGGCCTTCGACTGCCGAAGCGGCGCTTTTGCTGTCGTACGTTGTCCGGCCAAGCTGCTGGGTGAAGTCCGCCAGCGCTGGCGCCGATGTGAGCAGTTTCTGCTCAAGTCCGGCAAACTTGGCTTGCAGCGCCCCGACCGAGCTTCCCGAGCTCTGGCCCAGGCGCGCGGTAGTGGCGTCGAGCTTTTTGACGTCCTCGACCGCGCTTGCAAGGCTGATGGCCTGAAACACGCCAGCGGCACGCAGCCCATCTGTGACTACGTTTTTAAGCGCGCCGCTGATGGCGCCACCGGCTGACTTGATCTGGCCAAGCCCGCCGAGCACTCCGTCAAGGCCGGTCAGGCTTGCGCTGATGTTTGCGTTTTCCTGAACGGCCACGGAGGTCTATCTCTTTCTGGGTGGCTCCGTCAGTCGGAGAGCCACCCGCACACAGGCGGCCCAGCGCCAGATATCGGCGTCTGGTATCTCGGGCACTGGCCGACCGAACCACAGCTCGGGGCGGGTCCTGCAAGCCAGGACCTTGACTAAGACGGCTGGCCGCCTTTCGTAAAATCCTCTGCCTGCTGCTCCAGCTTCTTAGCGTCCTCGACGCTGATTAGCTCTGGATACTCGCCGCTTGCATGTTCGGTGTACTGGCGCATCAGCCACCGGCACTGGTCAGCAGTTACGCCGTCGCGGAAAAGGTCCAGCTCGTCGTTCAAGATGAACTGCGCCGCAGGTGCGTCAGCATCTCGTAGCGCTTGCTGCAAAAAGCGATAGACCTTTTCGTCTTCCAGGTCGGGCAGGCCTGGCAGGTTCTGAGCGCAGTGCTTGGCCGCAGCTTCGTTGGCCGCTGCGCGCTGCGATTCACCGACCACAAAAAGGCGGGCATTGACCCACCTGCGCTCGACGGCGTCTTTGACCTTGTGCCGGATCTGGAAGCGTACCGGGCGACCGGTCTCCGCGGTGCCGCCTTCGCGCTTTAGAGCATTGCCTAAGTTCATGCGGTCCTCTTGCGGTCACAAGCAACGCCGGAAAGCACTTGGTCGAGCTTTCCGTCTTGGTCGCTGCTTATCTTGTCGCTGTTGATACCGCAGTCGAGAAGCATGTAAGTCTCCCCGCCTTTGGTGTAGGTGATGGTCAATTCCTCGTTGCTGTCGCTATCAATTCCGCCGTCCTGCAGCTGCACAAACTGGGCTTTGTCCTCAGGGCAAACGAACGTGATGGTCCAGGCGTACTTGGCCGCACCCTGCGACCTAACCACCTTGCCAGTGGCTAGCGCGTGCAGCGTCTGATTTTTGGTGGCGTCAACATCCACGTCCTTGGCAAAAATCGCTTTGGAGTGGTTCAGAGACACCGGGCATCGTCCGGCAACAGCCATGGTTAAACCTCGCAGCCCGCGCTGTGCGGGCTGACTCACAAGGGGTTAGGAAATGATGCCCTCGACCGCCAGCTGGTCGAGGTCGGCCAGTGGGCGGAACGGAAGCGAGACGTCGATGCGAGTTGGCGAAATCACCACACCCGCTTGAATGGCGCCGCGCAGCTGCTCCGCTCCGTCGAACAGGTCGCGGTCGTCCCACTGAATCATCAGGCGATAAATCGCATCCTTGACGTCCTGAGCGTCAACGCTTGCGTCAGTGCGCGGCTTGCCATAGCGCTTGATGCTTTTTTCTTTGAACAGCTTCCTGAACTCGGCCTTGATCTCGTTGCGATACAGATGCACCTGCAGCATGGCCGACCACTTTTCCAGCTTCTGGTCGAGGCTGCCTTTGGCCTTGTAGGTCGTCGAGCTGCGGACAATGACCACTTCGTCGTCCTCGTTGACGCCGATTGGCGCTAAAAATAACGCCGTGATTGCCAGGTTTTCCTCGTCGGGAGTCTGGCGGTCGGCTCGATGCGGCGCACCAAGTGGCGCGTACTCGTTGCCCGTCAGCGCTCGCCCGTTGAAGTTGCGGGCCTGGTAGTCCTCCGCTGCCACAATGGCCCCGACTCGGGCGGCCTGCTCGTAGGCGGGGACGGTCGAGCCTGGCTCCTGCATTACCGCAAACAGCGCACTCGTCGTCAGCTTAGGACTGGTAGCGTCCGCCAAGTTCGCAGCTTGCGAATCGACCAGCGAGAGCGACGTCCCAAAGAAGACCCGCTGGTCCTTTTCAATGGGGCTTTGGTCTTGCGAAATTACAGCTGCGGCTAAGGTTCCGGCGTTGCTGGAGTCCGTCCAGAACGGCACGATGGACTTGTAGGCCTGCGTGTCTGCGGACAGTGCCGCTATTGCCGACGTGATGGTCGGCGTACCAACACCCTGCACACCAGAAGCAAGGGTGGCCGTGATGCCACCGCCAACCGCTGCGGCAGACAACCGATTAAGCACGCGCGCCGAGCGATAGAACAGGGTCACAACTGGAGTGGCCACAGCGGCCTGCGCTGCGCTTACGGAGTAGGCGTCGCCGTTTAGCGCTGTCACTGCCTTGGTGGCGATGACGGTTGCGGTGTCGGCGCTTAGGTACGCGATAGGCGCGGACTTGACCGTTGCCTTTACCGTCAGCACACCGTTGGCAGCAGCAGGACCGCCCCCGATGGTCAGGGTGCCGCAGCTTGCCGCAACGCCTGCCTCGTCGCTGTCAAACGTGACAGAGATCGGCATATCGTTTCCGGCTTCGCCCGCGTGGATGTCCTCAAGCTCCAGCGTGTCGCCGCCGCTGATAGTGACGACCACGGGCAGATTTTCAACCAGGTCGAGAGCTGCTTTGGCCTTGGTCGCAATCTGCGCAAAGGTGTCGCCCTGGGAGATAACAAAGCTAGCGCCACGCATGCCCACCAGCACAGTGCAGACCGTGCCCTGGGCGGCGCTTGTGTTGGAGCCGAGCGTCCCCGCCGACGCTTTGGCCATAAACCTAATCAGCCGCTTGGCCTTGGTCCCTCCGGACGGCTCGGTCAGCGCCACCAGGTAGAACTCGGCGCCCACCCCGTTTGGCAGCGTCGATTTTGCCGACGCATACATGCGGCTGAGCATCGACTTGGGGGAGCCGGTCAGCGCATCGACCTGGCTCTTGACCAGTACCTTGGTGGGGGTATTGAGGGTGATGGCCGCTCCCGCGGGAACGTAGCCAAACAGCAGCACGCGGTGGTTTGGTCGGCTCTCGCCGGTGTCTCCAATTTCATAAGAGACAAACACCCCAGGGCGCTTGTACCCGGGCGGGATCTTGTTGTTGACGGGAAAAGGAGCTGGCATACCCGGCAAGGGTAGGAACCGCTGCAGCTGCTACGGCAGCACGTAGGGACCACCAAACTGCACCGAGGAGCTGCACAGCCACACGTCGGAAATGATGTCGGCGCCGCTGGTGCGAGTCCGCGCCACTCGCAGCGCCCCAGGAGTCGCCGTTGGCTCGTCGGCGTCGATGTCGACCACCACATAGGCAAAGGTGCCGTCGGCTAGCAGGTCGCGGTAGGTGTCTTTGCTGGCGTCAAAGGTGTGAGCCGCTGGCGTGCTGCTTATCGGCACACCTGCCACGATCGCGATTGACGGGTCGTAGGTCCGCGCAAGCCCGGGCCCCGGCTGCACCGTGTACCCCAGGGAAACGTAGTTCAGCGGGTCAAAGGCGCGGTCCTTAGGATTCTGGTCTGTCATCCTGGGCGTGACCTGTGCGGCAAACGGAACCAGATCCTCGTCTGGAATCGTGAAGGCGGTTCGCACGGTGAACGCCACCGAGTAAATCAGCATGCGCTCGGCTAGGTCTTCGCTGACCTTTCGAGCTGGGCCGAGCTCGACGTGCTCTATTCCTGGGATGGCCAGCGGCACGCCCGCAAGCACCTTTCGCAGCTGGCCGATGATCTCGTCCGCTCCGGGGTCCTTGGCGTACTCAGCGGGCAGCGGAGAGCCCCAAGCGGCAGATGGAGACCCGCGCAAGCACTCGGTCGCCACCAGGAGATGGATCTGGTGGCTGTCACGGTACAGAGCGCCCGCGTACAGACTTTGGGGCTTGGGGTCGTCACCTAGCCACTCGACCAAGAGCCCCGGCGCCTGACCAAAGAACACCTCGTCGATCTGCTCGTCGTTCTCGTCGCCCCGATACAGGCAGACGTTCTGAAAGTATCCCGCGGCCCGAGACTGCAGCGGCAGAAACGAGTTAGGGCCGAAGTTGACCGGGCTGCTAACCCGATGCCAGCGACCAACCGGGGTGGCCGGTACCGGCGCGATGACCAGGGAGCCGTCGTCTGTAGCGGTGCTGTAGCGATTCCAGCGCCAGCAGCGGTCGTCCGCTGTGATGTAGACAAGCGCGCGGTCGCGTAAAAACTTGGGGTTGAACACCGTTCGCAGCGTCGCAAGGTCGGGCTGCACTGGCTCCCGCTTTTGGAAAGCCAGCGACAGCACGTCGCACAGGGTCTCGCAGACCGCGCGGATGTTGTTACGGACATCAATGCTCATCGGCGTTTGCCCTTGGTGATCTGGTCGAGGAAGTACCGGGCCAGCGCTGCGGCGTCCTCCTGGGTGATCTGCAGAGTGGTGCGGGCTGGCAGGTCCGCACCGTTGCCAACCTTGGCGCCCTCGTTGTGCGCGCCAGACCAGGGGATCCGGTTGCGCAGGCCCACGACCGCGGCAGACATCCACACGCGCAGCCCGCTGTGCAGCTTGCCGAGCAGCTTGTGGCCATCTAGTTTCCGCTTGGTCCTCTTAGGCGATGTCTTAGAGCTCGCCGCCTTGCCCTGCTGCTGCTTGCGGATCCGGGCCCGGGCGACATCCAGCCGCTTGCGCAGCCGCTCGATGGCCCGCTCCTGGGCATCGGAAATGCTTAGAGCGGTTGCCCCACCGCGCGCCAACCGGCGCAGCTCGGAGACCGACATCTCGCCCGAGCTCTTTTTCCGCAGCTGGGCCTCCAGGTTTTTGGCGTAGCTGCTGCGGACGTTTCCGGCCTTGGTCACAGAGCCAAGCGCTGTGGTCGCGTAGCGCTCGCGGGTGGATGACGCAAGGTCTGGACCTGACAGGCCTGCGAGCCGCTGCTTGGCCTTTGCGCGGAAGTACCCACCCCAGCGCTTCAGAACCGAAGTGGCGTCCCGCAGGTTGTTCTCAACATCGGCAAGGCTTGGACCCTCCGAACCGCCCAGCGAGAAGCGCAGGTTGATCATCGGCGGCCCAGGTATCCGCCGCACCTGAAAGCGGCATACGTCGCCCTCCTGCCTCCATCGCTGTTGTCAATCCGACCCGCTCGGCGCGCGGGTGGGTTTGGCTCAGCGCCTAGACCCTGCTGCCCTTTTTCGATCTTGGTCAGTAGGTCGAGCGTGCGCAGGTACTGGTCTTTGACCTCAACCGGAACCGCTTTTCCGTGGCTGCCGTAAAACCAGCACCAGTAGATTGCGAGGATTGCCGCCAGCCGGACCACATGCTGCGGCACCGCTCCGGCCACGGTCCAGATCTTGTAGTTGTTGCCGCACGCGGCAGCGACCTCTCCGCTTGCATCTTCGATGGCGCGGTCGAGCGTCGTGTTGTTGGGCTGGTTTGTGCCGTCGTTCAGTAGCTGCGCGAGGGAGTCGTCCCCGTTCATGCGGTCGAGGACATCCTGGCGAGTACAACAGAGCAGGATAGGAGCGGGCATGCCTCAGACGGTAGGCACCGACTGAGGCATGGTCAGGGAGTGCTACGGCTCAACGCACTTGACGGCTAGCTGCGCCCAGCCGTAACCGTGGCCGAAAAAGTAGCTGTAGCCAAAGTTGATCACGTTGCGCAGTACTCGCGAGTGCTCGTTCGGGTTCAGCCCTTCGTGGTACAGCTCCGGCGGCGCCACTTCCGAGAAGATGAAGGGGCGGTACTCGTTCGATGCAATTTGCACCACGTACCAGCCCTTGCCGCCGTCGTACTCCGCCAAGTCTTTGAACAGCACCACGTCGGCGCGACCCACCAGGGCGTTGCTGATACCAGCCGCTGCGGTGCCAACGGCGCGGGCGATGATGCTGCCGTTCATCTCGGAGCAGGCGCGGTCGAACTGGTCTTCAGTGCTGACGATGATCGTGCGGCGCCCAGCTAGGCGCATCAGGCGACCATCGGGGCCCTTAACGGTGTTCAGCGCGTGAAATGCCGTGTTGATACCGGCGCGGTCAAGCGCAAGGCCGGTCCGCAGGTTGTTAAACGTCCCAACGCCGGGCCGGTTCGGGTTGCACAACTTGGCGCCGTTGAAAAACGGCAGGTTGTCGTAGACGTGCTTTCCGAAGACTGCTTGGTCTCCCTTGCCGAGCATTTCGGCTAGCCGGAACTCGGGCTCCAGCAGACCCTGCTGAATCATCGTCGGCAGCTTCGATTCAAAGATGCCATACAGATCCGTCAGCTGCGTTCCCCGGGGGATGACTTCGCCGTCTGGCGAGTACTCCGCCGTAGGACAGCTGAAGTTCACAATCTCGGGTGCGGTGTGCTTTCGGTTCTCGTAACGATTGCGCTGCTTCGGCGTGTTCGAGAAGAACGGCGCCGGGAAGATGGTCTCGTCAGCGTGAACATTGGAACGCTTCCAACAGATCAGCGAGTTGATGTCCTGCGCGTCTTTTGGCGGCGATGCCAGCTGGGTGTTGTACTCAGTGAACAGACCCCGGATGTCGTTGAACGTGACAACGCCAGAGGGGCTATTTCCAATGGTGGGCATAGGCGACTCCTGGCCTTGTTACGGGATGAAAACGACGTAACCGTCGCTGGTGATAGCGTCTAGGCGAACTTGCAGGTCCGTACCGGTGATGGTCTTTTTCACCGTCTGGTTGTCCTGGACAGCGATGAACTTTCCGATCTCGGTTGCGGTCGGAACGTCACCACTTTTGGCAGCCGGTGCGGTCCACTGCGTCCCACGCGCAAACAGGCAACGCCGGGTCACATCAGCGACCTCGGTGCGCACGTCCTGCGTGTCCAAGCTGACGCCAAGCGCCGACGCGCCAGCCTGCATCAGCGTGTCGGTTAGCGGCTTGATCTTTCCGGCATCGTTGACCGCCAGAGTGCCGAAGGGAACAAGAACGCCAGCAGCGAGCGTGTTGGCCTCCAGCTGCATCATATGATCCAGCATGGGGAACGGAATTGGCCGAGTTGCTTGTGCCATGGGTTAGCTCCGCTTCACGACGACGCGGCGTGCGTTGTCTGCCTGAATTTCTTTGAACTTCGCTTTGACCCCGGCCTTCACCTCTGGGTTGCAACCGTCGTCGTCTTGAGCTCGCTCATGACTTCCGAGGTTGGGAGCCTTGCGGGTGACTTCCTCAGTCTTTTGACCCTGCGCGATGCTCTGCAGGCTTGACTGATGAGGCTTAAACGTCCCGGCCTGAACCGCGTCGACAGCCGTTTCGGCTGCCTTTGGTGCAGAGCGAGCCAGCGACACCAGCTCCGCGCGCGTAGCCAATGGCCAGCGTCCGTCTTTGATTGCGTCGTCAGCAAACTGCTCTGGGGTTTTGGCGGGTGCTGCGACAGCCTGCAGCGACCGGACCTGCTCCTGCAGCATCTTGTTGGCGCTCTTTAGGCCCTCAAGTTTTCGCTGCATCTCCTCGGTCTCGCAGCTGCGCTTGCGGTCCTCTTCAGCTGCGGGCGCGTCTGACTTTGCGGCCTCAAGCTGGCCGCTTTTTTCCTCATCGCCTTCGGCCCACTTGCCAAGCAGCGCCATCAGCAGCTCGGTCTGGGGACAGCCTGGCTCTAGGCCAAGGCTTTTGCAGAGCTCGTCACGAGTCATCCGGTTAATCTCCTTGCCGGATGACAGTAGGGAGCGCAGCGCTAGGGCCTCTGGGTTGCTGCCAACTACGCACAGACTCGCGCTGTACAGCTCCCATTCGTCGATTACATCGACGCCGCCCTCCTGGTGCTTGGTGATGACGCCTGCGCGGATAGACACGGCGCGCAGCAAGCCCTTGAGCACCATCTGATAGCAGCGCTCGGCCTTGGGCGCGGTGTCGAACTCAACCCAGATCAGGACCGCGTCGCTTGTGACCTCAAGCTGTACGACCAGCCCAAGAACGTCCTCAGGCTGCACCGTGTCCAGGGCGTCCTGGTGATTCCAGGTGAAGACCGGGTTTTTCAGGAAGTTTTGGTAGCGGCAACCAGTTGGAACAAAGATCGTTGTGTGGCGATCCTTTGCAGCGGTCGCTAGCCGAAACGGTACGACGCGCCCGTTTCGCGCTGCGTTGGGCTGCAGTTCCAGCGCTCCGTCATAGGTGATTAGCTGCTGGTTCATTCGGTTGGCTCCGCGCCATCTGCGGCTCCATCCTCAGCGCTGGCCGCTTCGCTTATGGAGTCGCTATTTTTGGCCATGAAATCAGCAACCGACAGCTCGCCGTCAGCGTTGGACCATGGCTTTGCAAAGCCCATTTTTTCGCGGGCTTCATTGACGGTGATAACCGCAGACTGCGCAGTTGCGGTTAGCTCCACATTGGCGGCTTCGGTGCTTGGCTTTGGTTCGCCTTGGCCCGTGGCTGCAGCTGTCGGTGCATCCGCCTTGGGAGTGCCAAAGCGCGCAGCGCCATCAAGCGGCGGGCGCATGCCGCACTCCTCGTAGACCTGGTCTGGGTCGATGGCCAACCCGTGATCCGACGCGGTTACAAACATGTTCAAGCGCTCGGTCTTGGTGACGTTCCTACTAACGTCCCAGGACAGCTTGGGCACGCACTGCATGATTGCTTCCGGGGTGCATTCCTCACCGTGGCAATAGCGCGCAAACGCATAGGCCCAGCACGCCGCGTTGACTTCGCAGATGTAGCGAAACAGCTGCTCGCTGTGAGTATTGCCAGTGCCGCGCGAGTCAATGCGTTGCACGCCTTCTTGCTGGTCGGCGTGGGTCTCGCTGGCGTTGTAGGAGCCGCTTGCTCCCATCTCCATTGCCAGGGTCTGCCCAGTCACGAGCTTTGAAAGCCCCGTGTTGCAGTACCCGATAAGTGCTTGATGTATCGGAGTGATTGCCGACGGAGTGGGCGTGGTCTTTATCTCTCCGAGCTTGTTGGAGATCATGACGGGGATCCCCTTGCCCAGATCCGCAAGCGCTAGCTCTCCATCTGCCTCGTCCTCGTCGGTAATCTGCTCCCCGTAATCGGGCTGCAGGTACGGCGTCGATACGCCGTACACCTCGGCCAGCATGGCCCACTTTTCCCAGCTCAGCTTTGAGAGCCAGTGCAGGTGGTGGGCTGCAAATCCGTAACCGCGCATGCGCGCAGGTCCGTCGCCGTAGCCCTTGTAGTACACCACCTTGCGCAAGGGTTGGCCGGTGCGCGGGTCCGTCAGCGGGTCAATCCAGCCCCACCCGCCCATGTTGACGTAGGGGCGGTCGTTTTCGACATCGAAGGCCACGCTGCGCAGCGGGATGGTTTCCAAACTTGCCACCGTGTCGCACTCGACAAGCACTCCAGCCTTTGCGGTGACAGGAACGCGCAGCCGTCGACGACGCCAGACAATTTCCTGCAAACAGGCGCCGCTGCGGTTGGCAATCTGGGCCTCGCATACCGAGGAGTCAAAACCATCAAGATCGTCGACGACGGCTTGCACTGCGTTACGCACCAGCAGCGCAAGCGTGGTCTTGTTTCGGGGCCTGATGCTGGGGTGCGTGGAAAAAATCCAAGCCCTGCGGCTGCGGTCGGCAGCGTGCAGGTGTTCGTGTTCTCGCACAATTCGATCGTCGAGGTCGGCCTTGTCCCACATGTAGCCGTTGCGCTCGACGTGCGTATGAACCCGCGCAATCAACCCAAGGTTGATCTCCGGCTTGGCTGAGTAGGCCCCGGGAGTCGGTCCGGTGTACGTGGTGGCCTTGCCGTACCGCGCGGCTTCAGAGCCGAAAAGCCGCTGCTGCCTGCGGCTGATACTGCCTTTGACGTTTGTTCCGCCCCATTTCTGGCCGGTACCGGGTACCTCCGGAGGAGGGACGGATGCGCTGCGCTGGGCGACCGCTGCCTTTGTGTTGTCCAGCGCTGTGGACAGCATCGACGATGCTTGCTGCCCGACGGGGTCACCAAAGCGCCGCAGCACGCCAGAGACAACCCGGCCTGCTAACTTGCGCAAGTTGGTGTTGATATCGAGAGACAGCGCCATAGCGCCAGAAGGTAGGGACCAACTTGCTAGCGGTTCCGCCAGCCAGCGCCAAGCGAGCGCGCAACCCGGCGGGCCTGCGCTGGACCAAAGACCCGCGGCAGCACCCACCAAATCGGGTACCCAAGCGCGTCAGTCATGTGCGCTTCATCGCCGCACGGCTTGATCCGGCCCAGGGTGCCGCGCTTGATCTTGCACTTCTTGAGGCTCGTCGCTATCTGCTCCGTGAGTGGGCTTTTGACGATGAACAGGCGGCCCTGTTTCAGCAGGCCGTTGAGTCGAGCGATGCGCAGATGCACCGGGGGGTGTGGGGGCTTTGAGTCTCTGTCCTTGGCCTTGATAGGCGGCAGCAGTCGCCAGCCGCGCGCCTTAAAGATGGCAAAGCTGTCCTTGCCCTTGTCGTGAGCGTAGTTCTGCCAAGACCCCGACGGGTCGCCGATGTGGATCGTATTTCCGGCGCTGAATCTGGGCGTGTTGCCTTCGGACAGCGACAGCCATTCGAGGTCGGCCTCAATGGCGGTCAGCAGCTCGCCCTCGTCGCCTTGGACCAGGAAGTCGGAGTGGACCCAGAAGATCGGGCGCTCCATGTCGCCATAGGCCTTGATAGCCACCGCTGCGTTGCCGGGGTTGAACTGGAAGTCGTGACCGAAGATCCACTCGGCTGGCTCGCCGCAGAGCTTGGCCGTCAGCTGCTTGGTGATGTCCTGCGGCTCCCACTCGCTTGGCACGAACTCTCGCAGGTGGTCCGCTGCGCAGTACGGCGGGCGGTATGCGTACTTACCGACGGGCAGGATAAGACCGTCAACGTCAGCAGCTGCGCGCTCTGGACTAAGCCAGCGCAGAAGCGTTGCGACTCTTCCACCTGCGGCCTTGTCGATGGCCACGTTTAGCGAGCTGGAGCACTTCACAAAGACGATGGGGTTTTCTTCGTGGTTGGCCGTCGCCTCCAGTGACCGCTCGTAAAGCTCTTGGATCCATTCGCCTGGTGGGTAGGCCGGGGTCGGCGGGTTGGTTGCGACGTACAGAAGACCGCCGCGATCCTTGGTGCGCGGCAGCGCGTTCTCAAAGGCGCGGCTGTCCATCTTGGCGCCCTCGTTGATCCACGCGAGGTCGACGCGGCCTTGCTTCAGCACCTCGGGGTCGTCGGCGCTGCGCAGCCAGATGGTCGCGCCGTTGGCCAGCTTTAGGCATGGCTTGGGGCTTGTGACCAGGTGGTAGTAGTGCTCGGGCAGCCAGGTGCGGATCTCGCGATCCACCTCCTCGCGCTCGGAGTGGCTGCGGATGATTGCCCACGCTACGATCTCGGCGCCGTCCGCGTGCTTGGGTCGGTCGAGCACCGCAGCGATTAGCAGCATGAGGCAGATCAGCGTCTTGCCGCCGCCGCGGTCATCGACCACCACTGCAGCGGAGTGCTCGCGCGGCTGCTCGGCCACAAAGTCCGCCCACCACTTGGCGAACCATCGGCAGAACTCGACCTGTGATTCCTGTAGGTCAAACACCAAGAGTTGCAGCGGGCCGTCCTCTGGCTGCGGCTCGCAGTAGCTGGCGGTCAGCGAGTCCCACCGACCACCAAAGCGCGCCACTGTTTCGATCCGGAGTACTCCGCGCAGGCCTCCGAGACCGGCAAGCTCGGTGCCGTCGGCTAGGTGGCGGCTGGCTCCTGGGGGGTTGCTGCCGCAAACAAGGCCGCCGGGCGTGTTGCGCACGCGCAGCCGGGTGCCATCCCCTGCGGTCAGGTAGGTGTCGTCCGCAATGGGGACATCGGCCTCAATCGACAGGCGACGAAACAGGACGCCAAGGTCAAGGTACCGGCCCTCCGGCTTGACCTGCTGCAGCAGCTGGTCGAGCTCGCGGTCCTGAGACAGCGCAGGCATGGGCTACCGCGCCTTTTTGATGCTGTCTATTAGCTCCGCGATTGCAGACGCGCACGGCACAAACCCGGCGTTGGCCAGGGTCTCGACCAGGTCCTGCGTGCGCTGCAGGTCGAGGCCGGGCTCGGTACAGATGCGGTGCAGCACCTGGCAGAGCTGCAGGTAAGACCACGCGCAGGACGCCAGCGGATCCTCGGTTGGCGGATGCTCCGCTAGGAAGTCCACCTTGACCCGCTTGGTCAATAGCCGCAGCTCGCAGGCCTTCTCACTGCGCCGGGCCTTGACCCGCAGCTGCCCTATCTTGCGGACACAGGAGCGGATGAGCCGGACCCGCTCGGCCTCATGCCCGAGCTGCACCAGCTGCACCGCGCGCAGGTTGACCGAAGCGGCCCAGGCCTCACACGCAGCGACCCCGCCAGACACAGGCGGCGCCGGTACGGCTGCAAGGTCGGGGTGCGACGTCCCGAGCGTCAGCACCTGTCCCTTTGCCTGCTGCTGGCGCGCGTTCAGTTTGCGCTGTGCTGCCCCGCTGAGTCGTTGCCCTGTGTTTGGATCTACGCTTGGCACACGGTCAAAGGTAGGGACCGGCGCCGCGGGCACCCCTGCGGGCACCCCCCATTACACCGACGGCAGACCGCCAAAAATCGGGCACCCCCTTAGGGAATCCCGGTTTTGCGGATCAAGTGCCTTCCTTGGCTGTCGGGGGGGCCTCGTATAAAAAACCGGAAAATCGCGCTGGTTGTCCGACCAAAGCCACCCTACCAACCACGCGCTCGTCGTCGCTGCGCTCGCTTGCCAGTGCTCCGACGCTTTGGCGGTTCAAGCGACCGCAGGAACGGACCGTAATCTTCCCAGTCCTGGTCGTACGGATTGGTCAGCAGGTAGGAGTGCTCCGCTGGCACTTGGAAAGGGCGGACCTCTTGGCTTTTGGCCGTCACTTCAAACGGTCTGTGACTTGGCGGGACGACCACCGGCTCGGGCGCTGCTGGCTCCTGTTTCTCTGGCTCTCCAGCGGCCAAGGCCGGAAGCATTGAGCATGCGAGCAGTAAGCTGATGGACCTTGATAGGTGATATTGGCGGCTCATTTTCCAGCCTCAGCTGCGGCCAGCCGCTGCCATGCGATGTCGTAATAGGCCTGCTCCTGCTCAATGCCGACGAAGCTGCGGCCAGTGCGCAGCGCCGCGACTCCAGTTGTGCCGGAGCCTGCAAACGGGTCAAGGATGATGCCGCCGGGGATGACGGGGCGCACAAGCTGCTCCATCAAGGCCAGCGGCTTTGCGGTCTGGTGTTGCTTCTCGCTTGGCAGAATCGGGATGGTGAGCGAGCCCGGGAACGGGCCGTCGTGGGCCAGCTTGGCGGCGCGGCCCTTGGTGCCCCAGACCACATACTCGCATTGGTGGCGAAAGTAGCCCTTGTGGGGAGCTCGGGCAGCGAGTCCTTTGTCCCAGGAGATAATGCCGCGCCAAGTAAAGCCAGCGCACTGGATGGCATCGGTGATGGTCGGCAGCTGCCGCCAATCGGTAAAGCACAGAAAGTACCCGCCGACCTTCAGCACGCGCAGCGTTTCCGCCATCCACATCAAGCACCACGTCATATAGGAGCGCTGGTCTCGGGCGTCGCCCTCAAACTTGGCGTGCCTGTCGATGCCGTACTTAGACGATGTAGTTGCCTGCCTGCTGCCTATGTGAAGACCGCCGCTTGCGTAAGGCGGGTCGGTGATCACGGCGTCGTAGTGTTCGGCTGGCAGCGTGCGCAGGTGTGCGACGCTTTCCCCGTGCACAAGCGAGAACGTGGGCTTCTTTTGCAGCTCGTCATAGCCACCGCAGTCTTCAGTGAATCGCACCAGCTCGGTCAGGTCTGCGCGGCGCTGGATGTCGCGCTGTTCCTTGTAAGCTAGGACGTGAGCTCGTTGCATCCGGTGATGGTCATAGATCTTGGTGAACGGGATCGCGCCTTGGTCGAGCAAGCCCATTAGGTACAATTGCGAGACGTTCAGCAGGTCAGCGGCCTGCTGGATGGTTAGCAACGGCCCTGTGTCCTCGATGCGCTCGGCAATCACAGCTGAAGAGTTAGACATTGGCCGCCATTGCCAGACCTGCAGACGCAAACAGCGCAAGGGATGCCAGGCCGGGCCGAGCAAGGCGCTTGCGCGGCTCGGGCTTGGTCTGGGCAAAGACCTGCTCCACCGGTTTGGCGCGGCTGGCGTCGATGCACTCGATCATCGCCTCTTCAATCGCGTGCGGCTGCGGCAGCAGCTGCTTGGCGTTGCGGTTGAAACAGTACTGGCGGTCCTCTGGCGCTTGCTTGCCGAGCAGCACGCCGGGCAGCTGCTCATAGCCAAGGTCGCGGGTGTTGGTCTCCAGCGCTGCTTTGACCCGGGCCGGGCTGAGCTTGGTCTTTTTGACCAGCTCGGCCACGCTTGGCTCCGGCCGTAGCTTGTGCCGAGCTTCGCGCTGCAGCTTGCCGATTTGCAGCTGGTCTTTGTGTACCAGCTCGCTGCAGCGGACCAGCGGCAGCTGGCGGCGCAGGTACTGCTGGATCTCGTGGCGCATGCGGAAGTCCGCGAACGTCGAAAAGCACGCGGCCTTTTCTGGGTTCCAGCGGTTGATTGCTTCCAGCAGTCCCAGCAGCGCGGTGTGGCGCAGCTCCTGGTCGTTGATGCCGCGCCTGCGGTAGCGAGCGGCCAAGCTGTAGGCCAGGCCTACGTGCTTTGTGGTGAAGTCCTGTACTGCGCGCTTGTGCCGCTTGGACCCGCGTTCAGTGTCGCGCAGGTGGCAGAGCTGGCGCAGCTCCTGGAGTACTTCGGCAATGACAAACTCGGTCCCGGGGGTTTGATTGGCCATGCTTGCAGAGCGTAGGGATGCGGCCAGACAGTCCCCTCAAACGCGGAGGAAAAACAGGAAATTTTCGACGCTGCTTTGGCAATCGCTTTGCCAAGCGCTTTACATAGACTTGAACATGACCTTGGACATAGCCATAACCCTGTCCCTGCCCGTCCTCCGCGCTGTGCTTGGGTGGCTGCTTTGGGCACGCTACAGCCCCACGCATGGACGCGCGCCACAGCTGACACTGAACAGGTGAAAGCAGGTAAGGAGGGGCTGAACAGCTGTCCGGGGGGACGGGGGGAGTCTGCAGTGGCTCTGTGCTTGACCCACCCGATCCTGATGTGGTTAAACCATCGGCGTCTAAGCGCCCCGGCTTGGTGGATCTAGTTGGGGTGAAATCTTGCAGCCTGTTGGTCCCCCCGAACGGCTGCACAGGTGGGCAAAGGGGCCGTCCTGGTAAGCAGGGGCGGCCCCTTTTCTTTTGCGCTGCGCTCAGTTCGGTTTTGCCATGCGACTTTCAACAGAAGGCGCTGCCAGCAAGACGCGGATCGTCATTTTTGCATCGATGAACACCGATTGGATGACCCGCACATGGGCACAATCCATCGGCGCTTATCTGGTTCCCATGCCAAAAGCAGGCGATGTTTTGGCGGCTTTGAATGTCTGACAGAATCGATGCGTAGTGCACCGCCTCATTGAGCGAATAGCGGAGCGGGCGCAGCATTGCGATGGCTAGATTCAGCCAAAATACCTCATAGCCTGGCCTGCGGTCGGTATACGGCTCCACTTTGCAGGGCGGCGCTGCCTCTCTCACCCGTTGCTCAGAAGCCATCAAAGCCGCTGCATCAAAAGCAGCGCCTGCGGGCTCTCCGGGCAGTAGAGGGCGACCTCCTTTAGAGCCCAGCCCAGCGGGCGCAGGAACTCGGCCAGCTGCTTGGGGTCGTAGCTCTTGCCCCGCAGCATTAGGAACTCGCGCTTGGTGCCGTCCGCCATGCGCACCACGGCTATCCAATCGAGCTCGTAGGAGCCCGGGACCTTGTTGTGGGCCACCAGCTCGATGCGGAAGGTGACATCTTGCGCGCCCCGGCAGTGCCGCAGGATGGGGCCACTTAGCCAGGCCTCGTGCGAGCTGGGCGGGCCGGTCTGCAGGCTTGGCTCTGCGCTGTAGATGGCAGCGACATCGCCCGCAGCTGCTCGGGCTACCCGCACGTCTAGCAGCAGCAGATCACCAGCAGCGGCGCAGGCGGCCAGCTCGCGGAACCACCCGGCCTCGTCCGCTAGGTTTGAGGCGGTGCCGCCGATCATGGTGTACAGCCGCTGCCGCACCGAGCTGGCCGCGCTGCGGTAGCTCATGACCGGGATGGACCGCAGATCGTAGAAGTCACCGGCCAGCGCGAAGACCACCACGCCCAGGCCGTCCAGGCGATCGGCTGCGTGCCGGTAGCTCTCGTTCACCATCACCGGGCTGATGTCGAGCATGTACAGACGAAGGTCCGACATGTCCATGTTGTCCACTAGCAAGTGGATTAGATTGGTCTCCGTTTGACCATCCCCGACGCCTAGCGCATGGACATCGAGCCCGTGCCCCGTCGAGGACTGCGCGACAAGCTCTGCAATCCTGCGCAGCGGCAGCCGGTCCCGGAAGCTCTGCTTATATCGGTGACTGGCGGACATCTTCAGATAGTCGTCCGCCGCTGCACCATCCAGATACAGGTGCGTCTGCTCAAACACGCCGCCGCTTGAGTTGAGCACTTCGACCATGTCTCGCGACATGCTCAGCACGTCATAGTTTGGCGATAGCCAGCACTGCGGCGCAAACTCTGCGGCATGCTTTGGCAGCGACGGTGCATTGATGCCAAGCACCCTGACCTTTTGCAGTGCCGCCAGCGTGCCCGGTGTGGGCTGAGAGTGGCCGGTCTCCAGCCGCTTGATGGTGCGCGGAGACAGGCCGGACGCCCGCGCTAGCTGTAACTGCGACAGCTTCGCTGCGGTCCGTTTTTTAGTAAGAGAAGCCCCAAAATTGGGGTGCAAAGTGGACACATGTCCATGTTTTGGGGTGCTCCGCGTGGACATGTGTCACCTCAAAAATCGTTATTTGTCACCAAGTAGCGCGCATTTGTCACCTTCCCCTAGTAGAGATTGCTTTGTAGTCTTTCGGTACTGGCATTTCCGAAAGTAGGTATTTGATAGATACCAACAAAACCAAACCCAACCGGGCGGTGACTGAATCCGCTAAAACTAGCACAATGGCCAAGTCCGTCAAAGATGTATTTGCAGATATTAAGGACTCAATGCCAAAGCGGAGATCGTATCTACAAAGCAGGCACGCTAGGCCTTGGCACCTTCCGTGGGTTCTGATTGCGTGCCGCGCTGGAGACCAGCCTCCGCTGGGTCGATAGGCGGGTCGCCGACGCCGTAAGCCAGCCAGCACGGGGCCACGTCAAGAGCAATGGCTAGACGGTGCAGCGAGTCAACCTTAGGAACAGCATCGCCGCTCTCGATGAGCTTGACCGTTTGGTAGCTAATGCCAGCTGCGGCGCCCACAGTTCGCAAAGATAGGTTCAATGCCTTTCGCCGGTTCAATACTCGCTGACCGACACCTTTATAACCAAATGTTGGCTCATATGAGCTTAGGTTAATTTCGTCTAGTTGGCGGTCAGAGCGTTTGGTCTTTTCTTTGAATACCTTTTCACCTTCAGAGCCAAACGCTAACCAGCAAGGTTCTACGCCAAGAGCACGCGCGAATCGTTCAACGGTATCAATGCCAGGTACGGTGTGTCCGTTTTCAGTAAGTGACGCCGCTGACTTAGAGCATCCAGGCACCTTCCCTATGGCGGTCATGGTCATGCCGCGCTCCTCGCGAGCTGCGCGGAGCCGGTCTGGCAATGAAAACCACAGGGGATTTTTCTTTCCACTTGTCACAGTCGGTATGTGCGAGACGGTCTGACCGACTGGAATAATTTTTTTTGGGGCACAGGACGTTCGGAACACTTGACACCGGTACGCTTTAGGCTGAAAGTTTCAGCAGTTAGACCGAAAAAACAAAACCTCAGACGGTCCGTTTGGAATTCTTAACACAGATTAGCCGGGCGCACTCGATAAAGGAGTCAAGATGGGAACCATAGGCACAGGAACGGAAGGCAACGAGCAGGCGGTAGAGGAGCGGGCTACGGATGCTTGGCGCAGCAAGAACTTGGTCGTTCTGTTGCTAAGCGGAAGTTCGCTAGGTATCCAGGGCGGCGCGATAGCGTCAACCGAGACGGACCACCTGGGTCTGATTGGCCGATTTGTGTGGACCGAGCCCTGCGTGGGCGAGCTGCTGCAGCTTTCCGACTCTGCAGGGTTGCCCAGAGTGCAGCCCGACCTGATGGTCGCTAGGGTTATCGAGCAGCAAGTGAAGCCATCATCGGTTGAGGATCGCGTGCGTCATGGCGAGGGAAGAAACGCGGCACTTGCAATGGAAGAAGCAGCAGAGCAGCGGCCTACGGATGCGGACGGCGCAGCGGCTGGGGATGATTGGCGCTCGCGGTCTCTTGAAGTTCACCTGAGTGATTGCGGGCAGCCGGCGCGTGAGGTCCGCATCGAAAACGGGCGGATCGCATCTGTCCATTTTTCAGCAAAGCATTTAATAGGTTGGCCAGTTCGGGAATGTCCGCGTGTTGGCGAACCGCTTATGCTTGGCTGTCTTCTCAGGGGCGGCATGATTGACCCGTTTACCGTAGGGGATAACGGACCCGTACTTGTTCTTAACGTGCGCGACCTGAAAGAGGATTGCGCAGCGAAAGAACAGCCAGACGCTGCACCTGCAGCAGAACAGGCAGCTGCAGCCTCAGGGCAATCCGCTAAGAGCGCAGCTCAGAATATGGACCCGCTGCTGTCTGCCTTTATTGATTTAGGGCTGCTCCTAACAGCCACAGGTTCTCTGAAGGCGATGGAAGGGGGTGTGCGAGCCTTCGTAGGTACGGCAAGCCTTATCGAGACGATGGGCGGGACAGCGGAGGAACGGGCGGAAAGCTACCGCATGATGATTGGAAAGATCGTCAATCACTCCCTGTTTTCAAAGAAGGCCAGCAGCCCCGCGGAAGGGAGCGCGGCCCATGTCGGATAGACCACCAGAGGAAGCAAGGCGAACCGACCTACACATGGCGATTGGGAAGCGCGACCCAGCGGTGCTTCAGATGTTCGCTACTTTGATTGAGAAGCTAGGCAGGCCCGGAGATAAAGACAGAGCGCGGCTATTGAGGGCCTTTGCCGTTGCGGTGGTTGCCAGTGATCAGCTCGACGAGGCGGTCAGCAAGTACCGGATATCCGCTATCACGCCGAAGACGTGCGGCTGCATCGACTGCATATGGCTACCCGAGCACTACGGAACCGACGTCTTCGGCTCCTTGGCGGAGCAGGTGCTGTACGGCATGGGATCAGCAATCGCGGACGATGTGCAGAAGCGCGGCCCAGCACTGGCCGGTGCGCAGTTTGCAAAGTTTGAGGCGGTCACTAGGCGCTTGTATTGCGTGGAAGACTTCCGCGCTGCTGACTGCTGCGAGACCGTGCTGGAGCAGCTGCGCAAGGTAATGCCGGAAGTGCTGGCCGCACCGCTGGGACAGCAGCGCAAGGTCGAGACTGTGGCCGAGCACAACGCCCCTGCGGACAGCAACCTCGGTGCGGTGAGCGGTGAAGACATGATGCGAGCGGCGTTGGACGTTCACTCGTTGATAGCTATTGGCAAGGCCAGCGGGGCGCGCGTAATGCTCAACAGGCTGTGTAACCGCGCAGGCCGGCAGCTGTGCGTAACCGACTTTCATCAGTTTGCACCGTCATCGCTGCACTTGGAATCGCTGGCACAGCTGCTGCCGCTATCCCCGGAGCATCTGGACGTTTTGGTTGAGATGGGAGCGCAGGTCCCGGTTGTCGTGTTGCCAGAGCGCATCGACAACGGCGTGGTGTCCGAGCACGTAGAAGACCAGCACACGACAAAGATCGTGGCCGACTCAGGGGGCAGCTGATGACGGTCGATGAGTGGAATCTTAAGTATCCAATTGGAACCAAGGTCCGGGTCACTCTGTACAAAACCTCGGACGGAAATCCCGGCGATACTTTTGACACTGAAACACGCAGCCAATGCTGGGCCCTCGGTCATGGCACGCCTGTAGTTTTGGTCAAGGGAAAGGCTGGCGGCTATTCCGTGGAACCGGGGTGGATGGAGCCGCTTGTACCGGCCCAGCCCGACTCGAAGCCCTCAGTCGTCGCGACTTGGCAGCTGTACCGACAGCGAGAGACCGCAGCGTTCAGAAAGTACGGCGGGATACTGCAGACCTTGTGCGTGCTTGGTTTTGACCAGCTAGAGCGCGTGATCTGCGTCGGCCATGGATGCGCAGGAAAAAAGCGCCGGATGTCGATAAAGAGCCTGCTGCTCCGATACGAGTATGTAGGCGAGGCCTGCCGATGAGCGGGCAGCAGAGCTTAGGGCTGAAGCTCGGCCAGCCTGTTGAATCCGATGTCGTTGGCTCGCTTGACTACATCCACAAGCAGCGTGGGATGCCGTGGGTGGAGTTCGGAATGGTCGTTGAAGTTGACGGCAAGAGCGGGCGAGTAGTTGGGGGGAACTCGCACGGGAACCTGATCGTTCTGTTTGACGGGGAGCAACGGTTCTCAAACTGTCATCCCAAGTGGAAGACAAGGTTTTTCAAAGATGGGACGGTTATCTCCATCGACGGAGAGTTGCTAGACACCGGGAGCACTACATGACAACCCAGCGCAAGACCATGGAAGCAATCCACCTGCCGCCAGGATTTGCGCTGGCGGGTCCCTTCAGCTGCGTTGGCTCACACTCAAACGGGGTGCGGGTCGTGGTCCATGTCAACGCAAGCGGTCGGTATAGCTACATGCTGCAGTGGCCGGTGGACCCCATACGTCCAGCCAGCAGTTTTGTGCAGATACGGTCCCAGGCGGACTACTGCTCCGCTGCACATGCGGCCCGCGTGGGTCTGCGGGCTGCGGGCAAACAGCGGGTCGGCGGGTTCAGTCCGCGGCCCACGCTGCGCAGCTGGTGCGCGCAGCGCTGGCAGAAGGCAAGCCCCTACACCATCTTGGCCGGGGCACTCGTTTTGATTCTTGGTCTGGTGCGGACCTGCTGTCCGGTGCCAGAGGGGAGAGCGGACACCATGGCAACCGGCGTTGTTACTGCAGAGCGAGTCGCGGTCGATACCAACATTTTGCGGACGCCGATGTCTCAGCTATCACCGGCTGAGGCAGCGGCACTGGCTACAGAGTCCCCGGCAGAATGGGGCCTATCGGCCTGGTACGTCGGCTGCTTGGTGTCTACGGTTGGCGAGTTTGAAATGCGGGTGTATCCCGACCATCGCTGGCTCGTTGCTTCACCTGCTCGGATTCTCCGCTCCGGAGAGGCACCAGACGAGGCCACGGCCAAGATGCTGGCCGCTGGGCCGTTTGCCGATTTTGTGTCGTGGTTTGAGGAGCGCGAGTACCGAAACCCGCAGGGGTCTGGATACGAGGGCTCCATAACCTGGGCGCGGCTGGCGGACGGTAGCTTTGGATATCAAGCGACCGTTCAAAGCGGATTCCTAACCCTGGTCGACAGACCGGTTCTAAACCTCGGGCAAGGTCGGGAGCTGATAGAGCTGGCGGTCGCTCAAGACCAGCAGCGGATCTGTGCGTTCTCTCGCATGCACCCCGATGTAGACCCGCGCACAGTTGGCCGCGCAAGCGTGGGTCGAGGCCAGCGCTTTGTGCGTGTCAACCAGCACGGGGGAGTGCTTGCACCCACCGGCGGGCGCGTCTGGCAAGAGTCCTAGGCATGGCGACAAGCACAACCGGGGGCCGTAAAAAGCCCCGCTGGGTCGCGCACGAAGTGCGAGCGCTGCGCGACCAGAACTACCGAGAACTTGAGGACGCCCCAAGCCCTAAGGGCCTCCTGAACTATCTGCTGCTCGGCCTGGGGGGGGAGACCAGTTTCATACCGGGCCTGCTTTTTTGCGGGCTCGGAAGCCTCACCGATGAGCTGCGCCGCTCAGGGGGCTGGACAGACCAGGACGTCCGCCGCTGCATGAATGTGCTGGTCGCCAAAGGGGTGGTCATGCTCGACGAGAGCGTGCCCTGTATCTACATCCCAAGCGTGCGGCGTCAGGAGTGCCAGGAGTGCAGCTCCTTCGGCTCTGCTGTCGAGTGGGGGCGCTGCATGGAAAACTACCGCAGCAGCGGAGAAACGAGCGCGGTCTTTGAGGTCGCAGAGATTGAGCTCATGCGGCAGCTGGCGGCGCACCCCTCCTACCTTGCGAGCTACTTGTCGAGGCGGGCGCATCGCAGCGACCTACAGGGGGAGGCGTTTCTTCGAGGCCTCCTGGCAGAGCAGCCAATCAACCCGGCAACCCCGCGGGACCAAGTGACCGAGCGGCAGCAGATGGCCGAACGGTACCGGCGCGCGCTGCCTGGACGCGAGGAACTATTTACAGAGCCGCAAGTCGAGCCGCTGGCCGAGAGCGCGCCACCCGAGCAGCCAGCGCGGCAGCTGGAGCTCGACATGGAAGCGCGCCAACAAGAGCCAGAGAGCCAGCAGCCAGCAGAGCCCGCAGGGGAAACAGCGCAGCAAGTGCTCGGTCGCTGCTGGCCTCAGTTTGCGCAGCTGGTCGGTGCCAAGCTGCAGCTGCGCACGTCTGCCAAGACCTGGACGGGACTTCCCGAGAAGTGGCAGGAGACACTTTGCGAAGCGTGGGACCAGGCGCACGCAGCAGGCCGGAGGGCTGAGGACTGGGAGCTGCTTGCTTCCTGGGTCCATCGGACCTCGTTTCAGTGGGTTGGAACTAGGGCAGGATACGAACGCTACACGCCCTGGATGTACGTAGTGCGGAACCTGCGCTCGTGCATGACCGATGCCGCAGCGCAGGCGAGACCCGCAGCTCGGGCAGCTGCACCAAAGCCCAAGCCCAAGTCGTCAGAGCAAGCGGTCGAGAAGTTTGCAACCGTCGAGGACCTGGTGCGCTTTGGCCAGAGCTGCAACTTTGGGCGCGAGGCCGAGCTGCCCTCGCTGCTGCGGATTCTGGCAACCGAAAACGGACTAGACGGGGATGAAGCAGCGCGCCTATGGGCAGAAAGGCACTTGGTGCCAGCATGAGCGAAAGCGAAAGCGAAGCAGTAGAGACGGCGCGGAAGCTGGTCATCGACGACCTTGTGCGGCGCGGAGTCATCAGCGCCAAAGACTTGCAGGCCGCAGAAGTTCAAGACGCAGCAGCATTGCCACCGGCGCGACCTCGTATCATCGGAGGGATTGACACCGACGGTCCGCTGCTGGTCGTGGCTAAGGAGACGCTGCAGGCCCACCGGCGCAAGCTCGCAGGCAAGCGGAAGTCAGCGCTCAAGATCAACGTATGCGGGCCGTACAAAGACCGGCGGGTCGTGCTGGCCAGCGGCGCAGACTTTCGGACCCCAAGCCCCAGGATGACGACGATGGGCGAAGCGACGAGGCTGTCCCAGATGCTGCTAGACCTAGTGGTCAACGACTCCGAGCTGACGATTGCGCAGGCGCTGGAGCAGTACCGCGCCTATCGAGAGGCACAAGGGGGAACGCGCGCCGGCTCAGAGCGCACAACCTTTGCGCGGCTGGCTGCGTTCTTTCTCAATCCATCCGATAGCCTCAAGAGCCTGACGCACCGGTCGTGCGACGAGCTCTATAGGACGCTGGCATCTAGGCCGATGCGCAACGGCAAGCCGCGCTCAGTAGCCACCCACCGCGGAGAGCTTGCGCAGGCCAAGACCTTTGGCGCTTGGTGCGTCGAGCACAAGCTGCTGACCACAAACCCGCTGGCAGCTGTAAAGCCCGTCGGGCGCCTGCCTCACGGCAAAGAACAGCTGCGCATTGATGAGGCGCGCAAGCTGGCGGACCGGCTCATCTACCACGCAAAGACAGGCGGACCGGCGCCGCTGGCGGTGCTGGTGGTCCTCATGTGCGGACTGCGAGCCAGCGAGGTTATAGCGCTGCGCGTGCGCGACGTTGACAACCAGGGCAGCGAGCTGGTGATCACCAGCGGCAAGACAGCCAGCGCAGCGCGCCGCGTGCAGGTGCCGGAGGTTCTGCGCCAGCTGCTGCAGGATGCCGCCGATGGTCGCAGCGCAAACGTGCGGCTGCTAAACAACGCCGAGGGCGGCGGGGTCAAGTGGCTGCTGCGGGCGACGCACAAGTACTGCCGCCTTGCTGGAGTGCCCCAGGTGACGACGCACTCCCTGCGCGGCCTGCACAGCTCGCTGGCCATCGAGGCCGGGCAGTCTCCGCGGAGTGTCGCGGACACGCTAGGCCACGCCAGCCCCAAGACCACGCTTCAGAGCTACGCGACCAGTGAGTCGGTGGCCGCTGGGAAGCATCGCCGAGCTGTGGATAGGCTCAAAGCGCCGGAATAGTTACAGCGCACACGTATGGTCATTCCTGCCATACGTGACGCTAGAGCGAAGTTACACCGAAGTTACACACTACGAATCGACAGAAACCGCACGCCCCGAAACCCGCACCCCGTAAGGGGTTACGAGAGCGACGGCGCGAGCCTTATCGGATGTCCGTAGATAACGAATCTACGGACACGGCACGGTTGAGCAATTTGGCACGGCTGCTGCGTTGCGCTGCAGCGCCGAAAATTGGGACCAACAATGAACATCAGCGAACTGGATGAAGCGCAGGGACTAACGGCTGAAATGGTCCGCGACTTTCTAAGAGGTCGTGGCTTTGAGTGCGAAGACGGCTGGAAATGGAAGCACCGTGATGCGCCACGTCGTCTTGTGTATGCAGACCTGCAAAGCGCCCCGCTCAATTCTGAAATCACCCTGCGGGCGCTCAGAATGCACGGTGAATTTCAGTCGGCACAGGAGATGCTCCGCCTGATAAATCCGCGGCTGCAAAAAGGCGTTCCAAGTTTGGCTGCTCGCCGAGCTCATTGCAGGAATGGCGGCATGTGGATCGGGGCTGTTGGAGACTTGGGCCTAGGCGGTTCAATGCTTTTTGTGTCGTTCATGGACCCCGAGCTAGACACCGACGACGGAATGGCTGTTTGGACAGCCGAGGAGTGGTGCAACTACGCCAGCGCTAATGACCTAGAAAGAAAATGCGCTGATTGGAAGTTTTGGCCGGTTGACCTGCATGGAAACAAAGTCCGTTGGCCCGTCGGTCCCGAGGGGATGCTATGAGCTCGGAAGACCCTGTCGTGCTTGCGGTTATTGCCGCGGCTTCCGAGCTGCTGCGATTGGAAAACGGAGTCCGGGCACTGGGTGCCGGTCGGCGCGTATCGGGGCAGCCCATGGTTCAAGCACGAGCAGTACCCGCCAAGGATGTGCTGCTTCGTGGTGCGATTCGATGGGCGCGGCGCGCTAGACAACCTGTCGCACTGGCGGGTGCTGTCGTGGCACCTCAAAGCACCGACGCGCGTCGAGTTTGCGCGCATGGCTGACACGCTAAAGCTCGGGATCGTTGCGCTTGTGACTCCTAACGGAAAGGGCGGCCTAGCCGTCATTGAGCACAAGCGCTCTGTCCCCGTGACCATTCACCGAGAGAAGAAACGGATCCGAGACGTGCCGGGGCGCTTCCTGCTGGCGTGCCAGGTGGACCGCAGACCGTTCGCCTACGGATGCAGCCAGACCGAGAGAAAGCCAGGCGCCAATTGAGCCGAGCGTCGGACATAGCCGGAAAGATTACAGAGCAGCTGCGCCGCAAGGGCTGCGGCGGAAGCGTCGTGATGGGGGACCAACTACATGATGGACTTGGATGTGCAGGAAGCGATGCTGCGGGCCGGGCTGCTCGAAATACAGCGCAAGCGGCAGCAGCTGGAGCAGCAGAAGCAGCTCAAGACCCGCAGAAGATTTCCGCGCACTGATGGAAGCACGCCATCGCTCACCCCGTCAGAACTTGATTCTGCGGCCAGCAAAAATGCTGTTTCAGATTTGAAACGCGCGGGCCTATCCGCTGATCAACTTAGAGGGACCAAATGAGCAATGAAAAGAACGCGCGAAATCTGGTCGGTATGACCGAGGGGGCGAAGAAGAGGGCGGCGCTTTATCAGTCGCTCTACAGTCAAGATACCAGCCACATAAAGATGACAAACAAGCAGCTGCGCCTGGTCTGGCGCAGCGTTTGGCCGCTTTCTAACTGGGCGCGCGGACAGCGAGAGAAACTGCGCCTAAATTACCGCATTGGACAGCGCCTGCGCCCGTGTCCTGGGTGCGCGAAGTGCTTGAAATGCCCCTGTGGAAACATTGCTGCGTGCATCGGACTGTATGAACCATGGTCTAAGCATCAAAAGCCAGAACCTGCCTGCGACGAATGTTGCGGCCACGGTTGCGAAGATGGCCACTGCGACAAGCTAGCCAACGCTGTTGAGTGCAATGGCTCCGGCGTGATCTATGCGCGAAAAATGAGGAGCAACTAAAGGTGAATACACGCAGACCCTGGGGGACAGGTAGCGTTGAACGGCACGGCGCGGGGTGGCGCTGGGTTGCTCGCATCGATGGACGGCGCGTTCAGTCGCGCACCTACGGCACGCAACAGGAGGCCACCGAAGTTCTGGCCGCTGCGCTGCAGCTGCTCCAGTCCGGCCAAGTAGCGCCCGAGGTCGGGCTCACGGTCGGCACCTGGGGCCAGAAGTGGCTGCTCCGGAGGAACAACCGGAACCACCAGGACGACGCAGCGCGGTGGTCCCGTCACATCGAGGACAGCTGCCTGGCTGATATCCCGCTGCTCAAGTTGTCGCGTCGGCACGTCCGGGACTGGCTGAGCAAGCTGCAGCGGAAGAACTCGGCCAAGCCAGGTAGCAGCGGCAAGGTCGCAGCCGGTACCGTGCGGCATTGCCTGAACCTGCTAAGGCGCGCACTGGCAGACGCGGTCGATGACGAATTGATCAATCTGAATCCTGCGGCGGGCCTGCGGGTCGAGCAGCCAGCAGAGACCACAGAGCCGTGGACCTATCTTGAGCTTGCAGAGATTGCGCTAGTGGAGCAGATGGTGGTCGAGCAGCCGCAGCGCGGCGCGCTCATGCTGGCAATCTACAGCGGGCTGAGACAGGGCGAGCTGATAGGCCTGCACTGGCAGGACGTGGTCTTTGGCGAGCGTCCGCAGCTGGTGGTCAGGTACAGCCACGGCGGGCCGACCAAGACCGGAAAGATCCGGCGCGTGCCGCTGCTTGGTCCAGCTCGGGCAGCGCTGGCCGAGCTGCAGCAGCTGGCCGGCATGCCAGCCGCAGGCCTTGTCTTCCCCGCACCAGGAGGAGACCGGCGCGGGCGCGGTGACGACTTCGGCTGGGCCACAAAGAAGCGCGGCGCGCAGCGCGTGCAAGTGGGCATCAAAGACCGGCTCGGGATTGCGCGCAGCGTGCGCTTTCATGACCTCCGGCACACGACAGCCAGTCACCTGCTGATGGGCAGCTGGGGGCAATCCTGGTCTCTTCCTGAGGTCGCCGCGTTCCTGGGTCATGCCAGCGTCAAGATGACCGAGCGCTACGCGCACCTGAGCGCTGACCACTTGCACCGGCGCGCTGCTGAGACTGCAGCAACACCGCCAAGTTGTCCCCAAGTTGTCCCCAGCGCTGCGGCAAAGTCGGCAGAGTCACCGACGATGCGCCCGACAGGAATCGAACCTGTGGCCCACGGCTTAGAAGGCCGTTGCTCTATCCAACTGAGCTACGGGCGCTGATGCAACAAGCGTTAGGGATTTGCAGCTCCCTGCTACTGAGGGA
>Ga0075163_10000992_pt1 | contig 37829 bp, 41 predicted proteins | sample JI1023141ADNA_FD_71478 | JGI IMG/M metagenome (GOLD analysis project Ga0075163, IMG submission 71478) | Wastewater effluent complex algal communities from Wisconsin, to seasonally profile nutrient transformation and Carbon sequestration -... | ecosystem: Engineered > WWTP > Effluent > Algae...
GCTGATCGAGAAGAACGGCTACCTCAGCCCCGCCGCCGCGCGTCAGAGATGGCTCGACCAGAACCTGCCGTGCGCGGCATAGTGCAACCTACTGTCCAAGGGACCGGGTGCGGTACACGAAGAGGTAGTCGAAAGAGAGTCGTGGCTTGAGAGGATTGCTGGCACAGTGGGTCTCGAAAAGTGGATGTGGAAATCGCGTCGCGGCCTTCTGATCGCAATCATTGTTGTGCCTCCGGGCATAAGCGGGCTCATTGATTTTTGGTCACCACCAATTAGAGCCGGTATTGAATATGCACGGCCGTACATTGGTGTGATTGAGAACACTGCCATTGCGCTCGGCCAGAGGATGGTTGTATTTCTTCCAGAGCGAGGTCCCGAAAGGCTTGACCCAATCTACCCACATGCGATTCTAGCCCCAGCCGTTGGACAGATGATTACTGTCGCAGCAGGCATCACGAACATTGACGTCAGGGTCTATCGTCTTGCGTACCCCCGATACGATCCTTTAGATGGTCTTGGGCCTTCTCGCTTCGGTGGTAGATGGAACTCTCCCGGTCCACGCCTTCTCTACACATCGGACAGCATTCTCACGGCCATCGAAGAGCTTCGTCCGCATTTACCACTCAACTCTCTTAAAAACTTTGTTCTTCATGAAATTAGGGTCTCAGCGCTTGCAGAGATCCTTCCGAGGGATCGTTCGAAAATCCTGATTGATGATTCTTATGAGGCTTCAAGACAAGTAGGAGACGACTGGATTAGGCGTGGTCAGTCGGATGTCTTGGTCGCGCCGAGCAGTGTCGATCCATTCGGCCATACGGTCGTTATCAACTTGGCGCACGCTGAGCGGATGGACATCAAGCTTGCCAGGAGCACCCCCATCAGTCTGTAAGGGTGATGGGGACTTGGCCAGCCAAGTTCATTCCGGAAACCCGCCCCCAGCCCAATTCGTCACGATCAGCCCCGGCACGGCATCTCGCGCCCGCTCCGCATCCCGCGCGAGGTCCAGCCGCTTCTTCAGCCTGACCTGCGGGACCAGCAGGAAGATCGGCACGGTGGTGAGCCCCCGGCCGGTCTTCGAGCGCGACGCCACTGCGCGCCCTTTCGTGTTCAGCCGCCCCTCGGCCACGAGCAGGCTCGGTCCGGTGCGCCGATAGACGAAGCGCAGGCGCAGGCCGGTGCGACGCTCCCATTCGCCGGGGGTGATCCGGCCACCCCGGAGGGACTTGCCGGCTGCGGCTGTGGGGATCGCCAGCCAAAACCCGTCCTTGGAGCGGATCAGCGGGCCGGTGTCGTGAGCGCCGACGATGACCGGAGCCTTCGACCAGACCAGCGCGGCGGCGTTCAGGCTGTCCCGGCCTTTCGGGAACTGCTCGGAGCGGATGGTGCGGGCGAGCCGCGCCCCGAGACCCGCGCCGGTGATCTGCGCGCGCCAGGCGGTCTTGAGGCCGCTCCCGGCGTCGCGCATCGCCGTGGTGACGGCTTTCTCGCCGGCACGGGTCTCAGTCTCCATGATCCGGGCGATGTCGCCGATGATGTTGACGCCGAGCTTCATGCAGGCCTCAGATCGACGGTCCAGACGAGCCGTTCGCGGTCGCGGACCGGCTCGCCCTCGATGAGGAAGGCCTCGTGGCAAATCTCGACGCGGTCACCGGGGCGTGGGTCCGCCACCTCGACGACGCGCAGGTCGATCCGGGTGGTCTCGGACCAGAGCCTCGCATCGCCGAGGTCGGTGACGGCATCGGCCCGCCGGGCGACGACGCGCACCAGCAGGGGCGCGCCGCCGTCGGCGATATAGACCGCATCCCGGCCGATGTTCGGGTCGGCGAAGAGCGTGTCGACAGCAGCGGCAAAGGCGGACATCACGTGCGCCGGGCCGAGCGCAGCACCTGCGGCCGGGTGCAGATCGGCAGTGGATTGCTCTCGATCTCCAGCCGCACCCATTCGTCGCGATCCCGATCGGGGATGGTGCGGGCGTAGAGCGGCAGACCCAGCGTGTTCACCGTCTCGAAGGTGTCCGCAGGGGCGTGGTAGATCTCGAACAGCCCCTCGACGCCTTCGGGATAGAAGAATGCCTTGTCGGTCGGCACGCCGAAGCCCGCGCCACCGCGGTAGCGCCGGAAGGTGATGCCGCCGAAGCTGACCTCGTCGGCCACCCGGCCGCGCAGATCGGCTGCGGCAGCGGTGTTGAGATAGGTCTCGCGCACCTCCTTGTGGGCCACCAGATCGGCGAAGAAGGCCGAGCCGCATTCCGCGCGCACCTGCACCGCACCTGCCGCAAGCCCGCCCATCGACGCCTCGACGTCCTCGATCAGCGCCTGGCAGCGCTTCCGGAGCGCACCCGAGGTCGGGCTCGCATTGTCGAGGTCGAAGTCGATCTCGGGGCTGGGCGTGATGCCGAACTCGGTGAAGTAGCTGATCACCGTCGCACCGTCCTTCGGATCCCTCACGATGCCCTGAATGCCGTTCAGCAGGTGGTACTCGAAGGTGGCCTCGGCATCCTGGCGCAGGCGGCCGAGCTTGCGCGCGACCTCGCTCTGCACCTGCTGGGCCGCAGTTTCCGAGCCGAAGTCGCGGATGCCCTGGATCTCCGAGGCCCAGAGCACGTCCTGCTTCTTGAACTGGCGGCAGACGAAAGCGCGCATCTCGCGCCGCTCGGGTACCTGCTGTTCATACGCCGAGCCGCGTTCGGAGAACGGGATCAGCGAGAGGGTGCCGTCGCGGCTCTCGATCACGACGGTGCGGGACCGCACCCCACGCCGCGAGAACAGGCCAGCGCCCGACAGGATCGCGGGCCGGAAGGGGATGTTTTCCAGCGCGCGGGTGAGTTCGATGATGGTGAAGGCATCGCCTTCGAAGATGTCCATGGTGGCCATGGGAATGCCTCCGGTGCATGGATTTTGTGGGACCGCTGGCGGAGATCAGCGGACGAGGATGCCCGCGGCGAGGAGCGCCACATGGGCGGCCGCGATCTCGGCTGCGCTGAGGGTGCCCGCGAAGACGAGGTCATGGCGGTTGACGATCGCGGGGCCGCGGACCACGGCGACGGCAGGCGCATCGCCCGCGCTCGCATCCGCCTTGCCCCAGAGCACCGCGACGGCGGTCTCGGTGCCGTCGACGGCCGCGGGATCGTGGGCGGCGTATTTGCCGGAGGCGGTGATCCTGCCCAGCACGGTGCCGGGATCGAGCGTGCCGGTTGCAATGGTGATGGTCTCGCGGGTGTAGTCGCGGAACGCCTCCCAGACGAGGAAGCCGCCCGCGTGCGGGGTTTCGGTGAGCGTGGTCATGAGTCATCCTTTCAGCCTGAAGGTGCGGGCGACGATCTCGCCCCATGGGCGGGTGCTGGCGGGGCGGCCCGGCTGCGCGTGATGGCCGGCAATCTCGGGCTCGGCCTCCGCTTTCACTGCGAGCAGTGCGGCGCGGACGTGGTCGAGGTCCGCATCGCTTTCCAGAAAGCGCCCGGCCATCTGCGGCTGACCCGCGAGGCGGCAGAGGTCGATGACGGCGCGGGCATGCGTGATCGCCTCCGCGCGGATCGCCGCGGGATCAGGCGGTGCGCCGCCGGGCGGTGGCGTCTCAACCGGCTGTTGGGCGTTGGTCTCAGCGATCTCTTCTTCCACCGCGACAGAGGCCACATCGTTCCTCGCGGCCGCGCCGGTGGCCTCGTCGGCATCGGTGCTGGCACCGCTGTTGTCGTCACCGCTGTCAGCTCCGGCCGCGATCGCTTCTGCCAGCGCCGGCGGCGCGTTGCGGAAGCGCGCGACATCGAAGCGCGCAGCGATCCGCACAGGTTCGGCAAGCCGGTCGGCAAAGCCGAGCACCTTCGCCTCGCTCGCGTCCAGCCAGGTCTCGGCGGCCATCAGTCCGGCAATCTCGTCGATCGAGCGGCCGGACTTGGCGGCATAGCCGGCAGCGAGGCTGCCGCCGACCTTGTCCAGCGCCTCGGCCATGGCCCGCATGTCAGAAGCGGTGCCCATCACGAGACCGGAAGGGTCGTGGATCATCAGAAAGGCGTTCTCCGGCATGACGATCTCGTCGCCCGCCATCGCGACATAGGAGGCCGCCGAGGCGGCGATGCCGTCGATCCAGACCGTGACCGTGCCCGCGTGCCGCTTCAGGGCGTTGTGGATCGCCACGGCGTCGAAGACCGAGCCGCCAGGGCTGTTCAGCCGCAGATCGACCGGGGTCCCCTCGGGAAGCGCCCCGAGTTCCGCAAGGAACCCCTTCGCCGAGACCCCGTAGGCGCCGATCTCGTCATAGATCGCCACTTCCGCGCCGGTTGCCCGGGCGCGGATCGCATACCAGCTTGCCATGTCATCACTCCTGTTCGGTGGCGGGATCGGTCGCCACGGCGCCGTCGCCGCTGTCCTCGCGCGCGCCATCGCCAGGATCCGGCCGCGTCGCCGGTGTTGCCCGCGCCCCCTGCGTCTCGCCGGAGCCGGTGCGGTAGCCGAGACCGAGGGCAGCGACGCGTGCCGCATCGGCGGCGTTCTCGCGGTCCACTTCCTCGATGTCGTAGCCGGTGGCCTCGACCACCTTGCGCCGCGAGGTGATGCCGGCCCCCATCGCCAGCACCTGTGCCTGGATGTCCTTGAGCGGATCGACCCAGTCCCAGCGCGGCGGGATCCACTGCACCGGCCGCGCGGCTGCGGGGTTGTCGAGACCGAGCGCGCCCGAGAGCGCGGCCGTCTCCAGCCAGCGCCGCCAGACCGCGCGGCAGAGCTGGTGCACGATCACGCCATGCTGCAGCTGGCCGATGCGGCGGCGGAACTCGACCAGCTCCGCACGCAAGCTCGAGTAGTTGGCCTGCCGGACATCGCCGGTGACCAGGTGGTAAGGCAGCCCGAGAGAGGCCGAGACCGCCAGCAGCGTCCGATACTGGAACGCCTCGTAGCCGCCGCCGACATCGGCTGGCGCGGAGAACTTCACGTCCTCCCCCGGCAACAGCACCTGCATCGTGCCCGGCTCGAGGCTGGCGATGGCGGCGCCGTCGGCATCCACCTCGGCCTCGCCCATCATCGGCTCTTCCGGGGCGGTCTTGGTGATGAAGCCCGCAAACATCGCGGCGGTCTTCTTCCGGTCGAGTTCGGCGTCGTCATACTGGTCGAGCAGGAAGAGCCGCACCATCGCCGGTGCGACATGCGGCAGCCCCCGGATCTGGCCGGCGTCGATGGGCCGATAGATGTGCAGCACATCCGCGGCGGGTACGCGCACCGTCTCCGGGATCACGTCGCCGATGACCCGGCCGCCCTGATCGGTGCTGTCGCCCGGGTGACGGCGGCGGAAGTGATAGGCCACGCGGCGGCCGATGCTGTCGAACTCGATCCCGCAGCGGATACGGCTGCCCGATGGCAGCACCTCCGTCTTCTCGAAGGGCAGCATCTCCGACTGCAGCAGCTGCAGTTGCAGCGGGACCATGAGCCCGTCCTCGGCCCGGCGCGGGCGCAGGCGGACGAAGCATTCGCCCGCCACGAACATCTCCCGCGCCACCATGGCCTGCAGGCCGTAGAAGTCGGTTAGCCCGTCGGCATCGGCCTCGTCGGTCCAGGCGAGCCAGAGCCGCTGAACGTGGTCGCGAACCGCCGCATCCTCGATCAGCGAGGATGGCTTGATGCCGTCTCCGACGAGGTTTGACGCGAAGGCCTCGCAGGCATTCGCCGCGTAACCGTTGGTGACCACCAGTTCGCGCGAACGCGCCAGCAGCCGCGGGCCGCCCGAGGCGACCAGCGTGTTGATGTTCTCGAGCGGCGGGTTCCAGCCGCGCAGGCGGCGCTTCGCCATGGCGCCCTCGAGGCGGGCGCGCACCGCGGCAGGGCCGCCAGAGGGCCGGCGGCGAAGGCGGTCGAAGAGGCCCATGTGGTCAGAGCCCCTTCGCCGTCGTCACGCGCACATGCCGCACGATCCGCCGCCCCTCGGCCGCCGCGATCTCGCGGTCGAGCGCCTCGATGGCCCGGTCGATCTCGGCCACGCTGCGATAGTCCACGGTCTTGCCGTCATAGCTGACCCGCGCGACGCCCGACGACCGCTGCGCGGCGAGCGCCTCACGGCGGGCGCGGAGCTCTGCGGCCGTGGCCATGGATCACCTCATGTAACTGGAGTGCACGGTCCGGCGTTGCGGGCTTCGTCGAGGCGCGGCCGGCCTCGCCAGCGGGCTGTCCGCAATTGTCGCATCCGCGGCCGACGCGCCCAGCTGCGCTTCCAGATCGGCCCAGCGTGCCTCCGGCCAGCGATCCGCTCCGAGGATCCATGCGGCGGCACGGGCGTAGACGCGGGTGTCGAGCGCCTCGTTGCGCTCGCGCAGCTTCTGCCATTCGAGCCGGGTGAACCCCCGTTTCGTGCGGACCGTCACCAGCTGCTCGGCGGTCAGCTGCTTCAGCCATTCGCTGTCCGCCCAGTCCGGCAGGTGGATCGTGCCGGCCGGAAAGACCGCGCCCTCGGCCCGTTCCTCTGCCGTTGGCCGCTCCTGCCGAAGGAAGCGGTAGGTCTCGGCCTTGAAGGTCGAGGTGGCGACGGTCCAGAGCCGCGCCCCGCGCCGGAGCCGCTTGCCGGCAACGGTCGCATCGACATAGGTCGGCCCCGTTACCGGGCTCGTCCGGGTGAAGCCCTCGACGCCTTTCACGGGCGCCACCTGCGCGAAGCCGACCTTGCGCGACCATGCATAGACGGCGCTGGTCTCGAACCCGGAGTCGATCGCGAGCCGCGCCAGCGTCATCGGCTGGCCGGAGGCGTGTTCCCATGTGCGCCCGAGCAACTCGGTCAGCTCCTGCCAGCAGGTGGGATCGCCGGGGCCGCCCTCGATCACGACGTGATCCACCAGCCAGCTTTCCAGCCCGCGACCCCAGGCCCAGACATCGACCTCGATCCGGTCCTTCTGCACGTCGGCCCCGGCGGTCAGGAACAGCCCGCCTGCGGGCACGATGCCGGGCTTCCACGCCTCGCGCCGGTCATAGAGCCGTTGCCAGTCCGGCGCTTCGCCACTCTCGACCCATGTCTCGCCGAGGATCGTATTGCGGAACGCCTTGATCGCCTCGTCCGACCCTTGGGCCGCCTCCCAGCCGCGGGCGATGCGCGGCCAGCTGAGCCAGCCCACCGGCGAATAGAGGGCCGAGAGGTGGTAGCCGACCGTGGTGGGATCGGCAGCCACGGCGGTCGCCCGCCATTCGCCCCCCTCCAGCATCGCGGTCTTGTGGTGTTCTGCGATGGGCCGGTCGCAGCCCTCGCAGTGATATTCCGCCGTCTCCGGCCGCCCCTTCTGCCAGCGCAGCCGCTCGAACTTCAGCCATTGCATCGAACCACAATGCGGGCACGGCACGAAGTAGCGTCGCTGATCCGACGCCTCGAACTCGCGCTCGATGCGCGACAGCCCCCGGATCGTGGGCGTCGAGACCAGCAGCACCTTGCGCCGATGCGCGAAGGTCAGCGACCGGGCTTCTGCCAGCGTGACCGGATCGCCTTCCTCGTCGGCCGAGGCCGGATAGGCGTCGACCTCGTCGAGGAAGATGTAGCGCGCCGGGGTCGAGCGCAGCCCGACCGCCGAGTTCGCGCCCGTCATGATCAGGATGCCGCCCGCGAATTCCTTCGACAGCATGGTGTTGCCGGCGTCACGCGAGCGCGCCGGTTTCACCCGTTCCCGCAGCTCGGGGCTCTCGTCGATCAGCGGGTCGATCCGCTGGCGCGAGTTGCGCTTGGCCAGTTCCACCGTCGGCTGGACCGCCAGCATCGGCCCCGGCGCCTGGTGGATGGCGAAGCCGATCCAGTTGTTGCCCGCCTCCGTCGCGCCGACCTGTGCCGCCTTCATGAACACGACCCTCTGCGTTGGATCGCCGGGCGACAGCCGGTCCATGATCTCGCGCATGTAGGGCGTGCGCACCGTCCGGTACCGCCCGGGTTCGGCCGAGGCGCGGCCCGAGAGCATCCGGTGCCGGTCAGCCCATTCCGAGACGGTCAGATCCGGGTCAGGCCGCAGCCCGCTGCCCCAGGCGCGGAGGATCTCGCCCGCGCCGTCGAAGTCCGTCAGGCCATCGCCGCTCTCATCGGAAGTCGGGCCGGACCTCGGCGAGTTCGTCGAGGTGGGCGCGTACATGTTTCTCCAGGACCTTCTGCATCGCGGCTGGCTCCACGGTGATCTGCTGGCCCGTCGCGTCGCTGCACGAAGCAGAAAGCTCGGCCGCCATCAGCGCCGCCGCGCGCGCGGGCCAGGTCACCCACGCGTCCCGTTCCTCCCGCGCCAGCCGGAACACCAGCGCCAGCGCGCGGGCCCGCTCGATCAACTCCCCCTTCAGCTTCTGGAGCCGGATGCGCCGTTCCTGCGCCTTCAGCACCTCGTTCGCGGTCTTGGCCTGCAGGAACGTCGTCCCGCCGCCGACTGCCGGAACCGCCAGCCCGTTCGTCACTCCGGACGCGCCACTGGCGCCTCCGGTTTCGCTTTCGCGAAATCGCTCCTCACCCCGCAGCGTGTCGTGGACCGCCTGGATCGCCGCCTCAGGGACGGGCTTCAGCTTCGGCGCGGGCGGCTTTCTCGTCTTCGACGGGTCCGTCGTCTCGGCGCGCCGGGCGTCGCTGGCGGCCGCGTTGATGCTGCCGTCGGGATAAAGGACCAGCCGCTCGGCCGTCTTCGCTTTCTGGATCGCGCCCCGCGACAGCCCGACATGAGCGGCGTACTGGCGCTCGCTCATGCCCTGCATCGACGGCTCCGATTATCATTCAAGATCATGTGCTTATCGAGTTGATAAGCAGGGCGGACAGAGGGAACGTGTCTCCACAAGGACGATGCAACTCGCCAAGGAGCCACCACGATGACCACCCGCCTGAACCCGATCACCACCCCGCGCCACGAACTCTGCGCCGAGAAGGCGCGCCGGAACAAGGAAGCCGCGCTCGCCGCCTTCATCGGCAAGAAGGTCGAGATCGACGAGATGCTCGCCCGCCTGCAGGCGCTCAGCGACGACCATTTCAACTGCGCCCCCGACGAGGTGGGCTGGGCCATGGTCGGCACCCTCGAACACTACGCCAGCCTCCTGAAGCGCATCACCGACAGCGCGTTCGGCGAGGGCGAGCACGCCCGCTGATCTCCGGCACTGCCGGCACTCCCGCCGCGCCAACGCGCGGCTCGGGGTCGTAGGAGGGTCGCGACGGTCGCGGCCCCGAAACCGGAGACCCCAGATGACCAAGCTTTCCGCCACCCAGCTCGTGATCCTCAGCGCCGCCGCGCAGCGCGAGGACCGCAACGTCCTGCCGCTCCCCGGCTCCCTCCGCGGCGGCGCCGCCGCCAAGGTGGTCGGCGCGCTGCTCGCCAAGGGCTTCCTCGAAGAGGTCGAAGCGGACATGCGCAAGAGGGAGCCCGTCTGGCGCGAGACCGGCGACGGCCACGGCGTCACGCTGGTCGCCACCGACGCCGGCCTCGCCGCCATCGGCATCGAGACCGAGGACGCGAACGCGCCTGCGGGCGCAACGGACGCGCCGACCGAGGAGCCCGCGCTGGACACCGCCGCCGGGATCGAGGCCGCGCCCAAGGCGCGCACGCCGCGCGAAGGCACCAAGCAAGCTCAGCTCATCGCCATGCTGCGCGCGCCGGAGGGTGCGACCATCGAGGAGATCATGGCCGCGACGGGATGGCAGTCGCACACGGTGCGCGGCGCGATGGCCGGGGCGCTGAAGAAAAAGCTGGGGCTCGAAGTCACCTCCGAGAAGGTCGAGGGGCGCGGACGGGTCTACAAGTTGCCCGCCGCTTGACGCACGCGGACCCGACGAGAAAACGACCGCCGTCCCTCGGGGTCGGCGGTTGCTCATCTGGTGCTCCGCATCCGGATCGCCTCGAACAGACGCCGCAGCAGGAACCCACGTGCCAGAGAGATGCCGACGAACGCAAGGCCGATGGTCAGATGCTCACCGAGGCCGGTCTCGATCCCGAACCACGGGAACACGACGATCTGCGTGGCGATGGCCAGCACATAGCCGATCACGACATTCGTCACGGATTCGGCCAAGGACATCAGGCGGCTCTGCTGCATCGCAATCCCTCCGACAGGCATTCCAGAAAGGCCGTCACGAACTCCGCCGCGAGCGGCGGCACGATCGCATTGCCGTAGCCCCTGAGCAGCCCCATGCGGCCGGGTATCCCATCAGCCAGCGGGAATGTTCCGGGCTCAACCGGTCGCCAGCGTCCGTCCCGGCAGCGGAGCCAGTCAGGGTCTCGCCAGACGCCGTCCGTCGCGCCGGCCCCGGCGGGATTGACGAGGGGTCCGTCCAGGTCAACAACTTCACCGTCCTGCGGCTGGCATCGGTGTTGCCGGCCGCGTTGTAGCGCTCCGTAGCCGGTGTCCCTGCCATCGGTGTCGGCCAGCCTGCCAGCCAGACCTGCCTCCCCAGCAGCGCGTTGATCGGCACCGCCGGACATTCCGATCCGTCCTTGTGGTCCCGCGCCGAGGCCGTGGCCCAGCCAGCCATCGCCGGGTTCCATTGCGACGGCGCCGAAGAACAGCCGCTGGCGGATATGCGGGGCGCCGATGCACGCAGCCGGCAGATCGGCCGCCGCGACGGCGTAAGATGCCGCTTCCAGGTCAGTCGCCAGAGCGTCGAACCACGCCCAGTCAGCCGTGCCCTCAGCCGCTGTTCCAGCCGTTCGGCCAGATGGGCCGAGCACCGCCGCGCTGGCGACCTGCTCGCCGAAGACGAGGTCCGGACGGCAGGCGGCAACGAGGCGCAGGAATGCGGGTGCGAGGTGGCGGTCATCGTTCTGTCCCTTGCGCTGCCCGGCCTGGCTGAACGGCTGGCAGGGCGGCGATCCGGTCCAGACCGGCCGGTCCTCGGCCACGCCGGCAAGGCGCAGCGCATGGGGCCAGCCGCCGATCCCGGCGAAGAAATGGCATTGCGTAAAACCCCGCAGGTCGGACGGCTCCACGTCGAGAATGGATCGTTCGTCCACCTCGCCAGCCGGAAGGTGGCCGGCGGCGATGAGGTCCCGCAGCCAGGCGCAGGCGGCGGGGTCGGAATCGTTGTAATAGACGGCCATCAGGCGGCAGCGTCGGTGTCTGTGTCCTCGCCCAGCCGCTCGGCCCTTACGGCTGCGAAGCTCCGGCCATCGCCATCGAGGATCGCCTCGCGCCCCGTGTCTGCCTGCCAGCGTTCGACGGCGACATCGACATAGGCCGGGCTGATCTCCATCGCGAAGACGCGGCGGCCATTGGCCTCGCCCGCCATGATCTGCGATCCGGAGCCCGAGAACGGCTCGTAGCAGAGGCCACCCCGTGCCACATGCTGGCGCATCGGGATGCCGAAGGCGTCAAGTGGTTTCGGGGTCGGATGGTCGGGCCGCTCGTCCTTGGCGAAGCTGGGCATTTCCCAGGTCGAGGGCAGCGTCTGCTCGGCCACCTTCGGCGGGCGGTTGGGGCGGCGCCAGCCCATGAAGCAGGGCTCGTGCTTCCAGAGGTAATGGGAGCGGGTCAGGACGCCGCGGTCCTTCACCCAGATGATCTGCTGGTTGACGAAGGCCCCGGCCTTTTCCCAGCAGGCTTCCAGCATCGCCTGACGACGTGAGGCGTGCCAGCAATACCATGCGGCGTCCTCGGTGATGGCTTCCGCCACGGCCGCCGCGATGAAGCCGTCGTAGAGATCGGCCCCCTGCGAGCTGTCGTCCCAGGTGACGCCGTAGCTCTGACTCCAGTCCTTGTTGCGTGTTGGATGGTTCGAGCCGTCGTAGTCCACCAAGTACGGCGGGTCGGTCGCGAACAGCACCGCCCGTTCACCATTCATCAGCCGGCGCACGTCGTCGTGGCTGGTGCTGTCGCCGCACAGAAGCCGGTGGTCGCCGAGGATCCAGAGATCGCCCGTCCGCGAAGCCGGATTGCGCGGCGGTTCGGGAATGGTCACCGGAGGCAGAGAGCCCCCGGCGCCACCTTCTTCTTCACCGCCCCCGTCCGGATCGAAGGCCAAAAGCTTGTCGAGTTCGCCGTCGGAGAAGCCCACGAGCGACAGGTCGTAGTCGTCGGCCAGCAGGTCCTTCAGCTCAGCCGACAGCAGCGCCTCGTCCCAGGTGCCAAGCTCCGTCAGCTTGTTGTCCGCGATTCGGTACGCCCGCCGCTGCGCCTCGGTCAGATGACCGAGCACGATCACCGGCGCTTCGGTCAGCCCCAGCTGCGTGGCGGCCAGCACGCGCCCGTGGCCCGCGATCAGCTCTCCATCTTCGCCCACGAGGCAGGGCACAGTCCAGCCGAACTCGGCCATGCTGGCGGCGATCTTCGCGACCTGCTCGGCGCCATGCGACTTCGCGTTCCTGGCGTAGGGCTGGAGGCGCGACAGCGGCCAGGTCTCGATCCGCTCGGGGGCGAAGGCGAGGGTCATGCAGGTTCCTGTCGATGGTCGATCGGCATCCGCCGGGTGGACTCCGGCACGGAGGGGTCCACCGGCTTCCGGCCGGACTCCGGCATCCGCGGGGTATCCACCCTGGGCGGCCGGTCAGATGTTTGAATTCACGAGGGTTTCGGGGCGTCGCTGCTGGACGCTGGACTCGGGTGGCTTCCCAAAAATCCGGCCCTGTCGCTGGCGAAATGCCGAGCCAAGCCCGCCAGCATAAGTTTCGGCCCGAAAAGGAACCGAAAAACAAAGGCTTGGCGGCCTGGACCCCAGCTGGACTCCGAAATCCAGCCACGGTGTCCACCTCGGGATTGGCGATGGTTCGCCCGAGCACACGACCCCGAGTATATCGCCATGGATAGCGTCGGAGGGGCGATCTGTCTCGTCTTGCGGTGTCTCGCCGGAAATTGTCTCACGCGACCGTCGAGCCTTGACAAACTCAGTGCGCCGCCTGCGCCACCACGAACTCCATCGACCGCTTCTGCGGCACTCGCCTTCCGTTCAGCTGCCACACGATCACCGCGATCCCGTACTGCCAGCGCCGGTTCGCGGTGGCGCGGCTGATGCCCAACTCCCAGCAGATCGGCTTCCACGGCTTGCGGTTTGCCCGAAGCCAGAGCAGGCGCGCATCGGCAGGGTCGAGCCAGCGCAGCCAGAGCAGAGCATCCTCGGCCTGCGTGATGTCACGCGGCCCGGGCTTTGGTCGGCGCATCTGCGGCTCCTGGCCGACCTTGTCGGCGAAGCTGTGGAAGTACTCGGGCCAGGCATTGAAATAGCCCTGCGGCTTCACCTCGGGCAGCGAACGGAACACGTCGGCGGCGCTCTCGAGCCGGTCCTCGACCATGGTGGGCGTCCAGTCAGCCATTGGCGGCCTCCCGGTCGTCCGCCCGAGGCCCATACAGCTTCTCTCCGAGCTGACGGACCAGCTCGCGCTCTGGCCAGGTCAGGCGGTGGTCGTCGACGGAGACGGCGAGCACGCCTTCGTCATGCCAGCCATCGCGCTTCACCTGATCCGGATCCCGGCGCGAGCCGCCGTAGCCTTTCGGGTACCACCTCATCCCAGGCCCCCGTTCGTCTCGATCGCCCAGTGCAGGATGGCGATGGCGTCGGCCTCGTTGTCGTCGGCGGGCGAGAACCCCCGTGCTCGCGCCGCGGCGATCATCGCCTCCTTCGGTGCGTTGCCCTTGCCGGTGGCGTGGCGCTTGATTGTGCCGACCGGAACGCCCTCGTAAGGAACGCCCCGCAGTTCAGCCCACGATGTGAGCGTGGCCATCAGCCCGCCGTAGATGTGGGCCGCGTCGGTGCCGGCGTGCCGGCGGACCTCCTCGAACCAGATGGCGGCGATGGGCCCGGACAGCCGATCGAGTTCGGTCAGCCAGTTGGTGAAGCGGAGAAACCGCATGCCACCGCCGTCGAAGCGGCCGGGTCGAAAGCTGACCGTGCCACTGGTGATCAGTCCGTCATGGCTGCGAAGCGCCCAGCCGGTCGTGGTGCCGAGATCAAGGGCGAGGATGCAGGACCGGGAGATAGCGCCCGGTTCGGGGCGGAGTTCCTGCGCGGGGATCGGTGTGTTCATCGTGAAGGCTCACAAGCTGTGGGCCTTCGGCTTCGGTCACCGCAGAATTTAGCATCCGGCGGTTGTCGGCCAAAGCGAAAACGACCAGGGACGGCGCGGCCGGCGAAGATCGACGCGCTGCCCGTCCCGGTCCCAACCTCCGAACGCCTGGTCCCAACCTTCGAGGGGGTTGGGACAGCCCTTTATCGTTCAAGTCCGATGACTTGACCGGATGTGGTCCCAACCTCGGTGTCCCCAACGGGGGTCCTTCTCGTTTCGTATAGAAAAGCATGTTCCCGACCTTTTCCGTTCTCCCACATGAATGTGTAGCAAAAGGTTGGGACCACGGGGTGAGGTTGGGGACACCGTTGTTTCTAAACGGCTTTTCCTGTCCCCAACCCCCTCGGGAGGTTGGGACAGGGTTGGGACCACTGGCGAGGTTGGGACGCGGATGATGACCGGCCACCGTTCCGGAAGCCGAGCAAGGCACAGCGCCTCGCGAGCGCTGGCGCGCGCGCCGCAAACGCTATCGGATGACTGATTTCGCTTGGCCGAGGCAAGGAGTTGCGGCAGAACGACCCGGAGGGAGAAAACGACCAATAAATGTCAGACTCATTGACCAAAGATGCCGATATTCGCCGTGCGCTTCACGCGAAGCGCCTGCGGAAGATCAAGGCTCAACCAGACACTCTGGTGATCGATGAACTTGGCCTCGCGCATGCCAGGAGCCGCGTGGACGTTGCAGTCATCAACGGCTGCATTCATGGCTACGAGATCAAGAGCGCCAAGGATAACCTCGACCGGCTCGCGTCACAGATCGACATCTACCGCCAAACGCTGCAAAAACTGACGATTGTTGCCGCACCCAAGCATATAGAAAGCATCTTTGCCGACGCACCCGATTGGTGCGGTGTGATCGCCGCCGAGCAGGGGCCAAGAGGCGGTATCAGTTTCCAAGTGTTGCGAAATGCGGCTGCCAACCCCGACATAGATCCGGTAATGATGGCGCATCTTCTCTGGCGGGATGAGGTCATTAGGCTGCTGGACCGGGCGGGATATGCTCCGAAGGATCTCAGGCGGCCAAGAAAACAACTTTACCAAATGCTTTGCGAAGCCATGACCTTGGCTGAAATTACGGCTTCCATTCGGAGCTTTATGGTACAGCGCCGGACGTGGAGAGATCATCCAGCACATGCATGATGTGGTGGTTGATTGTTACGAACTTCCACCAAGGCTGATTGCTGGGCCCTTTTGTTTTCGTAGCGCATTTGGCGATGTAGTCATCGCCGCTTGAGAAGCCTGCTCCGCTGAACTTGCCGGACGCCACGATCGAAGCGCAGTGGTCGTGCATCTGGCCAGGATTGTCTCGGAACGCTCCACCTTTGCGGACCTCCCAAGCCGCTACGGTCGTATACACGATTTTGCCAGCCGATTTGATTTTGCGCATGTCCACTGGTGTGAATTCCGGGTGGACGATCGTGTAATCCCCATAATTGGGTCGCCGCATCCCGGACGGCATCTTACTGAGCAGCGCCTGATAGAATAGCCAGTCATGCCGCGGGAGCTGGTCAGCGCCCTTTGCGACGTTCTTGAAGGTCTCAGGAATCGCCGTGCCAATAATCACGAAATTGCGAAAGGCTTGGAGATCGCCAAGCCTTTTGATTGCCGCGATCAGCCCACCCGCGAACGCGATATAAGGCTCGAAATTCGGCGCCCCGAGGTCGATGACAAGATCGACATCATCGAGCGACAAGCCCGCTGACGTGGCCAAACTCTCGATCCGCGTACGCGCAGTCGGCTTCATCAGATCTTCCAGGCGGATCGAGATCGCAGATCCCAGGCCATCGACGGCAACGATCGCCCTGACGGACGCCAGCATGGCTGGGGAGGCATCAAGGGGAACGGCCGGTATCGCATTCGCCTGGAAGGCACGAAGCGCTTCGAAGACGTAAGTGAAGATGTCCCGGCCGTCTCCCATCGGTTTATCCGCGATACTGGGATGGACGCCGACCCAGGCCGGCCGCTGCCCCCATTTGGCATTGAAGCGGGCGGCAAAGGGGTGGACGTGCTCCTGAACAGTTTTCTTGGGCTGCCATAACTCGAAGTCGAATTCGACCTCGGGAATGGTAACGTAGGGCATGATACGATCCTTGGCGCCTGAGCCAAGCCGCGCGAGCGCCTGATACTCGCCCTGCCGCCAACGCAACGCCGGAACATACATATCCTCAGTCAAGATCATCGCCCGCCTCCTCAAGCTGCGAGCGCACCTGACCCAGTCCGATCAGATCGTTCAGGATCGTGTAGTTGCCGCGCTCTTTCCTGATCCGCCCCGCGATGATGCTCGGATCTATACCAATGGCTTCCGCATCGATTTTCACGGCCTCTTCTGACAAAGCGAAACGCGACAGACACTGATCCCACAGATCGCCAGGTATCAGAGCATCGAGTGCAAACTTGTTGGCCTGCGCCTCGATCGCATCGCCGTCACTACCATCTTCCTCGTCGAAGAAGTCAAAGCGCAGACCGTCGAAGAGATGCAGGAAGACGTGACCGAGTTCGTGCATCAACACGAACCAGAAGTTATCAAGGCGATCATGCCGAAGGGTGAGGCCAACGACCGGAGTATCACCGTCTGCGAGCATGGCCGCGCCGTCGAGATATGAGCCCGGAAGATGCCGCTCAACGATCAAAACGATACCTTTGCTGGCTAACAGGTCACGAGCACGCTTCGGTCCGTCCTTGCGCTTGGTGAGGTCCACCAGTTGCGGCATCCATCGATCATCGACGTCGAAGGGGCCGATCTCTTGCGCTTCGATCTTGCCGCGCGCTCTCTCCAGAACGCGCGCTTGCCAAGCAAGCAGAGCGTACTCGTTGGGCGCATTGCCACTGTGCATCTTCTTGCGGTGAAGGGCTGTCGCAAATTGTGGGCCAGCCGCCTGCAGAAAATACTCCTTCACGCGCTCGACAGGGTTTGCGCCGCGCGGCATGTCAAACCACTTGCGCTTGATCATCTCCTTGTAAGGAAGCTGGCCCCAGACGATATCGTCGGCATCGCCCCATGCGAACACCGATCCGCCCGCCTGCTTCGGCCCCTCGAAACTGCCTGACGCCTTTACGCCGAGCGCCTTCGAAATCTCGATTAGCCGCCCAAGACTGGCACCCATGTAGTCGGTAGCTTCGTAGCGCTGCACCTGTTGTGGCTTCATGCCAAGCTTTTCGGCGAGATCGGTCTGGCTCATGCCGGAAGCGATGCGCGCTTGCACGAGTACGCGCGGCAATTCTTCAAGCGCGTATGTCTTCGAGAACGAGACTTGACCGGATTTAAGAAGGTCGTATTCGGCAAGCTCTGCCTCGATATCGGCGATCTGGCTCTTGATGCCTGCGATCTCCGCCTGCTTGAGCCATGCCTGGTCGGTCTCGCGCGCCTTCGCGACAGCCACGGCGTCCCGCAATTCATTCAGTCGGGCGCTCGCAACACCGTACTGTTTGTCACTGTAGATCATGGCTGCACCTTTCCAGAGAGAAGCGGATCGGCCGTGAGCGGAATGGCGATGATCCCTTTTTGTATTCCCGTAAAACGGTCCCGCTGAAAGAACTCGACAAATGCCTTTCCGACATCGGCGCACATCATTGATGACGGAAAAAATTCACCCTTGAATGCAGCCTTTTGTGCTGCGCGCCCATTTTGGAAGTTCAAGAAAACCGGATCTAGCTTCGCCGGATCGACGCCGCTCGGATCCCAACAGGCGTCGAAATCGCCAGGTTTTGGCTTTCCCGAAACGTAACTTCCGTCCAGATAGACTGTTGGACATCCAGCCCGATGGAGCCGGCCGCACGCATCGACGAGGCCGTTGTAAAGGCTGCGCCGCCAGGCATTCGTTGCGAACGCCGCCGACACATCCGCGAGGCCGGCTGCGTGTATGCCGGGGGGTAGCACAGGCCACGGTGAACCGGGCAGCGAGACGAGAGCAGGGATCATGTTTACAACAATAGTGTTGTAAAGCGGTTTCCACAAGACCTTTTTGGAAGCTAGATGACACGCAGCAGGGCAAGGCCTGCGTGGCCGGCTTTCACGCCCTCCGATACCGCCACTCCCGCGGCGCCTCGCGCCCGCCCTCGTCGCGGCGGCGGTACCGCTCCCAGCCGTTGGCCTTGAGGTAGGCCGAGACGCGCATCTGGTCGCCACGCGTCCAGCGCGCGGGTTCGAGCCCGATGGCCTCCTCGAGGATTTCGCCGACCGACACATCCCTCAGCGGCTCCGGGCGCGGCACGCTCTCGGTGCGCGAGTTGCCGTAGTCGGGGAAGCCATCTGAGACGGTGCGGATCTCGTGCGTCAGCCAGTGTTCGATCAGGTCGTCCCAGGCGTCGGACTGGTAGCGGCGGTCCTGTTCCTCGCGGGCTTCCGCCAGCAGCGCCGGGTCGTCGATCCACCATATCGCGCCGGCGCGGAAGCGGTGGACGGCCTCGGCCCAGAGCTGGTCCCGGTCGCGGGCGAGCGCCGCAATGTCGATGGCGCCGCAGCGGAGCGGCCAGAAGCGGCGGTTGCCGGTCTCGTCGCGCAGATAGGTGTCGGGGTTGACGGTACCGGCAAACACGCACTGTCGGGGCACCTCGACAGTGTACCGACCGTAGGGCGGGCGGAAGCGGTCGGTGGTGCGGGTCAGGAACGCCTTGATGCGCGAAACCTCGGCGCGGCCGATGGCGTCGAGTTCGGCGATCTCCACGATCCAGACGCCCTGCATGTGCAGCGCTGCGTCCTTCGACCCGAGCTCCGGCAGCTCGTCGGTGAACCATTCCTCGCCGGCCAGCACCTTGATCGCGGTGGACTTGCGCGCGCCCTGCGGCCCCTCGAGGATCAGCATGTGGTCGGCCTTCACACCGGGTCGGTAGATGCGGGCGACGGCCGAGATCAGCCAGAGCGCGCCGATGGTGTGGTTGAACGCCGTGAGTTCCGCGCCGAGATAGGCGCTGGTCCAGGTCTCGATCCGGGGCGTGCCGTCCCATTTCAGGGTGTCGAGCCAGTCGCGGACGGGATGGATGCGCAGCTCGCGGGCGACGGCGCCGACGGCGCGGCTCACGACCACCGGCGCCACGTTGATGCCGCGCAGCTGCAGCCATTCGGCGGTGCGGATGTCGTCGGCATCCTCCCAGGGGCGCGGGAGCGACGTGGCGACGCCGTCCCACGGCAGCGGCGGGCGTACCACGATCTCCTGCCCGAACTCGTCGAAGGCCAGCACGCCGGCGAAGGCCGGATCTGAGGTCAGCGCGACGATGACGTTGGCCTCGTTGCGCTCGGGCGCACCGGCGAGGTCGAGCCGGAGACGCCTGAACCAGGTGGGCTTCGGGATCGGCGCGTGCGGGTCGCCGGTGGCGTTCACGCGGCGGCGGAGCTCGGCCAGCTGCTGGGTCAGGACCGACATGCCGATGCCGGTCGCGGACTTGATCCGTGCGATGACCTGCCGTTCGGGCAGCGGGTCGAGTTTCGCCAGCGCGATGCGCCCGAGCAGCGTGGATAGGGCTTCGAACTCGGGCGGGTTGGTCAGGGCCTCGGCCGCGGCGATCAGCATTGCGGGATCGTCGGCAGAGGCGACGATGGGGGTGGCCGTCTCCGGCTCGACCGGATCTCCGGCCTGCGGCTCGGCTGCGGTATCTGTCTCGCGCGCGTAATCCTCGGCGCGGGCGCCACGCAGCAGGTCGTCGTTGAAGTCGTCGCCATGTAGCGGCGCGACGACCTCGTTCGGGATATCGGCCCGGTTCAGGCGGTCCGAGAGCGTCGCGGCCGCCTGGCGACCGGCATCTCCTGCATCGGCGTAGATGGTGACGCGCCGGGCGCCTGCGGGCCACTGGAACCGCGCCAGACCGTCGGCCGACAGCGCCGCCCAGACCGGTGTGCCGAAGAGCGCGTGGGCGGCGAGCGCCGTCTCGATCCCCTCGGCGATGCCGATGTGTCCGTCCTCCGGCATAGGGAACAGACGAACGACTGCGTGCCTCACGCTGCCGAGCATCTTCTTGCCCGGGGGCGCCTTGGCGCTGCCGTCGTCGAGCAGGAAAGTGCGGTGGATGCCCGGCGCGCGCTCCCCGCCCGGCAGCCGCAGGATCGCGATCAGGCCTGGCCAGCCACGGCAGCTGTCGAAGTCCGGCAGATCGGGATGGAACAGCAGGTCGGGCGATCCGGGATCCGAGAGCCCGCGGGCGCGCAGATAGGTCTCGCCCGGCGTGCCCGCGAGCGGTACCGCCCCACCGACAAGACGCACGATCTCGGCCGAATGGTCCGGGCGTGCGCGCATGGTCGACGACGGCGCTGACCGCGGCGCCGGATGGTCCATCCCCGCGAGCCGCGCTGCCTCGTCGAAGAGCGACCCGTCACAAAGACCGGTCGCCTGCGCAATCAGGTCGATGGGACCGGCCCGCTCGCCGGTGGCGTAGTCGAAGCCCCAACCGGCATAGGGCCCGTCGAGATGGATGGTGCAGGAGCCCTCCTTGCGTGGCGGACGCCCGGAGAGGTCTGCGCAGCGCAAGGATCGACGGTCCCGCGCAAGCCGGGCCTCGGGGAACAGCCTCGGCAACCAGTCGGCGGCCGTGCAGGCAAGCCGCTCCTTCACCGCTGCCAGATCGTGCCGGGTCTTCGGGACCGCGATGTCGTTGAGGTCGATCATCGCGCCCCTCAGGCCAGAAGGACGAGACCGCGCTCGGCCCGGGTGATCGCGGTATAGAGCCAGCGGCGCCGGTCGATCTCGGAGCGGCCCAGCCCGTCGTCCCAGACGATCACGTTCTCCCACTGCGAGCCCTGCGCCTTGTGGGCCGTGATCGCCCAGCCGAAGGTCGCCTCGGTCAGCAGGCGCTTCTCCTTGTAGTCGCGGTCATGGCGCTTGTCGTCGTAGGCGACATGGTCCTCGAAATGCCCCTTGTAGATGCGCAGCCGGCCCGGACGCCCGTCCTCATAGGGCTCGCCGATGCGGCGCCCGTCCTCGTCGTGGACGACAGCGGAGAAGTAGAGGCTGCCCTCGTCGACGATATCCTCGAGCGTCACGAACATCCCGTTGATCAGCCCCAGACCGTTCTGGTTCTTCAGGCAGATGATCTTCTCGGCCGGTCCCGTGGGCAGCCAGGTCCCGCCGAGCCCAGCGGCCGCGCGCATTGCGTTGTTGATCTGCAGCCGCGTGGCGTTCAGCCCGCAGATCAGCTGGCCGCCGCGCAGCGCCTGTTCCGGCGTGATGTCGCCCTTGCGGAGCTTCGCGACATGATCGTCGTAGACGCCGAAGCCGATGGGCCGGCCCTCGCGCGCCATGGTGGCGAGGCGGATGATCGCGCTTTCGGCCGCCTGGCGGTGGATCTCGGTCAGCATCACGTCCGGCTCGTCGCGGGTGAAGGCGCCTTCGCCCCGGATCGGCGGCAGCTGGCCGGGATCGCCGAGGACGAGGATCGGTTTGCCGAAGCTCATAAGGTCGCGCGCCATCTCCTCGCCGACCATCGACACCTCGTCGAGCACGATCAGCCGGGCGTCCGCCGCGTCGCTCTGCGGGTTAAGGGCGAAGCGCGGATGCTTCATCGCCGAGAGCCCCTGGCGCATCGCTTCGATCGCGGCTTCGGCCGTGGTGCGCGCGAATCCGGTGAGGCGAAGCGCGTCGCGCTCTGCCACCGCGATCTTCCGTGCGGCCTCCTCGATTTCCTCCTCGGTCGACTCGATCACCGAGTAGATCAGGCTGTGAATGGTGCGGGCGGGCGTGCCTTTGCGGGTCAGCACCAGCGCGGCCTTGCCGGTGAAGGTGGCGGTGACGACGCCGGGGACGCAGCGGCCGTCCTTCGCGCTGCGGTGGGGCGAGAGACCGAGTTCGTCGAGCGCGAACTTCAGCACGGTGCTCTTGCCGGACCCGGCATAGCCGAAGAGACGGAACACCTGCTGCTGCTCGGTGCGGGTTTCGAACCACTCCTTGATCTCGCGGATCGCGGCAGCCTGCGTGGCGGATGGGGTGAACTCGGTCATGGCTGGGGCATCTCCACTGCGTAATCCTTGACGATCCCGCCGCGGGTCGGATCGCCCACCTCGCACGGACGGACGAAGACCCGGCGCCCGTCGGCCAGCTGTCGCCAGTGACCGCGGCGGATGTGCCAGCGCGGGCTGGCGTGACTGCCGCCCTGCGGCGGCGTCGCTGCCTGAAAGCGAGCCGGATCGATGGCGACCTGGCGCCAGACCCATCCGCGCACGCCCTCACGGGACAGGCGGGACCGCTTCGCAAGCGACACCTTGCGGTCGCGGATTTCCGGGGACGCGCCGAGGATGGTCAGCGCGCGCCAGACGATGCCGGCGGCGACTTCGCCGTGACCACGGACCGTCTCGTCGCTCAGCTCGGCCGGGTTGCCCTCGATCTCCGCCTTGCCGTCCGGATGCATCCAGATCCGCACGAGGCAATCCGTCCAGCCGCGCGGTGCCCGCTGGCGCATGAGGAACGTGGCCTCGACGATGTCGCCGTCGGCACGGGCGCAAACGATCAGGCCCGAGGGGGCCGCGCGCTGCTCGCGCACCTCGAAGATCACGGACGGGTGCGGCAGCCGAAGCGGGCCGGTAAAAACCCGGGTCATCGCGCGGTCGACGCTGTCGCCATCGAAGGCGGCCTGATCGTCGAAGAAATAGATCGGCGCGAACTCCGCCGCTCCGAGAAGGTCGGAGCACCAGAACCGCTCGCGATGCGCGCGCACGATCCGCTTGAGCTCATAGGCGTCGGGGATCATCGCCGCTCTCCCCAGCACCGTTTCGCCCAGGCGCAGGGGGCATGCCACTTGCCGGCCGCCATGCCGCCGCGGCAGAGGACTGCGGTGGCCTCGGCCGCCGCGCGCGGCAGCCATTCTCCCGCCTCGGAGGCTCGCACCACGGCAACGGCGCGGTCCGACATTTCCTGCGCGAGATGCGCGTCGAAGGGCACGAGCTCGGCGTGCAGCTCCATCGTGTCGCGGTTCAGCGCGGTGAAGAGCGCCGGGGCCGGCAGCTCCATGTAAGCCTGATAGAGCGCGATCTGGGCGGCGTAGACGGGGCGCGCGAGGCTGACGCCGCGCTTGACCACATCCTTCCAGCTGGCCGCGCCGAGCGCCTTGTTCTCCCAGAGCGCGGGATAGTCCATCGCGACCGGGCCTGAGACGAAGCAGCCGTCGATATGGCCCTTGAAGCGCCCGCCGAGGGCTTCAAAGCCGAACTGGCGGCCGTCCGGACGCTCGGTGCGCAGGTCGAACCCGGCGATCCGGAACCAGCCCGCGACGATGTCCTCGGCCCGGTGGCCCGCCTCGAAGATGCGCAGCGTGCGTGGTGCGAACTCCTGGCCTTCGTCCTTGGGCACCGCGAGGAAGTCGTACTGGATCTGGCGCAGGCAGTCGCGGCCGAGACCCGAGGAGCTGACATAGGTGCGCGGACGCTCTGCGCGGTTGCGCGCGGACAGCGCCGTGTCGATGGCCGTGGACACGGCTTCCGCAATGGGCGGGCGCGGCGCGTCGGCGCCGTAGAGGCAGCCCGAGCCATGGTTCAGGTCGATCATCGCTCGCGCTCCCAGAACCCGCCGGCCTGCGCGATGCAGGTCAGCTTGTGGAACTGCGCGTCCGTCAGCCGGGTGCTGTCGCCGAACCGCGCGAGCTTCTCGCGGAGGCTGTCGCAGAACTCGATCTCGAAATCGGTGACGGCGTTCTCGGTGGCAGCCTCGAGCAGGTGCTTCCAGCTGCAGGACGGGGTGTCGTCGTTCAGGTCGATCATCGCCGCGCTCCTAAAATAGGATCGGGTCGTCGAGGACCGTGCCGGTGCGCTCCTTGCGCGCGGCCTGCTCCTGCATGCTGTCGATGTAGCCGGTGACCGCCGCCTCGATCAGGCGGTCGATGTCCTCGGCGCTGCGGTGGAAGAAGGGCTCCATAAGCCCGAGGTCGGTGAGCGCTTCGGCGAAGAGCGTCCGCGCGTCGCGGATCGCACGGGCCTCGCGCGCGGTCTTGTCGATCATGCCGTTATTCCTTTGGGCGATGGCGCTGCCCACGTCCTGACAGCGGCGCGAGCAGAAGCGGTGGTAAGGGTGGCGATCCCAGCGGAGGCCGTGGCAGTAGCCGAAGCCGCGCGCCTCGCGGGCGCAGACGGCGCAGATCGCTACCCGAGCAAGAAGGTCGCGATCGGGTCGTCGGGCGGCCAACCCGCCTTCTGGAGCTTTTCGGACTGCAGCACGATCCAGCGCGAGATCGCGTTGCTGGCCATGGCTTCGAGGTCGCCGAGGCCGAGGCTTGCGATGGGGGCGTGCAGTCTTCCTCGGGCCTCGAGCCATCGTCCGATCTCCAGCGCGGCCTCGCGCGTCACATGCGCCTGCCATTCATCCGGGGTCATCGGCCCGGCAGGATCGCACCGGGCCTCGGGCTGCGGCGAAGGCCGGTTTGGCCTCCGCCGCGAAACTGCCGACCGCGCCTCAGCCATTGAGCCAGGCGGGCATACCGGTCGCCGGCGCTCCGCTCGGCGCGGCAGGCGGGGTCGCCGGCGGCTGCTGGGCGGGCGGTTGCTGCGGGGGCTGCTGCGGCGTGGGCGGCTGCGCGCCCCATGCCGGAGCCGCCGCCGCCGGGGCTTGCGGTTGCGCCCCCCATGCCGGCGTGGGCGCCTGCCAGCCCGGCGCTGGCGCGCTCGCGGCCTTGCGCGGCGGGGCGTTGACGGGCTCCGGGGGAACGGCTTCGCCGCGCATGATCGGTGCGTGCTGCGGCTCGTCGGGCAGAACGACGTTCGCGATCCGGTTCTGGTCGCGGTATTGCGGGTTCGAGGCGGGCTCCACCATGATCCGCGCGGCGAAGACGATGCCGTCGAGATGCTTGAGCCCGGGCAGCACGCGCTTGGCCTTGGCGTCGGGGCTCTCATCCATGGGATCGAGCCCGAGAGCGCTGTCGACCATCGCCCGAAAGGTGGACTTCGAGATCTTCCAGCCGATCGACTGGCCCTTCTCGTCGACCTTGCCGCCCGCCACCGTGAAGCTCTGCCAGAACTTCCGCCGGGCATGCGGACCCTCGAGGATGGTGAACTCGCAGTCCAGCATCTTCGCGTCGCTCGACTGCGAGGCTTTCAGGAGCTTAGCGTCCATCTGCGTGGCGCCGTCGACGCCGCCGGGGCGCACGGTCAGGCGGACCTTGGCGAAGGTGCCGTCGGGGATCAGCTCGCCGATGGGGGCCATCTGCGGCTGGGCGTCGTTGAGATCGTAGCTCATGGATCTGTCCTTTGCGTCTGGATCAGGAAGGGCTGGCGGAATGGGCGGGCGCGCGGCCGTCGATCTTCGCGATCAGCGCGCCGAGATCGGGCGGCTCGGTCGTATCGAGGCGGCCGGAGCGGTCCTTGGCGGGAAGGCCCCAGGGGTTGCCGGAGCGGCAGACGAGGCGGCGCTCGGCGGAGGTCTCGTCGAGGGTCCAGTCGCCCTTGGCGTCACGGCCGAAGAGCTGCATCGAGACCACCTGGTCGACGATGCCCGGCAACTCGCGCCCGGCCTTCGTGCCCTCCATCTGCGGCTGCCAGGTCGTCGCACCGAACTCGTCGGTCACCTTCTCGAGCACGCCGACGAAGATCACCGTCTTGCCGCGGGCATGTTGCAGGTGCTTCAGCGCCTGGATCACCTCGCGGCCGAGCAGCCCGTAGGCGCCGCGGACATCCGGTTTGCCGGTCCGCTCGGAGAAGGCCTCCGGCTGCTGGCGGGCATAGGCCATCGCCTGCCGCGTCAGATCGGTGATCGAGTCGACGAAGACGATCCGCTTTCGCGCGAGGAAGTCCTCGATGCCGGTGCCGAGATACTGCTGCTGCAGCCAGGCGTGATACTCGGCGCCATACCAGGACTTCGGATGCTGCGCCGGGTCGTGCCCGCCGATCAGCACGGCGAGGTCGCGGAAATCGGTGAAGCTGCGCACCGGGATCGAGTCCCCGCGCCAGTCCTGCACCGATTTCATGCCGGCCTCGAGGTCGAGACAGACGGTGTCCTCGGCGGGCAGCGATTTCAGGAGCGTCGTCTTGCCGACGCCGGGCGGGCCGAAGATGGCGAGCGAGGTCTTGTTCTCGGCGGCCGAGAGCCGTTCGTCGGCGGTGATGATGCGGAAGGCCATGGGGTTCTCCGGGGTTTGCGTTCAGGGGGCGCGGCGGCGGGGGTGACCGGGTGCCGAAGGGGAACCTGCCCGGCGTTGCCGACCGGGCGTCCCGCCGCCGCGCGTCACCGGTCTCGAGCCTCGAGCCGGAAGACGGGTTTGCCGGTGGTCTCGCTGCGCGCGTTCGCGAAGCCCTCTCGCATCGCCGCGGGCCAGGCGCCGAAGCGCCGCTCAGGCACGCGGTAGGCGATCTCGAGATACTCGGTCGGGTCGTCGCCAGCGGCGCGGATCCGCTCCGCCATCGCGGCGAGCCGGTCCTGATCCCAGGAGACTTTCTTGGGCAGGTCCGCGACGATCACGACGCCGTCGTCCTCGACCCGCACGGTGCCGCTGGTCTTGCCCTGCGCGGCCCGCTCGGCCGCGACGGCGGCCGCGTAGCGCTGTGCGATGCCGGCCTCGAGCCGGTCCCGCAGCCGCTTCACGCGGGCGGTCTCGGCGAGCGCCGTCGTCTGCAGGTCCAGCAGCATCTCGGGCGGCAACGCTGCGATGTCGCCTATGGCGAGACCTTTGAGGTCGTCGAATTGAGGGGCGTTGTCGGGGTGCGGCATGGTGGGGTCTCCGTTAGAAGGGAATGGCAGGGCCATCACGCGGCCCGCTCTTCGAGGAGCAGCGCCGAGAGCGAGGTAGCGGCGGCCTTCGGTCTGGGCCGGGCGACGGCGATGTAGGCAAAGCGGTCGGGGCCCACGCGCTCCTGCACGAGGTGGACGAGGCCCTTCTCGAAGGCGCCCAACGCGGCCTGACCGAGATCGGCAAGCTGACGGCGTTCGGGCTCGGGTAAGGTCGAAATCACCGGCGTGACATCGATCCCGAGAAAGCCGCAGTGGTACTCGATCCTGGCGCCAGCTTCGGCCTGCGCGATCCAGGCGTAGAGCTCGACGTCGGTGAGCTTCGGCATTGCCACGCGGGCGCCGAAAGGGATCGCGGCGACCATCAGCATACCCGTGCGGCCCGCGCGGGGTCCGCGGTCAGACGGCGGGGCGCGTGGCCGGCGCGCGCGACGGCGTCGCTGATCTTCAGCGCACGCTGAAGCTGGCTCTGCTCGAAGGCTTCGACGTCGGCGAGCCGGTAGAGCACGCGCCCACCGAGCTTGAGGAAGGCCGGTCCCTGGCCGCTGTATCGCCAGCGTTCCAGCGTCCGGTGGGAGATCCCCCAGCGCCGGGCCAGCTCCTTCTGGTTAAGGCAATGCCTCTGCAGCATCGGTGTCTCCTCTCGTTGTCGAGGAGAACATGCGAAATTCCGCAGTGGGATGTCGTCAGGATCGGCGGGGGATGCGGAGGGGGATCAGTCAGCCCTTTCAGGACTGGTGTTTGGCCGCTGGCGGGGCGCCGTCATCCCCCACCATCCCTCACTCATCCCCTCCCGGTCCCACAGAGGCCGAGCGGCAGGGGATAGGTCAGTCGAGATTCAGACGGTAGCCGCCACGCCGGTCGGAGCGGATCAGATGCCGCCAGTCCTTCTGCGACTTGAAGACGTCGGCCATGCGCAGGCTTTTCGAGCCCGCGCGCGACAGGATCGCCTTGCCGTTCTGCCAGGGCGCCCCGGCCTGCGCCGCCTCGTGCAGCGCGCGCACGACTTCCGCCTGGATCGGGCCCAGCTTGAACCGGCATCCGTTGCAGCGGACTTCAAAGTAATCGACCGAGTGGATGAAGGTCGCCTCCTCCATCGGCTGTCCGCCCGGCGAGAACCCGGTCTCGATCTCGAAACGGTCGCGTTCATCTCGCCTTAGAAGGAGGTCGCCGATCATGACGAGGACGGGCTTCGCATCGCCCCAGGTCGTCGCGTAGTCGGCCTTCGGCGTCCGGAAGCTCTCGAGATGGACCTCGCCACACCGGAAAAGTTGGAACACATCGCGGGCGTGGAGATCGAGCAGGCCGCTGTGGTAGCTTTGCTCCCACGGCACCTTGTACGGCTCGCCTCGCTCGTCCTCCTCGATGTCACCGAACTCCATGGGCACGCCGAACACGCGCACCGACAGACGCAGCTTGTCGTTCTCGGCAAGGTAGATCAGGTCCGCTTCCGTGATTTGCCACCGCTCGAGGATCTCGGGGAGCGTGAAGTACGATTTATCGATGTGCATTCACTGCCCTCCGCGCCGATTCCCGTGTAAGATGTTTACCTTCTGTTCTTATTCGCTTGACGGGCTTCGATCAATCCGATTTTATCCTATTTCATCCACAGATGGGTGGGGATGACATGACCGAGCACCACACGCTTTCCGACCGCCTCAGAGCCCGGGCCAATCAGCTCGGCATCAGTCCTGCCCACGTCGCCGAGATGGCCGGCGTGAACCGTTCCTTCGTCTACGACATCCTCCGTGGCCGTTCAGCCCGCCCCGGCATAGACCGGCTGGCAGAGGTCGCCCGCGTGCTGAAGGTCGATCGCGACTGGCTGATCCACGGCATTGGCGAGGTGGAGGGGAAGCCCCCCTTCTTGGACAATCCTGACGACGCCTTCGTGGCCATCGCCCACGCCAACCCGCGCCCGGCAATGGGCGGCGGAGCGGTCGTGACCGAGGACGGCGACACGCCCGGTCGCGTCTACCACTTCCGGCGCTCCTGGATCCGGAACAGCCTCAAGGCCAGCCCGTCGCAGCTGCGCATCATGCATGTGGAGGGTGACAGCATGGCCCCGACACTGCTCAGCGGCGACGCGGTGCTGGTCGACATGACCCGCCGCGCGCCCAACCCGCCCGGGATCTTCGTTCTGGACGACGGGATGGGGCTGGTCGCCAAGCGGCTCGAGCACATCCCGAACAGCGACCCGCCCGCAGTGCGCGTCATCTCCGACAACAAGCACTACCCCGAATACGAAAGAACGGCCGACGAGATCCACATCGTCGGCCGCATCCGTTGGTTCGCGCGGGAGTTATAGCTGTGGCAGGTGACGGAGAGTTGGATGATCTGTTCGAGCTGGCGGGCTGCTGCTTTCGGGATGCCATGAGGGCCGTCGATATCGAGGCATTCTTCTCCAGACGCGACATCCCACTTGCAGAAGGGACCAGCAAGAAGACGGTTGCACAGAATACCCTTGCAAGCCTTCCGCCAACAAAGGCGCTGGCTCTGGTCCTCGAGTTTGCACGAGAACGGCGCGATATTGGCCTACAGGACCGGGTGTACCTCCTGCAGGACAAGGACCAAACGGAGATCTCCGCGATCACTCGCGACCGGGTGGCCGATCGCCTTGGTGCCGGGATCCATGGACAAGGCATTCGTCCGGACGTGATCGAGGAGCTATTCGATCTGAGTTCGCCTGCGGACTTCTTCGACGGCCCCACCAAGATCGAAGAGCTCAGACAACACGCGACTGGCGCGGCCTCGTTGTGGAACGCGAAGGAGGTCTTCGAATTCATCGGGGCCATAACATGTCCTTCGAGGAGGTTCGCGCAGCTGATCGAGACCGTTCTGGATCCCCGGTTTCGTGATGCCGACGACCAGGCTGCGCTGGCAGCGGACTTGACCCGCATCCTGCAGCTCGATGGTTACGAGGTTGCTCAGACAGGAGAGGTCTCGGGCCGCGCAACATTCTCGGTACGCCCCGTTCGCCGCGGCGTCGACGGGCGGCCGAAGAACCTGATCTTCGCTTCCAACGGACCAAAGCCGAGGCTCGGGTTCTCGGATGCGATCGACAACGAAGTCGTCGTGCTCGAGCATGCCGACAGCTGCCTCATTTACGAGCGCCCCATCGGCAATGGGTTGTCATGGCTCGACCTGGTCCGTTGGTGGATGGAGCAAAAGGGGCTCGCCGACCTCGCTGAGGCACGCACCAGCCTCGGGCGGCGTCTACTTGCTTCGCTTGACGACGGTCCTGAGCAGGAATTCTTCAAGGCGTACTTCCGCAATTTCGCTGAGCGACTTGGAGACCAGCTGCCGGCGCTCATCCCGCAGGTTTACCTGCACTACGATCCAGAGATCGCGAAGCGTCTCGCGGACAAACGCGTTCTGTTCCGGCAGCGCATGGACTTTCTGATGCTCTTGCCTGGCCGACAGAGGATCGTCCTCGAGATTGACGGCAAGCACCACTATGCGAAAGGTGAGCGCGCCGATCCCGGTCTGTACGCCGAAATGGTTGCGGCTGATCGAAACCTTCGCCTCCGCGGCTACGAGGTGTTTCGATTCGGGGGCTCGGAATTCTCTCACCCGAAGGGATCGATGCAGGAATCTGTCGACGAGCTTGTGAAGTCATTCTTCGAGGAGCTGTTCGTCGTCCATCGGGTAGGATAGAGCATCCCAAGAACACCGCAGAGTTACGCAGCACTCCCCTAAGCATCTGAAAGTAATTGTTTTCGGGGTGCGTGCGGGTAGCGTTTCTCCCATGAGAAACGCGCCGACATATCCGCGGCTGGGCTCGAACCCGCTGCCGCCCGACCAGATGACCCCCGCCGAGCGACGCGCCGAACTGTGTAGACTGCTGGCGCTCGGGCTGGTCCGATTGCGGCTGCGGGAGCGCGGTGAACCTTCTGACGAGACTGGAGAAATTCGCCTACACTCTCCGGCCGACCGATGCCGTCATGCAACTCCAACTGACCGGAGAACCGCATGACGACCCACGATCCCATTCCCGCCCGCCTGGCTGCGCTGAAGACCGCCACGACGCTGGAACTGAAGGCGCAGTGGCGCGACCTGTTCGACAGCGAGCCGCCGCCGTTCAACCGACGCTACCTCGAGAGCCGGCTGGCCTATCGGATCCAGGAGCTGGCCTATGGTGGCCTGAAGCCCGAGACGATCCGGCGGCTTGAACGGCTGGGCGAAGAGCTCGACGGCGGCGACCGGAAGAAGAGCCGGATGCGTGCCGACACGATGCCCATCGCCGGCACGCGGCTGATCCGCGAATGGCAAGGTGTCGAGTACATCGTCACCGTCACCGCCGACGGCTTCGAATGGCGGGGACGGCCCTACAAGTCGCTGTCTGCCATCGCCCGTGCCATCACCGGCACGCGCTGGAACGGCTGGGTGTTCTTCGGCATGAAGAACCGGAGTGCGCGGAAATGACGAAGGCGCCGGCAAAATCAGGAATGATCCGCAAACAGCGTTGCGCGATCTACACGCGCAAATCCTCCGAGGAAGGGCTGGAGCAGGAATTCAACTCGCTCCACGCGCAACGGGAGGCCTGCGAAGCATTCATCGCCAGCCAACGCTCTGAGGGCTGGGTGCTGGTCCGCGATCAGTATGACGACGGCGGCATCTCCGGCGGCACGCTGGAACGCGCCGGACTGAAGCGCCTGCTGGAAGACATCGAGGACGGGCTGGTCGACGTGGTCGTCGTCTACAAGATCGACCGCCTCAGCCGCTCGCTCGCCGACTTCGCCAAGCTGGTCGAGGTGTTCGACCGCAACGGCGTGACCTTCGTCTCTGTCACGCAGTCATTCAACACGACCACCTCAATGGGTCGGCTGACGCTGAACATCCTGCTCTCGTTCGCGCAGTTCGAGCGGGAGGTGACGGTCGAGCGCATCCGCGACAAGGTCGCTGCCAGCCGCAAAAAGGGCATGTGGATGGGCGGGGTGCCGCCTTACGGCTATCGGGTCGAAAGCCGCAAGCTCGTCATCGACGAAGAAGCCGGCGACCACGTCCGCTGGATCTTCGCCCGATTTCTCGAGACCGGCTCGGGGACGGAACTGGCGCGCGAGGTCGGCAAGCGCGGCATCTGCACGCCGCGGGGCAACCGGATCGACAAGAAGTACCTCTACCGGATGCTGAACAACCGCGCCTATATCGGCGAGGCGGTCCACAAGGGCGACAGCTACCCCGGCGAGCACGACGCGATCATCGACCGCGAGACATGGGACCGTGTCCACACCATCCTGCAGGAGAGCCCGCGCAAGCGCGCGGCCCGCACACGCGCTGATACGCCCGCGCTGCTGAAGGGACTGCTGTTCGGCCCCGATGGCGCAGCGTTTTCGCCGACGCACACCCGCAAGGGCGACAAGCTCTACCGCTACTACGTCAGCCAGACGGTGTTGAAGCATGGGGCCGGATCATGCCCTGTCGGCCGCGTACCAGCCGGCGAGGTCGAGGCCGCCGTCATCGACCAGCTGCGCGCCGTGTTCCGCCAGCCCGAGATCGTTGCGGGGACATGGAAGGCGGCGCGCGCCCACGCCGACGACATCACCGAATCTGACGCCCGCGCGGCCCTGCAACAACTCGACCCGCTGTGGGACGAGCTGTTTCCTGCCGAACATGCCCGCATCGTGGCGCTGTTGGTGGAGCGGGTCGAAATCGGCGTGGGCGGGCTCAACGTGCGCCTACGCGTCGACGGACTCGGCGGTCTAGCCCGTGAGATGCTGGCCGGTGGAATCGGAGAAGCTGCATGACCCGCTGGGCTCCGATCCCCGAGATGGTCACGCTCCACGTCCCGTTCCGCCTCGTGAAACGTGGAGGTCGGAAGGAGGTGCAATTGCCGGAGGGCGCCGCGCAGCCGAGGCGGACCGACAATACGCTCGTCAAGGCGCTGGCCCGTGCCTTCCGCTGGAAGAGGATGCTGGAGTCTGGCGAGTTCGCGTCGATTTCCGAACTGGCTGAGCGAGAGGGCATCGCCTTCACATACATGGCGCGGTTGATGCGCCTGTCGCTGCTGGCCCCGGAAATCGTGGATGCCATCATGGACGGCCGCCAGCCTGAGAGTGTTACGCTCGCGAACCTGATGGATCCCTTCCCGCTCGACTGGAAGGAACAGCAGATGCAATTGCTGCAACGCGGAACGAGCGAGCGGTGACGTCAGACACCATCACTGCAGCGTTCACGTCCAGATTTCGCCGGCTCGGGTCGTGAAGGCTTTCTTGGCCTCGACATCTGCGACGAACTCAGACCACAAGTCCTTGCCCAGCTTTCGACGCGCGAAGGCGCCTGCCATTGTGAGAAACGCCTTGAGCACAGCGTGCAAGTCTTCCACGTACCCGGAAAGGATCGTCTCGGTGCCGGAGCCGTATGCGAGAAAAAGCGCCTCGCGATAGTTCGCCTTGCCGCGGTAGCGGGCTGCCTGGTGAACAAAACCCATAGACCTACGCTTAAACCACTCGTCCCGCAGTGCCCTCGCGTCTTTCGAGCGGAAGTTGCTGACGCCCAACTCCTTGAAGGCGCGATTGCCTTTCAGGTCCTCCTCCGTCTTCCACGCGTACCACTTCGCAGATCCCGACAGATACCCGGCAGCGGCACCCAGCGCGTCGTCCTTCGTTACCGGGCGCGTCTGGAGCTTCCCGGTGCTGCCATTGCGCAGTGCATCTACCTCTGCCTTGTAGGTCTTCTCCACGAGACTGCTCACTCTCCAGCTGAACGGCGCCATGGCAAGGTCGCGACTTGCGATCTGCTCGTCCCACAGCCGCGCCGTTCCCGCATGATCCTCCTGGAAAGACCCGGATTGCGCGGCGGTCATCGCGCTCGCGGCGTTGGCGATGCCGTAGTACCAGGCCAGCACACCGACGCGCGCGTAGTCCGCCGCCGTCGTTCCGCCTCTGAACTGGTCGAGGGCGGAAAGATGATGGAGCCCGAGGAAAAGTTGCTCAAGCACGGTGTTCTCGACCCGGATATCCATCTTCCGCTTCCCTTCTTTCCCGTAGAAGGCAGTCGCCGTCCCGAAGTCGATCCCTTCGTCCTCCGCAAGGATTCGCAGTGCACGCATCCAGTTGACCGTCGACGGCAGCGCGAACTGCGGATCCGGCTTGCCGTCCGGCTCGTTGATGGTGCCCTGTTTGATGATGCGGTCGTACAGCATGGTTTCTCGATCTGAAATGGTGGCGTGCCGCGCCGAAGTTCGGAATCGGGCGTGCAAAACAAAGACTCGCGCGATAGTCTTCTGGAAAACAAGCCCTTTTCGTGAGTGCCCGTCCCGCATGTCCGACAGTCTGACCGACCTGATCCTTTCCCTCATGCCCGAAGATGGCTCCTCCATCGGCAACGGCGCGATGATGGCGCTGCTGCGTGAGCGTGTGCCGGACCTGACCGATGACGACTACGCCGCCGCGCGCGATGCGCTGGTCGATGACGGGCTTCTGGCCCGTGGCCGTGGGCGGGGCGGGTCGATCATGCGGGTGGTCGATGCCGACGAGGATGAGGATGACGGCGAGGAACCCTGGGACGAGGATACCGACGACGACGGGTTCGAACTGACGCCGACCGACGAGCCGGCGCCGCGGCAGCGTGCCACCTCTCGCGGCAAGAAGGCGGCGCGCAAGCCCAACGGCCCTACGCAGGTGCTCAGCTACCGCCACGGCGAGACCCGGGTGAACAACCCCGAGGTCGGGATGGTCCATGCAGGCACCGATCCGGACGGCGAGAAGACGATCTGGGCCTATGACCCGCATCTCGACCCGGTGCTGAACTTCGACAGCGCGCGGGCGGGGATCGAACGGCTCATCGACGATGCACTGGCCAGCGACGATCCCGAGCGGATGAAGGACGCGCTGCAGGAGTTGAAGCGGCTGCAGGCGCCCTATCTCAACTGGACGGGCAAAGCGGAGCGGACGAGCGTCGAGGTTGATACCGTATCGCTGCATGTCCATGAACGGGTGGACCCGGCGACGATCCTCGCCAATGCGGCGAAGCGGCTGAAAGGGAAGGATGCGGCGACGCAGTGGCGGCAGCCGGACCTGTTCGCGGCCCCGTTCGAGAACCTGCCGCTGCGCCAGGCGCTGGATTTCTACCACCACGAAAAGGGCTGGTCGAACCGGCTGGTGGCGGGCGACAGCCTGCTAGTGATGAACTCGCTCCTGACCAAGGAAAGCATGGGCGGCAAGGTTCAGATGATCTACATCGACCCGCCCTACGGCATCAAATACGGGTCGAACTTCCAGCCCTTCACGAACAAGCGCGACGTGAAGGACCGCTCGGACGCCGACCTCACCCAGGAACCCGAGATGATCAAGGCGTTCCGGGATACCTGGGAACTCGGCATCCACTCCTACCTCACCTATCTGCGCGACCGGCTGATGCTGGCGCGGGAATTGCTAACTGAGAGCGGGTCGGTGTTCGTGCAGATTGGCGACGAGAACCTAAACCTGTGCACCGATTTGCTTGACGAGATATTTGGCGCCAAGAACCGGGTCTCAATAATCACGGTTCAGAAGACTGGCGGACAAGAGACCGAAAAAATTCCAAATGTCGCCGACTACGTCGTTTGGTACGCGAAAGACATTTCGAAGGTCAAATACCACCAGATTTATCGCACCAAAGAAGTGGGCGTGGGCCACGGAAGTGGGCAGCGTTATGATCGCATTCAACTGGAAAATGGATCACGCGCCAGTCTGAACGCGAAGCAAAAGAGAGGTGAGCAGGAAATCCCTGAAGGACGAGTGTTTCAGCTCACCAGCTTGATCTCCAGCGGCGTCAGAACGAACACAACGGGAGAATGGTCTTTCGAGGGCAAGAAATATCACTCAGGTGAAACTTCTAACTGGAAGACCAGCTACGAAGGCCTCGAGCGCCTTCGCAGAGCCAACAGAATTGGCGCGCGAAAAACCACAATCGCATACGTACGATTCATTGAGGACTTCGCCGCATTTCCGATCTCAAATATCTGGTCGGATGTCGCCGGTGCGGCGGGGATCATCTACGTCGTTCAAACAAGCGCCTCAATCGTTGAGAGGTGCTTGCTGATGACCACCGATCCCGGCGATCTGGTGCTCGATCCCACGTGCGGCTCCGGCACCACCGCCTTTGTCGCCGAGAAATGGGGGCGGCGCTGGATCACTTGCGACACCTCGCGAGTGGCGATTACCCTGGCCAAGCAGCGACTGATGACGGCCAGCTTCGACTACTACGCCCTCCGCTATCCGCATGAGGGGCTGGGCGGCGGCTTCGACTATGAAACCGTCCCGCACGTCACGCTGAAGAGCATCGCCAACAACCCCGACATCGACACGATTTACGACGAGGACCAGCCGAAGATCGCGGCGGCGCTGGAGGGCCTCAACACCGCACTGGCCGCCGCCCCGACGAAGCCGCTCAAGCCCGCGCAGGGCGTGCGCAAGGGCAAGCCCGTGGACTTCGCCAAGGGCGACACCCTGCACGAATGGGAAGTGCCCTTCGATTGGCCGGACGATTGGCCCGAGGCTGCCCGCGCGCCCTTCGACGCCTTCCACGCCGCCCGGCAGGCGATGCAGCGCCGGATGGACCAGTCCATCGCCGATCATGCCGAACAGGAGACGCTCTACGACAAGCCGCGCATCGACCGTTCCAAGCTGCGCATCTGCGGACCGTTCTCAGTCGAGGCGGTGCCGGCGCCCACCGTCCTGTCGCTCGACGAGAGCATGCCGCCACAGGAGGCCGATGAGACCGTCGCCCGCTCTGGCGAGACCTCTCGCCAGGCGCTCTGGCGCGACGAACTGCTCAAGACCGGCGTGCGCGGCAAGGGCGGCGCCATGCTCCGCTTCGCCGAGTTCGAGACGTTACCGGGACTCAAATACATTCATGCCAGCGGGTCGCTGGCCGAAACGGGCGAACGCGTCGTTGTCAGCTTCGGCCCCGAGCACGCGGCCCTGGAGCAGCGGCAGGTGGAACTGGCGCTAACCGAGGCAGAGACCCTGCGCCCGTCGCCCAAATTCATCCTGTTCTGCGCCTTCACCTTCGACCCGGAGGCCGCGAAGGACATCGATGAGGTGAACTGGCCGGGTGTCACGTTGCTCAAGGCGCAGATGAACACCGACCTTCTGACCGAGGATCTGAAGAAGAAGCGCGCCTCGAACCAGTCCTTCTGGCTGATGGGCCAGCCGGACGTGGAGCTGCGCAAGCGCAAGGATGGACTGTGGGAGGTCGAGGTGAACGGCTTCGACTATTTCGATCCGAAGGCCGGCGACCTCGTGTCCGGCGGCAAAAAGCAGATCGCGATGTGGTCGCTGGACGTGGACTACGACAACCGCTCGCTGATGCCGCACCAGGTGTTCTTCCCCATGGCGGACGCGAAGGGCGGCTGGAACCGCCTTCGCAAGGCCGTGCGGGCGGAGCTGGACGAGGACCTGCTCGAACAGTTCCACGGCACCGTCTCGCTGCCCTTCGAGGCGGGCGAGAACCGGCGGATCGCGGTCAAGATCGTGGATGACCGCGGGATCGAGTCACTCAAGATCATGCCGCTCGAGGGATAGACCCATGTCCCTCATCATCAACACGCCATTCGAGTGCCCCGCGCAGCATTGGGTCGAGGGCAAGGGCGGCAAGCTGGAGATCAAGCCCGAGCGGCGGCCGGCAAGCTACGAGGTCTTCGACGCGCGCAACAACACCAAGCGCACCGAGGTGCTGGACCTGGTGAACACGATCCGGGCGCGCGTGGATCAGTGGCGCGAGGATGGCTGGCCGGGCGTCACCATCGTCACCCGCAAGCTGCTGGAGCACTGGTACGACCGCGATGCGCGCCAGTACCCGTTCTACTTCTGCCAGCTCGAGGCGATCGAGACGCTGATCTGGTGGGTCGAGGGCGCCGAGGCCTACAAGCAGGGGATCGCGATCCCCGGCGACGGAGGTGCGTGGGAGCGGCTCTGCAACAAGATGGCCACGGGCGCGGGCAAAACCACGGTGATGGCGATGATCATTACCTGGCAGGTGCTGAACGCGCTGACCTATCCGAAGCGGAACAAAGACTTCAGTCGCGCCGTGTTCATCGTGGCGCCCGGCCTGACCGTGAAGGAGCGGCTGCAGGTGCTGCTGCCCAGCGAGGGCAGCTACTACGACGAGTTCAACCTGTGTCCGTCCGAGGCTCTGCTGAGCTGCCCCCGGTTTCCCTGGACATCGCTTTGTCGGAAAGGAGATCGAGATGGACCAGCCGAGGGACCCCCAAATGAACGGGCAGGATGGAGTTGCTGTTGTTGATGCGCCTGTGG
>Ga0075163_10000993_pt1 | contig 37821 bp, 24 predicted proteins | sample JI1023141ADNA_FD_71478 | JGI IMG/M metagenome (GOLD analysis project Ga0075163, IMG submission 71478) | Wastewater effluent complex algal communities from Wisconsin, to seasonally profile nutrient transformation and Carbon sequestration -... | ecosystem: Engineered > WWTP > Effluent > Algae...
AAGATAGAGCCAACATTAGGTGTACTATTTATATGAATTTCTCCTTTCAAGTCCTCTAAGAATGTTTTAACCAATTTCAATCCAAAGCCTTTACCTTCGTACAGATCTTCATAGGATGGGTTTTCTCGAATATCCAGCCCAAAACAGCCATGAAGTTAAAGACTGTTATCTTTACCTCTTTTTTCAATGTAGTTTTTCAGCGAGGCATATTTTCCGTAATCTAAATGCGTTTCAATAATTTTGTTGATTGGGACACCTAAGTTGTGCAGATGAAATATTTTTTCCTTATCTTTGTCGTACACAGACGCTTGAATGACCCCAATGGGTTTGCCTAATTTAATGCCTTTGGCTTTTCTAGCTCTCAAACCTTCCTTTGTACGCTCCGAAATAAAATCGCGCTCTAATTCTGCCAACATTGAAAATACAGTAATCAATACTTTGTTTGTTACGTTATTTTTATCACGTGGATTAATGTCAACGTTTTGCTTGATTAATATGAGCCGTGTTTGCTTTTCATTGAGGATGGTTTCAATCGTGTTAAGTGTTTCCCTAATTGACCGCCCTAGCCTCGATAATTCGGAGGTAATAACGATATCATCAGGGTTAAGTTTTGCCAGCAGTTCATCAATACGCCGCTGAGCGGTGGATTTACGGGAGGACATTTCAAGCTCAATCCACTCATCCACCATCCATTTATGGTCTATGCTGTGACGGCTAATCAAATTTTTCTGACTATCAATACTTTGATCGTGCGTACTAACTCTGACATACCCATAAATCATCGTAGTTCCCCAAATGTTTGCTGGTTTCATTGTTAAGGCATAATTTGCACTAACAGTCATCAATTATGATCGCATATCATGATCCTTAATGATACAATATTCGAGTTTATATAACGCTCCTTTACACCGACGAAAAATAGCAGGGTTGCATTACTATAATGGCGAAACTTGAGATACTGACATCCGACGAGCGAAAAGCCTTTGATGCGCCACCTATACTCACGCCAGCAGAACGTGAAACAGTGTTTCAACTCCCTAACGAAATTCTCATCTGGATTCAAACCTTTGATTCTACTATCAATCAAGTGGGGTTCGTCTTGCTCTGGGGTTATTGCAAACACACTGGCCGTTTCTTTTTACCTAAGACATTTCATGCTGAAGATATCACTGATGTTGCTCGCCGATTAAACGTAGAGGTTACGCAGACTGAATTCAAGAAATACAAAGAAAGAACGGCTCATAACCACAAACAAGCTATTCGAAACTATTTAGAATTGATACCTTTTAAGACTGTACGATCTTTTTTTCTTGAAGCCATTTCCGAACGAGTAGCAAAACACCAACAACCAAAACAAATTTTAATAGAAGTTATTACGCTGCTGCGGGCTAAACATATTGAAGTCCCAAATTATAATCATTTCGCTTTGGTAATTACTGAGACAATTGTACGTTTTGAAAAAGAAGCACTCGCAGCACTTACTGAACAACTCACACCTGCTCAATGTAAGAGTCTGGATAGGCTACTTATCATTGATCCGGAAACCAATCTATCCAAGTTAGCCAAACTGAAATCTATTAGCCATAGCAGAAAACCAAAGGCCATTCGTCAGAGCGTCATGCAGTTTCGTACTATTCAAATACTTTATGATAACCATGTTTCATTGATGCAAACTCTCAACCTTCATGGTGAGACGATCAAACATTACGCCAATTGGATAAGAAAGGCCAGCTTGCAGCAAATCCGTCAATTATCTGGGCAAAAACGTTATTTACATTTGCTATCTTTTATTTCATATCAATATCGATTGCGTCAAGATATTTTGGCGGATGTGTTATTAGTCTGCGTACAAAGCACAGAAAATACGATCCTGAAAGAACAAAAAAATCGCTCCTTTCAACATACAAACACTCAAAATCAGACTATCCAATTACTCGCCGAAGCACGCATTTCGTATAAATCGTTATTGAATAAAATTCAAACGATTGCCAAGTCAACCATGTTTTCGGATGCAGAAAAAGTGAAACAAATTAATGAGCTGCTTGATCAAGATCAGGCACAATGTCTACAAGAGCCAAAGATCGATACGTTACAGAAGCAGACATTGGAAAACATGCGAATACAAAATTATTATATTTTATTAGAGGCTTCTTCAATAAAATTACAGAATCGTGTGGCAGAGATCATAAAGTATCTTTCTTTTGACACAACAACAACGCAGCCAGATTTATTAGCAGCCATTCAATACTATCAAACTAAATTAGGTGTTATTGGAAAGGATGCGCCGCAAGCTTTTCTGAATACTGCAGAAACGAATATTTTGTTAGACGAATCTGGCAAATTTAGAATATCGTTGTATAAGGCATTGCTTTTTCTACATGTAGCAGATGCTTTAAAATCTGGCGTATTGAGTTTGAGCCCTGCTTGCCGGTATTTAACTCTTGATGCCTATTTATATTCGATTATACGCTGGAAACAGCAGAAAGAAAACCTATTAGAACAGGCAGGATTAACTCGTTTTTATTCCTTTTCTGAGGTGATTAATCAGTTGGGAAAAGCGCTACACGCGCAATACCACAAAACAAATCAACGAATTAAGGCAGGGAAAAACACTTATATTAAATTTGATCGGAAAAACAAGCTTGTTCTGACAACACCAAAAGTGGAAAAAATAAATACTCAATCGGTTTCTGATTTATTTTCAGATTGTAAGCAAGTGTCGATTCTACAAGTATTAAGTGATGTAAACCGCGTCACAGATTATCTCAGTTGTTTTAGACATCATACTGTTAAAGATAAAAAAATAGTGCCGCGTAAAGAAGCTTTTTATGCAGCCATTTTAGGTCAAGGTTGTAACCTTGGTCCAAGCAAGATGTCGAATGTTTCTAAAGGAATTAGTGAAAATGTACTGACTAATCTTATCAACTGGCATTTTAATTTAGATAATATCCATACTGCCAACAATAAAATATTAGCACTGATACAGCAGTTATCTTTATCGGCTATTTATCAAAAAAGTCCGATTGCTTTACATACTTCCAGTGATGGAAGAAAAACAGGCATTGCTGTTGATTCGCTCAATGCCAATTACTCGTTCAAATACCATGGCAATGGTATCGGTGTCAGTGTTTACAGCTTTATCGATGAACGAAATCGCGCATTTTATTCTACTGTGATCAGTAGCTCAGAACGTGAAGCTGCGTATGTCATTGATGGATTACTCCATAATTTAGCTATCAAAAGCACTATTCATTCAACTGATACCCATGGTTACTCGGAGACAGTATTTGGTGTCATGCACTTAATGGATGTTTTCTTTGCCCCTCGCATTAAAAAATTAAAGAAAAGCACATTGTATAGCTTTGAATCTAAAAAGATTTATGAGTCTAAGGGCTATAAGATTTTGCCAGAACGCTATATAAACGTACAACTGATTGAAACACACTGGGATGATATTTTGCGCTTGATGGCAACCATCAAACTGAAAGAAACCGCCGCTTCATTAATTTTCAAACGTTTAAGTTCTTATTCTAAACAGCATCCTTTATATTGTGCCCTAAAAGAATTTGGTCGGATTATCAAAAGCCTATTTATTTTACGGTACATTGATGAAGTCGAACTGCGTCAAGCGATTGAGAAACAACTCAACCGAGTCGAATTGTCCAATAAGTTCTCTAAAGCTATTCTATTTGGTAATAACCAAGAGATTCAATACAGCAGCAAAGAAGAACAAGAGTTAGTCGTCAGCTGCCAACGATTTATCCAAAACGCGATCATTCTATGGAATGAACTATACCTCTCACAAAGGCTAGCAATGCAAGAAGATTTAGAACAACGTAAGAAAATTCTGCTAATTATTAGCAACGGTTCAACTATGATTTGGCAGCATATTAATTTACATGGGGAATATGATTTTACCCAAGATATTGCAGCTAATGATTTGCAATTTGATATGGATAAAATATTGGCGTTGAAGGTCGCTTAGTTAACTCATGGCTGTTTTGGGCTGGATATTCGGGAAAACCCAAAAAGCGGATAAGTGCGAGAATTCCGTTTTATAAGTGCAAGACGCTACAAGTAGGCGCTATGATTACGGGTGTTTTGAAACATGATACAAAAATGAATATGAATAAAACGTATGTGGATACACATGGCCAAAGCACGGTTGGGTTCGCCTTTAGCCACGGTCTAACGTTTGATTTACTGCCGCGCCTTAAAGGCCTTCATCGACAGAAGCTTTATTACCCTACGGCCCGCCATAAAGACAGTTATCAAAATCTAGACCCTATTTTACAATCTCCCATCAACTGGAATTGTATCCTGGAAAATTATGACGACTATGTAAAACATCTGGCTGCATTAAAAACAGGCACCGTAGAACCCGATATTCTTATTAAAAAATTTAGCAAAGACAATTATACGCATCCTGTCTATAAAGCGCTCATTGAAATTGGCAATGCGGTGAAAACCGTATTTTTATGTCGTTATCTGGCCTCTGAAAAATTACGTATTGAAATACATGAGGCCCTTAATGTCGTCGAGCGGTTAAATGGCATCATGGGTTTTATTTTCTATGGAAAATTAGGTGAAATATCTACCAACAAAAAAGACGACCAACTACTAGCCGTTGCTTGTTTGCATCTCTTGCAAGTGTGCATGGTCTATGTTAATACTCTCATTATCCAAGAAGTGTTAGCGGATCCCGTATGGGCTGGAAAATTAACGCCTGAAGACAAACGTGCTTTGACACCCTTACTCCATGCACATATCAACCCTTATGGATTATTTCCTTTAGACCTGAACCAACGGCTAACTATTGAAACAAGCAGACACATTCATCGTAAGAAGGAAAAAATAGCGCAAACGGAGACTATTGAAACCAAAATGGTTGCAGAGATTGAAGTATAATTTTACCAAATGGCGGCTAAAGGCACGCACCTTAACACTGGGCCTATTTACACACTTTGTCTGACACTCCCGCACTAAAGCCATTTAGGTTAAGATATTTAATTATTTGGCTTAAACCGGGTTCATCATGGATCGTTTCATGATCACCATCTATATGGTAAACGTTAATTGTTCCTGAAGTATAATTTCTCCAATAATTATGATCAACTTTATCATTTAATTCATGATATTGATCTAATTTTTTAGCTTTAAAAAGATTAATATTAAGATTTGATTTTTTAACTTGAAAATTTAAAAGAAGCTTCATTAATTGCCATCTCGCTTCCTGTAAATACTGCTTTTGATTTTCTTCAATATCAAAAAGTTCATTTTCAAATTTACTATCCTGCTCTTGCATAACTTTATTAAAAGTTGATTTGTTGTTAAAACAATCTGGAAATTCTGCCCAAGAATCAAACATAGATATGGACTTAACATCACACCCCATTTTCATCAAATGAATAGCTATTTCATAAGCAATCGTACCTCCCATAGAAGAACCCATCAAAATATATTCTCCACTTTTTTGTATTTTGAGTATCTCCTTCATATATCGTTTTGCAAGCTCCTCTAAAGTTTTCGATCTTATTAGCTGTTTACCATTTATATTTATATTTTGTATTCCATAATAGTTATATTCATCTGTCAGCCTATTGCTTATCTTTAAGTATGAATTAACTGATCCGCCAACTGGGTGTATAAAGAAAACATTTTTATTGGTTCTATTGTGGTTAATCGTAAGTGGTATGACAATATCAGTTGATTGGGTATTAAGAATTTTTGCCGAATAAAAGCTAGCTATTTTATCTATAGTGTTAACATTAACAATATCGGACAACGAAATTTTAATGCCAATTTTTTTAAGTTCTGATGACAACCTGACTGCGTTTAAAGAGTTTCCTCCTAAATCATAAAAATTATCGTAAACACTCAACGACTCAGAACCAAGAATATTAATAAATATCTCTGCTATTTTGTATTCAATATCCAAGCGGTTCGTTTCATAAACTCTGCCAATAATCTCTTCTAGTTTTTTAGAAGCAGGCACTAAATCCAGGCTGCACAAGCTATTTTTATTAGTAACATAATCTATTTCAGTCTCAATATCTGGCTGTATCCAAAATGATTTTTTTATAAATTGATAGGCTGGAAGATCGTATAAGTTATAATCATTAGAAGCTAATTTTTCCTGCTCTTTATCGAAAGCATTAACCTTTATTCCGTATAGCCACATTTTTTTTACTATTTCATCTTTTGAAAAAAAATCGACATTTTTACCCAATGTACTTAATGCCTTTATTTCTTGGTTTTCATATTGTTGATATTGATTGACGAAGTTTTTCAAAGAACTGCCTGGACCAACCTCAACAAAAACAGGCGCGGAAAATTTACTTATTATTGTCTTAATCCCTTTTGAAAATTCAACTGGTTTTATCATGTGCATCCCAAAGTATTTAGCAGAAGGAAGATTATTTTCTTCAAAAAAATCACCTGACAAATTGGACACGACAGAAGGAAAAGAAAGTGGGTAGAACTTTACTTTCTTTAAAGCTAGAATAAACTGGTCGCTTGCTTCTTTCATCATGGCGGAATGAAATGCACGATTTACATTTAAAACTTTACTCGCCACTTTAAATTTCGATAATTTTTTCTGTAGTTTTATTATTTGATCTCCTGGGCCTGACACAACGCACATTTTTGTAGAATTAATACATGCCATTTCCAAATCATCAAATAAAAAATCTTTGATAAATTCATTGGACTCTGAAATAGCTAACATCAGCCCAGGAAGAGAAGAAGACTGCATCAATCTGCCGCGCAAAATAATTATTTCTATACAATCATTAAAGCTAAATACCCCAGCAAGAGCTGCTGCAACATATTCTCCAATACTATGCCCGATATAAGCCATTGGACTTATGCCTATTCGCTGAAGGAACTTTGCAGTCGCATAGCAGGTGAGAAATAATGCTGGTTGCGCCCAGTAGGTTTCTGAAAGGCTGTAAATATCGTTTATTTTTTCACTTTTAGGGTATAATGCAGGGTACAATATTTTTTTGAAATTTACTTTTGTTAATTTGTTGATTATTGCAATACCTTCGTCAATAATAGCCTTGAAATGATCATCACTTTCATATAAAGAAAGCCCCATATTTTCAAATTGCGCTCCCTGACCAGGGAACATAAAAATAACTTGTTGTTCAGACAAAGAGTCAATTTTAGATTTACTAATAAACAAATCATCATTTAACTTATCTAAAAGGTTCTCATAATTTGTGCAAGTAATACATGATCGATAAGCATAATGTTCTCTATTTAGTTGTAAAGTCAGTTCTAATTTTTGAATATTTACAGTTGGGTTTGAAAGTAAATATTTAAATAATTCAGACTTATAATTTTTTAGTGCTACATCACTCTTGGCTGATAATGGAATAAAATATGTATTTTTTGTGTGCTGCTCTGTAGTGTTTTCTGAGTAAAGATAAGCTGTATTTTTATATTCCGTTACAATCAAATGTGCATTAGTACCACCGATCCCAAATGAACTGATTCCAGCAATACGATCTCTGTCACCGCAATGCAAACTCCATTTTTTATTCTTAGTACTAATTGAAAATGGTGTATTCTCTATATTCAATTCATTATTTGCTTGAGTATAATTAGCTTGCTTAACAATAAGATCATCTTCAAACATTTTACAAATTTTTATTAATCCCGCAATACCAGATGCAGAATCAGCATGTCCAATATTGGCCTTGACAGATCCTAGATGACATTTAAATTTCCGATTAGAAGTGTTTGTAAAAGCATGGGCCAATGCTTGAACTTCTATTGCATCACCAATTCTTGTTCCAGTACCATGACATTCGATGTAAGAAATATCGCCTGAGCTAACCCCAGCCATTTTTTGCGCCTTCAAAATACAATTTATTTGTCCATCCGAACTAGGTGCGGTATAACTTACCTTAGAATTAGCATCATTATTAACAGCATATCCTTTAATAACAGCTAGGATATTATCTTTATCTTCTTTTGCACAGCGCAAAGATTTAAGTAGCACTACACCACATCCAGATCCTAATGTTGTACCACTAGCCGCTTCATCGAATACACGACAATGCCCATCTTTAGAAAAAATAAGTCCATCTTTGTATTCATACCCCAGGACACCCGAAGGCAAAAAAGAAACTCCACCGGCAAGTGCCAAATCACATTTCCCAGATGATATTTTTTCACATGCCTCTACAACCGCCACTAGACTAGTTGAGCAAGCCGTATTGATATTCAGTGCAGGACCTTTTAGCCCAAGATGATAGCTAACTCTTGTTGCAAGAAAATCTTTACCATTCGCTGTATTAACTTCCCATGAATTTATTTTATTTTTATAAACACTTTTTAATATATTTTCATGTAGGTAATTCATAGAACCACATCCAGCGAAAACACCTATAGCTAAATCTTTGCGTTTTGATATGTAGCCAGATTTTTCTAAAACACTCCAGCAACTCTCTAAAAATTTTCTTATTTGAGGATCCATAAACTTGGCATCTTCAAATGAAATATTCCAAAAATTAGGATCAAATTTATCAATATCAGGAGTTCGGCTATCAACTTGAATTTTATTATTATTCTCAATCTCGTTATTCGAATTAACAAAAATACTTTCTTTACTTTTTTTTAAAATTTCCCAAAGATCATCAATATCTAGACAGCCTGAAAATGAGCCTGATAAACCAATAATTGCAATGTCTTCATGAATGCCAACATCCTGTCTATTTATATCATTAGTATCAACTGTATCTAAACGACTGCTTATAAAATTAACCAAACTAGAGAAATTTGAATACTTAAAAAAATCTGCAATAGAAAGTTCCAGAGCAAAGTGTTTATTAATGCTATCTTTTAGCAGTGTCACTGAAATAGATGTGCCTCCCAAATCAAAAAAGCTGTCAGACTCTTTTATTTGATTTGCATGAATACCTAATATTTCCTCCCAGATTGCCCTAAGCTTACCCTCTGACGTATAATCTCTAGTTTTGATAGCATTATTAAACGGCATAGCTTTATAAGATGGAAGTTTGCTTTTATCAACCTTGCCATTTTCATTAACTGCTATAGCACTCATTGATATAAAATATTGAGGAACCATATAGTTAGGCAATTTAGATAATAAATATTGCCGCAATGTATTTTCACAAATCTTTTGATCAGAAACATAATAAGCAACCATATATTTTGTATTGCTCACATCATCCGTACCATTAACCATAATCGTGCATTGCTTTATCCCTGAAAATAATAGCAAAACAGACTCAATTTCGGATGGCTCTACTCTAAAACCCTGCAATTTTACTTGAAAATCTTTACGGCCAATATACTCAATATTTCCATCTTCCAGCCATTTCGCTAGGTCACCTGTTTTATATAATTTTTTATATTCATTATTTTCAGCTAATTTTGCTGAAAATGGATTAGCTATAAATCTTTCTTTAGTCAGCTGATCACTATTTAAATACCCTCTGGAAATACCAATCCCTCCAATATAAAGTTCTCCAGTGACACCAATTGGAACAGGGTTCATTGCAGCATCAAGGATATAACAAATTCTATTAGCCATCGGTTTACCAATGATAGTGTTTTTTCCACCATCATAGATGGCACCCGTGCAGCCAATAGTTATTTCAGTTGGCCCGTAGCCATTCATTACTTGATGACCTGTATCTCGCCATCTTTGCATATAATATGTTGGACATTTATCCCCCATAATAACAATTTTTTTTGGATATTCTGTGATAGGCAGTATATTTATAATAGCAGCAGGAATTGCAGCAATTTCAATTTTATAGTCCCACAAATGGTTTAAAACCCCCATCTTCTAGATGGGAGAATCTTCAGATTTTAAGTATACTGTCGTCATGACAGACTATAATAAAGGCCACCATACAGTCCACCATAACCATTATCACTTGGTATGGATCACAAAATATCGTTACCGTGTATTACAGGGTAATTTGCGGTTGTATGTTAGGCAAATTATCGCGCAGGTAGCTGAAGAAATGAATGTTAGAATCATCAATGGAGTGTTGTCGGCTGATCATATTCATGTATTTGTTGCGATTCCGCCGCATATAGCGGTAAGTGATTTTGTCAAAATTGCTAAAGGTCGTTCCTCGCGAAAAGTGCAGCAAGAATTTCCAGAAATCAGGAAACGTTACTGGGGACGCCACTTTTGGGGAAGAGGATTTTTTAGCACCACGAGTGGAAATATGACAGATGAAATTATAAATGCTTACCTGGATAATCATGTGGATGCGCACAAGCCTCATAATGAGGATAATATTTCTTTAGAATGATCGCGGCTTCAGCCAAGATCATGAACCTCCCATCTTCTAGATGGGAGTCCTTCAGTATCTTGCAAGAATTTAGACAATTCTTCCATGTTTTTTCTAGTTCTTTCGGACGCAACAAATAAAGTTGAACCAGAAAAAAGAGCTGTATAAATTTCACTACCAATAGCATCAAATCCGATCGACAAAAATGAACAAACGTTACATGGTGTCTTCAAATTATTATCTTTGATATATCCATATATGAAATTTGGAACTCCACTATGTTTTATCATTACTCCCTTAGGTTTCCCCGTGGTTCCTGAGGTATAAATAACATAAGCTAAATTATCTGATTTGCAAATATAGGGTAAATTATCACATTGCTCTTTAACATAGTGCTTTTTCCCTAGCTCTATATAATCAACCGTAAAAGAATATTTTTTTTGTAGTTGGCTTTGAGTTACTATCAATTTTGTTTGCGTATCCTCCAATATATAGTTAACCCTCTCTTCGGGGTAATCTGGATCTATTGGCACATAAGCCCCACCAGCTTTTAATATGCCTAAAATTCCAATAACCATATCTAAGCTTCTATCAACACAAATAGCAATTAATGTATCTGGTTTAATATCTATTTTTGTAACTTTCTTATAATATTTTTGAATGTAATTAGCCAATTGATTGCTTAAAGCATTTAATTCTTCATATGTTAATTTTTGTTTTTCAAAGACAACTGCATTTTTGTCTGGATTTCGTGAAACTTGCTCTTCAAATAATTGATGAATTAATTTTTCTTGATTAAAAATCTGTTTTGTTGCATTCCAGCGAAAGATAATTTGTTTAAATTCCTCCTCGGTCAGTAATGAGATTTGATTCCATGGACTATTTAATTTTTCAGGAAATTGCGATAAAATCGTCTCTAATTGTTGGAGGTAACGCATTGCTAAATTATTGGATAATTTATTCTCATGGTAGAGAAGCTTAATTTGTAATTGTTCTGAAATAGCATCTACCAGTATTGCCGTTTGGTAAGGAAGTTTTTCTACATGATGAAGCGCATGAATAACCAGAGAATTTCTACTGTTTTGTTTTTTAGATTTTGTGTTAAATACGACCAAACTACTAAATAATGAAAAAGCATCCTTGCGTAAGTTAGATAAGTCTATATGACTATAGCTATTAAGTTCGGAAATTTTTTCATGAATTTCATACAAAATATCAATGCTTATCTTATCCTTATCCCAGTCAACTCTTAGAGGGCATGTATTAATATAAAGTCCAACACTTTGATTTATATGCTGAATAGGTATATCTCTTCCAGAAACGATCGTGCCTACTATAGTTTGCTCATCTTGAGTATAGGTCTGTATTAGCTTGTGCCATGCAAATTGTATCAGCACATTCAATGTCAACCCTGTCTCAGATATCAATAATTTTAATTTTATATATAAATCATTTTGAATTTCTATGTGAACTTCATTTGACTGTTCTGCACATTCATTATTTTTATGCAGATTATTGCTTGGGAATATATTAGGGGATTTAATATAATTTATTTCTTTCTTCCAGTAGTTTTTTGCCTCAGCATGATCAAGAAGATAATATAATTGTACATCTAGATAGGTATCGTCTTCCTGAATTGTTAATTGATGATTATTTTTAAGCTTCTCATAATAATGGTGAACTTCATCAAGAAGAATTTTCTCGCTCACACCATCTAAAATACAATGGTGATAACTTAAGATGATTTTGAAATAAGAATTATTTATTTTGATGAGATGAATCCGTAATAAACTAGGCTTTGATAGATCAAAATAAGATACCCTATCACTTTCTAACATATTCTTTATAAACTGATTCTGTTGCTTAATTTCTTCCAAATCAGAAATATCGCGATATCTAAAATCGGTTATTCCATTTTTATAGATGACTTGGACTATATCAAAATCCATATTAAAAAAAGTTCTCAATGCTGGATATTTTTCTATAGCTAATGACCAAGCTTTTTTATAATTTTCAACGCATAACAACTGTTTATATTCAAATATCATTTGAACATGGTAAGTAGAATCATTAGATTGCTTGAGGTAATTGTAAATAAAGCCTTTTTGTAAAATATTTGCTGGGAATACAGCTTGTATTTCATTAAGATCTTGCTTTGCTCTTTTTTCAAGTTTATCGAGCAATTGAGTGTCTAGTTTTGTTGTATTTAGAAATCTAGAAGTGTTTTTTACTTTAGCGAAGTTAATGAGATTTTTTGATTTGTCATTTTTTATATTTTTTGCCATCATGGCTATACTTCTATTTTTAAAAATAAAATTTGAATCACAAATATATCCATGCTCTCTGAAGATAGAGGCTAATTGTATTGACAAGATCGAATCACCACCTATCTTAAAAAAATCATCATAAATACTGATCTTGTTTATGCTAAGAACTGATTTTAGCCAAACATGTATTAGTTCTTCAATTTTATTCCTAGGCCCAGCGTATATTTCAGTGCCTACGTTATATTTATCTGGATTAGGTAATTTTGTGCGGTCAATCTTGCCATTAATCGTTACTGGGAACTCCTCAAGCCATATAAAATTTTTTGGGATCATATATTCAGGCAATACTTTTGATAATTGTTGTCTTAATTTTTTCTGCTCAATTATTTTATCTGAACTGTAATAAGCAATAATGTGATTTACATTGATATTAGCATTTACAATTACACATGCCTGCCTGATATGACGGATTAAGATAAGAACTGATTCAATTTCAGCCAATTCAATTCTATGACCCCTCAGTTTAATTTGAAAATCACTACGACCGATATATTTTAGATTGCCATCTGTTGACCAGCAAACCAAATCACCTGTCCTATATAACCGAGTATCACCATTTAATTTATCCTCTTGCGTTGCAAATGGATTCTCAATAAATTTTTCTGTTGTTAAAGTGGCATCATTCAAATAACCCCGAGCCAACCCAATTCCGGAAATATATAACTCACCTTTTTTCTGTATGGGCACTGGACGCAACTGTTTATTCAATACAAATACTTTTTCGCCATCCAATGGCTTCCCGATATAAATTGGTTGGTCTTTTTTGAGGACATAGAAAGTAGACCAGATGGTGGTTTCTGCTGGGCCATAGACATTAATAACTTGTTTGAAGGAGTCTAGTAAGCTCTCCCCAATTTTAAGAGATAGTGCTTCCCCCCCCACAAGACAAATTTTTTCTCTAAATACGTTGGGATATATTTTAACTAGCTGTTGTAATACGCTGGGAGTTTGTTGTACTATTGCGCAACGTGATATTTCTTTTTCCTCGACACTATCAGGCTTTGAAAGAATAACTGTACTTCCAGTCACCAAAGGTAAACCATACTCCAATCCAAAGATATCAAATACGTAGCTGCTTAAACTCAGTACATTATATTCAAGTAGGGTTGTAATGGAGTCCAATCGCCTATTGAACCTCTGAAGAAAACTTGAAAATGCCTGATGCTCTATCATAACTCCCTTAGGGCTACCAGTAGTTCCAGAAGTATAGATAACATAAGCAATATCTGTCGGACTACTTATCTTTTCTAAATTAGTAGATTCTTCAAATTGATATGGTTTTTTATCCATAAAAACACATTTCAATTTCACCCCACAAACACTTGTTTTATTTTCATTATTTTCAAATAAACTAGATTGGGTTAGCAACAACTTACTATTTGTATCTTTTAACATATAATTGATGCGAGATTCAGGATAATTTATTTCAATAGGGGTATATGCAGCTCCTGCTTTTAATATCCCTAAGATTCCAATAATTACATCTATACCTCTCTCTAAAAATAAAGATACAATAGTATCCGGTTTTATATTTTCTCCTGTAGAGGCAGAATATTCTGAAATTATATGTCTTGCCAACTGATTACTTAACTTGTTGAGCTCACGATAGGTAATTTCTTTATCTTTCCAAATAATGGCTATTTTGTCTGGATATTTTTCTACTTTCCTTTCAAATAGCTGATGAAAATTTCCTGCTATCTCAAAACATTTATTGGGTTGATCGCATTGAGAAGCCGTTTTTTTATCTTCACTACTTCTAAGAAGATGATGATCAAAATTTTTGAAATTTTTATTTGTCAAAGTAATTCTCCCAAAAAAATAAATTCATAATAGTTTTATGGTTGTAAATTGTTATACTTCATTAGTATGGACTCTGACATATCACTTTATATAAGTTATTTAGTTTTTTTGGCGAATACTGATCATGATAAATTTTATTATATTCGTCACATAAATTCAGAATATCTTGATATATCAATTTGACTCTAGCTGAGAGATCTTGTGGATTAGAGGTTCCCGTGCCTTCTTCTTGACTTGAGGCTGATCTATTCCTCATCTGCTGACAAGGCCCTATTATATAATCAAAAACCAATTTAAAATGCTCAACTAAGAATTGCAGGTAATTAGTATATAATTCTATGTATGCTTGGAAAGATTTTTGATTGATTTTTATAAGTGGAAAGTGAGCATTAAATTGACCAGCAATAAATACAATTACCTCCATTCTATCATTAGGAATATAATCTGCCGCACTCTTTAAAACTAGGCTTAAACTCTCATTGGGACTTTGGTTCGCTTTAAATATATAATTAAATAACAATAAAGTGGGTGATTGTGCTGCAGATGGTCCAGGTAAATCTATAGTATCCTTTCCGGAAATCTGCATTTTTTTATACGATCCTAAAAAAATTCTTATATATTTTGCATATTCAGATGGTAGGCATTTATTGTACATTGTTTTTAATAAGTCCAGAATACGATCCAATTCATGAGATAATAAATTTAAGTTTTCTGCAATGATTTCATATTTAAAAATCTCTCCTATTTTAAATGCTTCGATAATTTTGCCAAGTATATTAATAATTTGAACGGATCTCTTTTCAATTTTAATATGTACTTCCATAAAACCACTTTCAAAATCATTGACTGATTCATTTTTTTCGGATGCTTTTGGCTTTATTGAAAATCTTCTAATTGGTCTATCTTTTTTATGATCCCAATTTAAGATAAGATGCGAGTAGTAAGTTAATATTGGTGGGACACTAAGTTTACTTGAAATAACTGCAATTGGATCAGATAAATTCGTTGGGATATTTATGGGTTTATTTAAATCGATATCGGGCAATTCTTGCAATTCTTTGAATGTGCCTGAAATAATGAAGGCATAGTGTGCATACAACACCTCCAATATACCTTCATCATGAATGTCTCTAATCCGAGCTTCATAATTCTTTAGAATATGAGAAAAGCGATTATTGTACAATTTATGATAGATAATTCGAGGGAGTAATTTCTTCTGATCTAATAAGATAGGTAAATCATCAATGATACTCTGCAAGTCAACAAATTCGTAACGGACAAAATCGAAACTGCTTCCAGATGCACTAACAGATGTAAAATCGACAATTTTTTTCATGTAAAGTCCATTGATTATTGACATTTCTCATGCGTGTTCTTCTATTCCGGAAATTTGAAGATTCACAAATGTATTTTCTATATATTGCATAAGGGAACTATAATTTATAATTCTTCCATCATTGTCGATTATATTTTTTTTATCAATGGCTTTTGATAAAATCAATTTTTTTTGTTTATGCAACAAATAAACCTTTCTTAGCGGTATATTAGAAAATGAAATTAAGGGATAAGTAGGTATCCAGTGATCAGGGAATTTTTTCCAAATGGCATTATCTAACTCCCAATGATTCTTATTGATCAATAATGAACTTGTGCGCAAATTTTTAAAATTCTCTAATGACATTTTCGCCATAGCATCAGTATCTGGTTTTCTGTACAATTGATATTCCTCAAATGATTTGCCCAAATTACCGTGATTTTTTTCTAATAGCTGATCAAAAAGAGCGCAACTTTCAAAAGCTAAATTCATTCCCATCGCATAAAAAGGAGCAATTGCATGACAAGCATCACCAATTAGAAAAATATTATTTTTATAATTCCAATTATGGCAATTTACCATATACATTTCATTTATAGGATTACTTTTATCTAGCGCTGTTAAATTTGGGATAATATTAACCAGGTGAGGAAATTTTTTTTGAAAAAAAGGCATAGCATCGAATATTTCTGTGCTATTGAAGCCTTCTTCTCCATCAGTAGTTGCATACAGATTTGCAATAAACTTTCTCTCTGTAGCTGAGGGAAGTGCCACAAAAACAGCCTTTTTTGATGACCAAACATGAACATAGTCATTTTTTAGCCTGGCAAGTATGTCTGGACTATAAGGTATGTGAAACTCTTTATATCCCAAGGATAATTTTTTGATTGCTGAGCTTGTCATAGTGTGTTTCTCTAAACATGCTCTAACTACAGAAAATACTCCATCGGCACCTACTATATAACTATATTTGATTTCACGCTGCTCATTATTATAATGGACTTTCACTTTTGAATTATCAAAATCAATTGAACTAAGTTGCGAATTAAAGTAAAAATTAACATTCCCTGTGTTTTGTGCCTCTTGAATTAAATAATTAATTAATCTTTTTCTTTCTATTGTCAATAGTGCATTGTTTTTGTGATCTGCATGGTAATTTTGTAATATGATTGCGTCATCTTGGTCATGAGTTGCTCGTCCATAAGTTGGTGTTGTGAAACTTGCTATGCCATCAAACAATCCGGCTTTTTTAAGAGCCGAAATACCTCGTTTTGAAAGAGACATAGCAATTGAACGCTTCTTATCATCGTTGTAAGAATTTAAGCAACGTTTTTCGTGAATATCTACGGTATATCCCCTTTTTGACAGGTAGATAGATAATAGCGTTCCAGCCAGTCCTGCGCCAACAATGCATACTTTATCCATAGTCATAACTCTCCATAAAGTTATTTAAATCCCGGTTCATTTTCCATTGCTTTTCTTAAGCTGAGTGGACGCATATCTGTCCAGACGTTATCAATATAGTCTAGGCAATCTTTTTCAGTACCGTATTGTCCAGTTTTTTTCCACCCTATTGGTAAGTACTTATCAGATGGCCAAATGGAATATTGCTCCTCATCATTAATAACTACACTAAATTCAATGTTATTTTTCGTATTCATAGATGATTTATAGCTCCATAAGTTGTTAAAGAAAAATATTATCTCGAAATATCACTAAAGAAATCTTCGATATTAGTACTGGATTCCGAAGGTAAATTATGAATAATAAAATTAGCAAGTGCTAAATCTAATATCCCCATTCCCATTGGTGAAAATATAGTAGGCTTATTTGGATGGATTTTAATTTTTCTTAGTAGTAATTCAGCAATTGTACCATTGATGAAATCTTTGCTATTTTGTTTTTTAAATGCAAGTTCCACACTTGTTTTTTCAACCAAAACATGATCAATATCGTCAACAATATTATTAGAGTTTAGGAGAATATCAGCATCAATATCCCTTAATGAAATATTTAATATGATAGGATTATGTTTAAGTAAATCATGGTTAGTAATGTAGGGCACACTGGCCGTTGTCGTGCAAACAATCATATCTGAAGAGTGAATTAAATCCTCGTAGGAATCGAGTATTTCTATCTCTGCACTGTATTCACAGCCTATAAATTCACTTAATTTGTGAGCAGAACTTATATCAAGATCAAACAGTTTAATTTTACCTATATGCCAACCATTTTTTAGAAAGCATGAAAGAATATATTTCGAGATTATGCCATTGCCTATTAAACCTAATACTCCAACATTTTTTGATTTTGAATTAATATATTCAGCAGCCAATACTGCGGAACAGGCGGTTCTCATAGCACTAATAACTGATCCTTCCAAACAAGCAATCGGGTAGCCTGTTTCATAATCATTCAATATGATCACCGCTGACGCTCTTTGAAAGCCATGTTGCACATTTTCTGGATAACTAGAAATCCACTTGATACCTGAGATTTTTTTACCAAAATTAAGCGCAGCCGGTAAAGCAATTATACGGGCGGAAGGTTTGTCTGGAAATCTTAAAAAATAGCTATTGGGATTAACAGTTTTTAATGCGTCATGTGCAAGATATGCTTCTTTAACTATATCCACAGCCTGAGGAATCATTCCATGTAAAAATGAATGAATTATCCCACCTTTTACCAATTTAAAATTTGATCTAATCATAAATTAAATAACTCCATAGGTGGTATCTGTGGAAATTTATCTTGTAGCCACTCGTTATTGTAAATCGTATTAGTATATTTATCACCAAAATCTGGAGATACTGTAACTACAATGGCATGTTGCACTATATTTTTCGCATACTGTTTTATGCCTTGCAATACAGAGCCGCTAGAGCCACCCAAAAATAATCCATAGTTTTCAAGTAGATTGTGACACATTTTAATAGTATCTACTTCTTCAACAAGAAGTATTTCGTCAATAAAACTGGCATCTACAATACTAGGTGCGCTACTGGTTCCTAATCCTGGAATAAGACGTTTAGCCGCAGGAAAACCAAAAGTAACAGAACCAACAGCATCTACTGCTATAATTTTAGTGCCAGGAGAATATGTTTTAAAAAACTTTGCGCATCCCATTAAAGTCCCTGTAGTACCAGCACCTAAAAACAAATAACCAATTTTAGGAAATTCAGAAAATATTTCGCTTGCAGTTGTTAAGAAATGTGCATCGATATTATCTAAATTAGCGTATTGATCAACGAATACATATTCCTCGTTATTATCTAGCATCTCCTTGATCAATTTAAGACGGGTTCCAAGATAGCCTTTATTTTCATCTTTTTTAGTGACTTTGATGATTTTCCCTCCATACAAGTTAATATATTTTTCGCTGAAAGAGGAGATATTTGGATCACTAATACAAACAAGTGGATAACCTTTTTCTTTACATACAACACTAAGCGCGATTCCCAAATTTCCAGATGAAGAACAAACCACAGTTGATTTATTACGAACGAGACTTCCTTTTTCTTCAAGCTTTTTAATTAACCATATGGCGGGTTTCATCTTAATAGAGCTTGAAATATTTAGCCCTTCTAGTTTGATGTGTACATCAACGCCATTTATAAAATTTTTAACTTGATAAAATATAGGTGGGGCAGTAATTTTTGTCAGGGAGTCAATGATCATATATTTAATGGTGGAGAGTAAATTGATAATTAATAAAACCGTTGGGAATTTTTGGCAATATCCAAGTCGAATTCGGCGGAATTTTCTTGTTTACGTTTGCAATTTCAAATATATCATCCATTGTTATTGGAGAACTAAATACAGCCAATCTTATTTTTTTTCCAGCACTATTTATCAGATGCTCATTAAAATCAACTTCTCCATTTAAAAAGCTAATTGTTTCATTGTATGCGTGCTCCATATTACCCAACAGCGGTTTTAATATAAAATTTTCAATTACAAAAGGTTCGAGGAGATCAATTGAATTTAGCGTGGAAACGATTTCTTGTTTTAGCATCAGCCTATACCATTTTCCAGTAAGATAAAGATTGAGGGTGCTATCAGCAAGATTAGTATCCATTTTTTCTATTGAAGTGACCACAAAATTTTCTTCTAGCATAATCATGAATTGACTTTCTTCATGTCCATTTAAATCAGGCAGTATGCGATTAGAACATTTGACAATAACTTGACTTCTAGGGACTAAAATAGAGAGAAAATATTGATAAGACTTAGCAAGGTCTGATTTTTCTAAGAACAAATTAGAAATTGCTTTTATACGATGGTGTCCATCTCCAACATACATAGAATTTACTTTTTGATACAGGCTGTTAATTTTCTTAATATGCATACGATCCTTAATTATCCAAAATCTATGTTCTGTATCGTTATTAGAAAAAATCACCGTCGAAGCTGGGGCGCTTATGGCTTCGTCAATAAATTTATTTATATTAAAATTATCCTCATATATCAGAAGAACAGGATTAATTTGCGTATATACATTTTTAATACTATCTTTGGTAATAGCCAATTTTTCTGACAAAACTTCTTCATGAGTTTTTACTGTGGAATTAAAAACTGCATCAATTGAAGTTAACGCAACGAGGCCAGTCGTCTTGAATCCAAGACTAACTTGCTGGTAAATATAATAACTAGGTTTATCTTCGCAAACATACACACCGCTATCTATTTTAGGTAGAATTTCAGGTTTGATAAATCTGAATAAAGTATCATTAGCGCCGCTATCTTTTACGCTAAAGCTTGATTCATCTTGCAACCTAATTCCACGAAATGGCCTAAGAATGCTCATGGCAATCATCCTTAATTATATCCTTAATTTTTTTCGGCCTGGCTTTAACTCGCTGCCATAACTGAAAAACCCTCTTCCAAATATTTTTTTAATAAAACTCCCTGTGACAAGCCTTGGGGTATAAATTTTGAAATATTTGCTATATGTCAGGATCAATAAAATAATTTTTTTGAAAAATTCCCATGATTTTTTAATTAAATTCTGTTTGGGAAAATAGCTTGGTAGACATACAAGTTGTTTTCTTGTGTTTTCTAAATATGCTTTGAAGCTTCATTCTATAACGATACACTAACCAGATTGTGGCAATAATAACACCGATGGTATAAGTTAAACGCAGCACCACAGGCCCACCGTGAAAAATAAATCCACCTAGGTATGCACAAGGCAAACCTATTAATAAAAGGCAACCAACACCTATTTTCATTGGCATTTTTGTATCCCCTAGACCGCGTAAAGTGCTCGTTAAAATATGGCGTACGCCATCAAATACCAAATAAAGAGCAGCAATTTTCATAAAATCAATTGTATACTTCACTAACTGAATATGATCTGCTTGGTGAATATTTAGATAAAAATTCATTAAGGTGCTTGAAAATGCTAAAAAGGCAAATATAAAAATAGAACTGATCAATAAAATGAGAAATATGCCTGCTTTTGTTATTTGTTGAATGGCAGGCAAATTTTTCTGACCATTGGCTTGACTAACCAGAATAGTGACTCCTTGTTCCAAGCCCATCGAGATCATAATAAAAACCATCACATATTGGACAACGACTTCTGATGCCGCTAGAGCAGAAACACCAAACAAGCCTAATAGATATGTGGCTAATGTCATAGCGGCAAGTTCTCCACTAACCTGAATACTGATAGGCCAACCCAATTTAATTAATTCGATACAATGCTGGTAGTTAATACCTAGAGGACGAGAAAAAATAAAGTATGTTTTAGAATGTTTGGATAGCTGGACAATCCCTATCGCACATAGCATAAAGATAGAATCTGCAATAAAAACAGCACAAGTGATGCCAGCTAATCCTAACTGTGGAAGACCGACGTGCCCAAGCACCAGCATATAGGAAAGTATTACTACTAATGGCAATGTGATTATCGAAAGAACTAAAACAATCCTAGGATGACCAATACCGGAGAAATATTGAGTTAACGTTGAGTTGATCAACATTGGAATAATATTTAATGCACCAAAGAAAAAAAACGGTTTGGTTATTTGTACTAAGTGCGGGCTTTGCCCAAACCATAGCAGTAAGAAATGGGCATTTAAAAGGATAAAGATTGCTGGAATACCTAATATCAATGCTAGGAATAATCCATTTCTTGTCCATAAACCAATTTCTCGGTTTTTTTTATTTTCACCATAACAATGTCCCACCTTAATACCTATAGCGTAGAAACCAGCCATAAATATAGTAACTATTGTATAAAAAGTAGGTACTGCAATAGCTGCGGCAGCCAGTTGCTCTTTTCCAAGTTGGGCCAACATCCACATAGAAAGCAATAAGGGCGACATATTTAACAGTGTGTTAAATATCATGGGGCTTGAAAAAAATAGTAGCTTTCGTACAGTTTTTGGGAAAACAGCTGGTTCAGTCATATGCTACTACTCCTATATCATCTCGATATTATTGAAGTACGATTTTAACGTGCCTTTTCGTCTGACATCACAAGTTGAGCAATGTAAGCCTCCTCCAAATGGGAAAAAATGGTTAATATCCACCGCAATCGGTTTAAACCCTAATTTTTTTAAAAATTTAATCGTAGGTTCTTCGGAGGCTTCCACCAATATTCTTTCTTTATCTATAACAACAGTGTTCATAGATAGCCAACGGCTGGTTAAGTGTAACGGAATGTGAGATGGACATAAGCCAGCTGGAGGTGTGTGAACTTCCCAACCTGATTTTTCAAACATATCCAATATATGTTGATCTAAGCAGGGACGTTCAGGACAAGTTAATACCATTCCTTCAGCGATGGGTACCCAGGTTGTATCCATGTGCATTGGAGAATCATCCTGAAATCGCACGACGTGAATACGATAATCAGGCCCTAAGTGTCTGCGCATCCACTCAATGCCAAAATTATTTGTCACTAAACTTCGACTGACCAAAATATCTCTGCCAAATCTTGTAAAATCTGCACCATCAAAGCAAGGCTCATATTCTGTCGTTATATATCTGCCTGATGATATCCATTTTTTACTTTCTTCTACATCCGTCACTGGAAATTTTTGATCATACATCGCATCTGCCATAGTACATTTTGGCGCAGCTGTCCAACGAGCACCTTTGTTAAAATAATCTTTTATTAAAGAACGATAAGCCTGAAATTCAAAATATCGACAACGATAAGCCATAGGCGATTCTATAATTTCATCCCCGATGACTAACAAAAAGTCTCTAGCATTGCCTGAATTGAAACCACAGGATTCAAAATCCAGTGTTTTATATGTTTTAGTGAAATCAATAACATCTGGACGTTTTACAACTATACCTTGGTCCTCCAAGGTTTTTTGAAGATTATTTAATGCCTGAATTCCTTTTTTGAGCAATTCTTGAGGATAAGGCTTTCCTCCATATTGCCTAAAAAAATCCCAGTATTCTGGTTTAGCAAAGGTCTTAAATTCTCTGGTTAGATATGGCACCACTGCACCGTCAATACGTCCCACTATAATTTCTTCTAAAGGATCCCACTCATTATAAGTGCAAACTGCCGATGTAGTATTTTTTAAGGATTTATGGCTCATTAGTTCTGTCATGTATTACTCCTACGTTTTAATCAGCTTAACAAGTTAATATTTTATTCATAGTATGACACACATACTTTTTCTACTAATACTGACCTCTTTTCCAACTACTAACGGCGTATCCTCTTGATCGCGACTCCGACCTGCAGAACCACAAAAACCGATTTTAGCCATTAGGCCGGCGCAACAACTTTCTCTGGGCCTTGCTGCTTCTCTCTTCACCGCTATCACCGCTTGCTTTTCTTCTGATGCTTCCACGCGCATGTGGCGACTTTGGTGAAACCAGCGATGCAATAATATACCTGAACTAATCGTAATGGCTGAATCTCGCGCAATATAAACGCCGTTAGCTTTCCATCCAACAGGAGATCCCAAAGCATATCCTAATGGTAAGCCTAGACCCGTCGACAATAAAGCAACCAGACCAGGCGTGCGATTATCTTGCAAACTACGCAGTAGTCCGATTACCATATTTTTAATGGAATCAAAAACTAAGCCTACACCCTGAGTAATAAAGAGTACTTCCGCAAGAGAAAGAGTTTCAGGAATATCAGAGTCAGCGGTAGCATCTAATAAGAAAGAAGCCATAGGTTTTGCAGCAGTGCAAAAAATAAGTAACCCATCCAGTGATACACCCGTACACAAAGCTATTGAAACATTACCCAAACGCCGCACACTTTTGCTGGACGATTTTTCAGCCACTTCTGCTATATAACCACCCATAGCTTCTGCAGTGGCCATGGCAGGTGTGATAAATATCCAAACATACGAGAGCACTGCTTGTTGAGCTGCCAGGGACTGGGTGCTCCCCATCCGACCTACTAGTAGGCTCGCTCCTGAGAGTCCAATTACTTCTATTCCCACTTGCAAGCCAATAAAAGCACCTTGTTCCGCTATTTCCTTGAACTTAACCCAACCACCTGCAAAATCAGCTGCAAATAATCGGTAAGGCTGGAGTGATTTGCTACCCTTTAAATAAGCGGTTGTTGCTACGAAATGCAATAATGCTGAGCCTGCAAAGGCATAACCTAACCCACTTGCCCCTAGACCTGACTATTACCCACAAGTGTAAATGGGACTTAAAATTAGCCAAGTTTCTGCAATATCCGTTAATCGTTGCCATCCTCGCCAAATACTCATAGTGCCTGGTTCCCCATCGCTTCTTCTCCCCAAAAAACCACCCAGTCTGGCTATCCAACGCATGGCTTCATAGACTGTTGGCACTTTTTTAGGCACACGTTGTTTCTTATGAATATGGCAATATAACGCTTTCCACTCATGCTCTGCTAATACTTCTGTGCAGCGCTCTTCTGCAGTAACACGTCCTACGTATGTCATCCAAAAAATTCGCCACCCAATAATACTCATCAAGGTGACATAACGTATGATTCGTTCCCTTGTTTCTAGCCGACAATCTTCAATCTTGCAACCCGATTTCAAAATTCGATGATATACTTCTATTTGCCAACGCGTTTGATACCACTTAACACAGCTAAATGCCATTTCATTCGTTTCTACAAGCAAATTTGTCAGTAGCATCCATTGTATGCCTTCTGCTCCTTTGGGGGGATGTCGTTCGATTAACCAGATGGCTGTTAACTCCAGCGATTCTATCCCTTCACAACCTCCATTCACAGGTCGCTTTACTTCTACTTCTTTATAACGCATCTCCACTGTCGCTTTCCGGGCCGCTTGATTTTTCTTCCTGGGAATCAGAATCTGAAATACTTTTTGAGCGGGCACACTATCCATATAAGACCAAAGCTTATCCGCCTCCTCTTCTCCAAACACAACTCGATTTTGGCTCGCTCTCACCAACACCCACGCTTGCAACTTTTGAGCTTCTGCAAAAAATTCGTAGATGTCACTTTCCCGATCACACACCTGTATCACGTCTACATCGCGAGGCGTTAGCGCGACACTTTCTCTGAGCGATTCTAACCATTTATAACTTTCCTTGTCTTCAATCCGCTTAGTCCGCCGCTTCGTCGCTTTGACCACCTCAGCCCTGGGCCGTGCCCAGAGCGTTTGGCTTAAACGTCCTAACGGTAATCCTTCTAGCGTTGTCACTAAGCTGCCATGCATCACTAAGCCGCTAATCCCTTGCTCTGTCGTACCTATCTCTCCCAAATCTTCTTTGCTCGGATGGTGGGTATAATTGATAAAGCAAGTATCCTGGATGCTTAATACCCAGTCATGCTCCTTCATCCTCTCTTGTGTTCGCTTTTGATGGGAGGCTAGAATCGCTTTATCCGTTATTTTAGCATTATTAAAAAAACGATACGCCGCTTTTGTATCTGCCCAATATTCACACGCTTGATTGATCGTTTTTTCTGGCTGCTTTGATAAACTTTGCGCAAGTTTTATAAAACGCTTTTGGCATCGTTTATCGCCAAACTCAGCCTCACTAAATTCTTCGTTTACCCAGTCACTGCCCCATTTGCTTGTTTGCTTGTTGATTTGAAGTTGTCTTCATGGCTTTCCCTCATAGAATAGAATAGCTTTTACCATGCCTGGACTTGTTTTATGCTATACTTTTTTCTCTCTTTACTTGATAATCCCTTTATTCTCCGTCCCATTTACACTTGTGGGTAATAGTCAGGCCCCTAGACGTGGAGCACCCCATTTTCCTAAGGTAAAGGCATAGCCAAGCGCCGTTGAAACAAGTGCGTTAGAAACAACGCTTACAGTAGCTGCTAAAGTTGCTAACGGTTCAGATATACCGAGTAATATTTGCTGATTAACGGTTAACCCAGCAATGAAGGGTATCCCATAAGATTTACTAACACAATAATCCTGAGCAATACGAGCCACACGCTGAGGTTGCCCTGTCGCAACTAATAGGGGTTCCGCAAATGGCGATACTCCCAGAAACGGTAGGCTAATTAAGCCTCCCAATATCAAGCCTTGTCGAAAAACCAATCCAACCTGCGTATGATTACCCTTGCCTTTCTCTTTGCCAACCGAAATAGCCACACTAACCAGTGATATCAATGCTGTATTGAAAAAAACATATTGAACAGAATCTATTAAGCCAGTGCCAGCTAATTCGTCTTCACCTGCTACCGCCATAATATAAACCGTAGCGGAATCACCGATTAAGCGAAGAAGTTGAGCCAGTGAATAAGGAACAGCAAGCTCCAACACCTGCCTTAATGCTTTACATTAGCTAATAACATCCTCTTCTTCACCTACCACTGCGGGCAATCTAACATTAGCTTCTTGTGGCGGGGGAACATAAGTTATATGAGTATCGGATATTTCACTTTCAGCATGCATTAACATGTTAATTATTACTCCTCTCTTTGTAAAAATTTTATAAATGCTGTTATGACATCCATAAACGCCTTATTTTCTACGACCTATTGTTGCATTCTACCCTCTACAAATGACCATAAATTATAGCCTATGATTTATAGTAAGTTATGATTCCAAGATTTTCAATAAAAAAATCCTGTTGCCAGTCAAATATTTTAACACCTGAGAAATCTAATTTTCTTATGTCAATATTTCTTATCTCAGCATTCCGTAAATCTGCTTTAAATAAAGATAAACCATCATATTCACTTGGCGAAAATTCAGTGCTTGTCAGATCAGCTTCTTCCAAATTTGCTCTTGTAAAAACCACAGATAAAAATTTACTTTCAGATAAATTACACTTTTTTAGATATACACCCTCAAAGGTTGAATATCTAAAATCCGTTTTGGTTAGGGTTGCTGAGCTAAACAAAACAGTACGGCTTACAATGTTCACGAAATTTGCAGATTGGAAATTACACCCTTGAGCGCGACATTCATTGATTGTAAGCTGAAATACATCTGCGCGTTTAAAATTATTCATCGATATATTACAACGCTGAAATTCTGCTCGTCTTAAATCTGTTAAGCCAAAATTACAACCGTTCTGATTATCTTTGTCATAAAACAAGCAATTTTCAAAAAATCCATCTTGTATGCTTGCATTTTTAAAATCACAATTAAATAATTTACAATCTTCAAGATGCAAATCATTCAAATTTGAAGCTGAAAAATTAGAATTAGATATCGTACATTTTTTAAATGTAAGGCCTTGATAATTCTTTTTAGAAAAGTCTAGATCGATAAATTCTCTATTTTCAATTATCATGGTTTCGGAAGTAATAATCAAACTCTCTTCCACCTCTTTATAAAGATTAGGGTTCTCTGCACATAAATTAATAACTGAATCTTCTCTATCCTTAGATTTTAATTGATCCTTTTTTTCAACTGTGTTTTTATTAGACATACTATCACTAGAAATTTTTCACTACCTATTTTAAAAAAACAGTGGTTCATCTTTCGCTATTTTTGCCTGTTTTTAGCTTAACAAACCTTTATTCCAGCAGTCCGTTCTACAGTTTAGTCTCTCAGGATTGCTCTTACCGGACTTGCATCTGCACCGACAAGCTTTAGGGGCAGTGCAATTAATTCATATATTTTTTCAGAAACATTTCTTAAATCTAAACCTTCTAAAATAGCCATACCGTATTCGGAAATTTTTTTGTGTGTTTCTAAAGTTTTCGAATGAAAAGCATCAACACTTGGCGTATCAATGCCGATAAGCTTAACATCATACTTATACAGTTCACTAATGAGCTCAGGGCATAAATGAGCAAAATCATTATTCCATTGGCAAAAATTGGTGAATGTTCCCGTTTTAAAAAGGACACGCGGTGCTTTTAATTTTTTGTCTTTAATATCTTTTATTGAAATTGTAAAGGGTTCATGCAGAGCCTCAATTTGGATAACCTGACAGGGGCCTAGATAGTATTCAAGCTCTACTTCATCGATATTTTTTCCAAAACAACTATAGTGAGAAGGTGCATCTGCATGTGCTCCAATATGCAAGGTCGTCCTGATATGACTTACTGTTAAGTGTGCGCCTGTTTTCATATCTACATCAATAGTATTTTCATAGGAAACATCACCTGGCCATACAGCGGTATTTTTATTAATTGAAGGAGAAATATCGTAAATCATTGGCAATTCCCAATTGTAAATATAGCAATTTTAGGAAAAATTATTTTCTTTTATATAGATTTGATCCTCAATAACTAAAACATCTAATCCTGATGTCTGAAAAACAGCAACAGCATCTTCTACTGTATGAATAATTGGTTTACCCATCACATTAAAGCTTGTATTAAGGACTAGTGGGATCCCTGTTATTTTTTTAAAAGCTAAAATAAGTTCATAGAATTTCTCATTCCATTCACGCTTTACAGTTTGCAATCTTCCGGTGCCATCTATATGAACCACACCAGGCACCTCATTGATCTTCTCTTTTTTGAAACGCAAGGTACGTTCCATATAAGGGCTTTCTTGATAGTTTTCAAAATATTCATCACCATATTCATGAAGAATTGAAGGGGCAAAAGGCCGAAACTCTTCGCGAAATTTTACTGTGATATTTAACCGATCTTTTATATCAACTGCACGAGGATCTGCTAATATAGAGCGATTTCCAAGTGCTCGAGGGCCAAATTCAGCACGTCCTTGCACCCAACCAATAATTTTTCCTTGCGCAAGTAATTCTGCTGTTTTCTGCGGTACATATTCTTTAGTGATGTCCAATGCTTTTAAGCCATTATACTTCTTTAAGTGCGCAAGTGATTTGGGTGACATAGTTTCACCCAGGTAAGGCGTTTGAAATTTTGCCAATGAGCGCTGTGGTTGTGGTGGATTATCTTCATAGTAAGCCAAAAGGGCAGCTCCCACAGCATTGCCATCATCGGCAGGGGCACTATAAACATGTAGCTTTTTAAAAGAAGTTTTTTCCATCAGAATGCCATTACAGGATGAATTAAGTGCACAACCACCACCAAGAATCAAGTTATCAGAAATTCCATGGCGATATAAATCTTCTAATAACTTTATTACGATGTCACAATAAAATAATTGGCCCGTATATGCCAGATCTGCTGCCTTTAATGGATCATCATCAGGTTCAACACGTAGTTCATTCAGTTTAATGCGAGCTAATTTGGAGTCTTTTCCTTCGACTAATACACCTTCTTTAACAGTCAATAGTGACTGCAATATCTTATAAATATTTTCATCATACTTGCCATAAGCAGCTAAACCCATCACTTTCCACTCTTCTCCTTTTGTAGATGAAAAACCGCATAGCCTACATAAAGTAATATAATAAAGTCCAAGACTCTCCCGTGATTTTAACCGTCTACTTAAACTAGTTATTTTTCCATTTTTATATTGATAAAACGAAGTGGAAACTCCTTCGCCATGACCGTCTATAATAGCACAAATTCCTTCGTTAAATGGGCTACTGTAACAGGCTGCAGCAGCGTGAGTCAGATGATGGTCATATGTTCTTTTATTTATTCTTATTAAGGGATCTGTTTGATACATTTGGGCAGAAATAGTTTCCCCTGCATGAGGATTATAAAAAGAGGCTATCATAGCCAAATGGTGAGTCCATTTTATTTGTTCTTGCTTAGAACTCTCATTAAACAATATTTTAACTAAATATTTACGCAATGGATTAAGAAAAAGCATTTTGTTTAAATAAATATATTGTTTAGTCCAAGTTGTTGCTATCACCAAATCTGCATTTTTATCACAATACTTCTCAAGTAGACCCTTAGTACGAATTATATCTTCAGGAGAGCTGCACCAAGCCCTTTTATTTTGTAGATATCGTTCTGTTGCTTCTGCAAAAACAACCTCACCTTTAGAATTTACAATCGCCAAAGCAGGATCGTGTGGTGTAGTTGCAAGGCCAATATAATTACATACCATATTATTTTTCTCCTAAAAAAAATGATCACATTGTAATCATACGCAGGTTGAGTGCAATTCTTAAACATACACATCAAACCAGTTGTTAAGCACCTGCATATATTCCTCTGTTTTTTCAATCAATGGCCAATGAGCACAATTTTCAAAGGCAATAGTTGATGAATTTTTTATTTTCTTGAGTAATTTTTTATGATCTTCTGTTACAAAATCATTTTCTCCAAACGTTATTAAAACAGGAGTATTTATCTTGGACAAGAGATCACTCACATCCACACCTTGTAAAGTTCCCTCGGTTGGAAAAAACATACCTTTCTTGCCAGCCATTCTTTCGCAAAATTTCTGATCAATATATAAATATGCTTTTTTTAAATAGTTCGTAAATTTATCAGACTGAAGTACAAACATGTCGACAAATTTACCCCTAGCCTCGACCAGTTCTGGCGAATTGTAAATATCATTTTCACGGTGATAGTCAATTATATTTTTATATTTTTCAGGCATACGTCTACTTGTTATTAGCAGATCGGCATCATGAAGCTCTTCACTTATTGATGGGCTTGACAGGATTACTCCTTTTGATTTATTTCTATATGTTGTAACGTATTTAATAATCACTGTACAGCTAAGACAATCTCCAAATAAGTAGTATGAGTCAAAGTTATAAGCATTTATAATTGCTGCAAGAGCGTCTACAAACATATCAAAATCTGACACACTTGAACGCAAAGGAGTATCAGAACGACCGCCGCCTAATTGGTCAAAAAATAACAAAGGTCGATTTAAGCATAAAGGAAGTAAGTGTCTCAATGCGTCATGGCTTCCGCTTGGCCCTCCATGAAGTAATATTAGAGGTACATTTCCCTTACTTTCATTTGTATAAATTAACTGTGTCCAGACAGACCCATATTTCGTTTCAATAATTTTTTCACTTTCTTCAAAAGAAAATAATTTTTCTTCTTCTCTCGCAATTAAGTCGTTGAGGGAAGTTGAAGTGCCACTTGAAATGTTCTCCACCTTCTTTTTTCTTATCATTTCATAAACATTGGATATGGTTAATCCAGCATAAATATCGGTAGATAAAATAGAGATATTAAAAGCTTCTAGTATCTTATTTTGAATTGCTAGGCATACTAAAGAATTTCCACCCAGGTGAAAAAAATTTTCCTCAATTCCAATTTCATCTATTCCCAAAGCTTCTTGCCAAATTTGACATAACATGGCTTCTTCTTCACACCTTGGTGCAATATAATTTTCTCCATACTTGCCTGTCACAGGTTCAGACAAGGACTGAACATCTAACTTGCCATTTTTATTTAATGGGAAAGTTTCTAATGGAATAAAATTATTTGGGATCATGTAGTCCGGTAATATTTGCCCTAAATAACGAACTATTTGCTCTTCTGTGATTTTATTCCTACTTTTATAGTATGCAACCAGGTATTGAAGGGTAGGGCTTCCTGTTCTAGTGACTCGCTCCTTGAATAAAACTAGTGCTTGTTGAATATCAGGGAGACTCAAAAGTGCATTTTCTATTTCTCCTAATTCAATTCTAAAACCACGTAATTTTATTTGACGATCAACTCGACCTAAAAATTCTATATTACCATCAGAGAGATGGCGACCAAGATCACCTGTTTTATAAAGTCTTGTGAATTTTTTATCATTTCCTAAGGTCTCAATAAATGGGTTAGGAATAAATTTTTTCGCTGTCATCCCTCGATCAGTATAGCCTCTGGCAAGCCCCATGCCAGCAATGTAAATTTCCCCTACATCACCCAATGGAACATTATTCAATTTAGCATCAAGTATATAAATTTGTGTATTAGCAATGGGCTTCCCAATAGGAATATCAGATAAATATTGCTTTTTTAAACAATCATAGCTAATCGCATCAATAGTAGCTTCGGTTGGGCCATATAGTACGGATATTTTTGCATTGTAGTTTCTTTGAATAAATTTATTATATATTGATGAGTGTAGAAATTCAGAACTAGAAAATACCCATTTCAAGGAGTCGTTTTCAAAAAATTTAGTTTCTAGTAATAGAGAAATTGCTGATGGCGTTAACTCAATAGCATTTATTTTTTCTTTATTTACAATTTCTGCCAAGAAATAAATATCGTCAATTTTTCCCTCCGGTAAGATAACCATCTTACCTTGGCAAATCAATGGAAGGAAAATCTCCCATAAAGAAGCATCAAAATTATAAGAGGATTTTTGTAGGACCACAGGAGTGTTCGTAGAAAAATATTTTTGCTTCTGCCATAACATATGATTGGACACAGCGCCATGAGTTATTTGCACACCTTTTGGCTGACCTGTTGAACCTGAGGTATAAAAAACATAAGCTAATGAATCCGGATAAATACTAAGTCCCAAATTTTCTATTGGAAAAGTTTCAAGCTGTTGGTTTTCCATTACAATCATTTTCCCAACAAAATTCTGATATTTTTGTTCGCACTGTTTATTAGTCAGTATTACTTTAATCTTGGCATCAGCAATCATAATATTGATTCGCTCATCAGGATAATCAGGAGACAAGGGAACACAAACTGCTCCACTTTTTAACGCCCCCAGTACACCAACGACGAAATCTATGCCCTTTTCAATACTGACACCAATTAAAGTTTCACGAACAACGCCGGATTTTCTTAACAGCTGAGCTAACTGATTTGCTCTTTGATTAAGCAGCTTATAGCTGATTTTTTTATCTAGATAGGTAACAGCAGTTTGTTGCTCACTGTTTTGTACAGCTTGCTCAAACAACTCATGAATACAACCTGATTGGAGAAAGTTGTGGTTAGTGTTATTCCAAGCCTGCAGCGTGCGTAATTCATCTTGCTTTTCTGTAGATGTCGCAAACAAATCCATAGATGTTATTCCTTTTGTGATTTCATACGGGACATCGTGCACTAAAGTAACTGTGCAAGAACAACTTTTATGATGCCTAACGCGTTTAAACCAAGACTTAAGTTATAAATCGTCATTATACTGATGGTGGAGCGTATCCCTCAGTGAGTCTTGCAATCTCTATGCTTTCTTTTAAATGGCTAGTTTCTCCTCTTTTTGCCTTATATTCGCGTGTTACGAAATTCATACTTACCAAAGGGCTTCGTGGGTGTGGAACATATCCAGCCTGAAATGCCATCGCATCTTCTTCCATATTTGGGTATCGATCAATTTCGTATGGAGAGTCTGATGACAATTCATCATAGGTGGCGAAAGAATCTGTTTCTTCTTCGCCCATAGTTATTTGTCTTGCCACGGGAAGAGCTATAGGTGCACTACCATCATCTTCTTCCGCTTTATGATCCCCAGCCACACCGACTTCATCCGCCATTTCTTCTCTGGACATCTTTCGAAGCTCAGAAGACCACATACCACTAATCACAAAAGCCTGTGCTATACTACCCGCTAAGTAACCTAAACATATATCTAATGTTTCCAATTTTGTTTCAAAATATAATGCAAAAGTGACGGGTAAGGTTACAAGCAAAAAAGTCAAAAATGATGTTATAGCAGGCACTTTGGCATTCTCTCTTCCCAAAAATGCACCTGCTAACACTTGGTTTATAGACTCAAATAGCAGTAGGAATGCGTTAATACAAAGCAGATTACTAATAAGCTCCATATCTTGGTTTGAAGAATCTTTAATAAAAAATCTTCCAATGTGTTGAGGTGCTACAAACGCCGGGATCGAAAATACCAAAGAAGTGCCAAAGGCACATCCTAAACCAGCTTTATAATAATTCTTTATCGCACGCAAGTTTCTTTCTCCCGTGGCTCGCGCTGTTAACGTGGAAACAGCTTGAGCAATTGAATCATTAACAAACCAAGCAAAATTAGTATATGAAACAGCAACTTGCACCGCTAATATAGCTCCTTCATCACGCGTTCCTATCATCGACTGTCTGTAAAATATAGACGTAGACAGAATCAACATTTTCGCAGTCAGAAAACCACCCAACTTTAAAAAACGCTTTGCCAACGGTTTAAAATTATTAAAATTTGGTTTAAAGAATGAATATCCATCACGTTTTCCAACATATCTCAAATAACCCATTGAGAGAAAACAGTTTAACCAAGCCTGGGAAACCGTGGCTATTGCATAGCCTTTAAAACCCAAAGGTGGAGTGAGCGGTGTCCCCAAAACTAACGCTGCATTTAAAGCCGTACCAACCACTAAATCAAACGCATTGAACCCAATAATTGGTAATGTCTGGCGTTTCCCATAAACGTATCTTGTGTTTGCTGCTAAATAGGCCAATGCAGGTAAAGCTATAATACTTATGTCAAAATACGGCTCAGCAAGATCAATCAAGTGATCCGGCTGTCCAAGTGCCCTTAATAGGGGTTTGGACATACCGTAAATAATGGCTTGAGGAATACAAAGCAAACTCCCAAATACCCAACCCTGCTGGATCATTTGTACGATAGTCCCTCTATCCCCCCTAATATCGAGTTCACTAATAATAGGTGAAAGCCCAGTGAGCGATGCATTAAATATTAAAGAAATGGGAATTGTAAATGCGGCTAGGTTGGATGCGGCTAAATCGCTATTGCTTGCTCTGCTCAAGATATAGCTACTTGCCTGTTCAGAACCCACTAGAAGCAGATTTGCAGCAGCATACGGCAAACCCAAAGAGAGGAGTGTTTTTGTATCAGATAAGAGAGTGCGCTCAGCGGAGTCGGTTTGAGCGGATGCGGTGGTTGTTTCAACGCGGGAAGCTTCAACAGTCATGGGAATTCCATTTTTTAGTTTTTAAGGTGCAGGTTACAGCGGGGTTAGAAAAGAAAAGAAAGCCGAGGGGATTTAATCAGATGAAAAGCCATAAGTCAATAAAATTTAAGCGTTTTTTAATGAAAAGGTACGTCAGGAATCCATGAGGTTGGATGCGGGTGTGGGCCGCTCTGCTTAACGGTGGAAGTGGCGCCATTTTTTTGGCTATGAATGGGCAGGGTTGGTTCGTTTGACTTCCATCTGAAACGTTTTGCCGCAAAAGGCCAAGCCTATGTGCAAAATATCCTGCAGACCCCGTTGCTGCAGTTCTGCCTGGTAGGCATGGTTCTCAATCTGACTTAACGTGGCTTGTGCTTCTTTTTGGAGTAATTCGTCTAAATCGTTTTCTTTGTCTTTTTTAGGCAGTTTGACGCTTTTGAGTTCCAACAAAATCGCTAATTGATTCGTATCTTTGGGTATAATCGCAATGTCATAACGACCATAGCCGCTTTCGCGGTTGGATTTTTTTTCATAGTGTTTTTTATCTAAGCTCGCGGTTAACCCGAGCATCAATCCTTGATAAAACGCTTCGGGTTCACGCGCCAGATCATGCACACTGGCCGTTTGTAGCATGATGTCTCTCAACCCTTCTTCAAAGCCTGTCACATTACCCGTTAATAAATCCTGCAGAAATTGATTGTACCACTTAATTCCCTTTCCATTAGATAACCACTGTTCAATGATATGGCGGTATAAGTTTTTAATCTCTTGATTCGGTATCTGTAATTGACATAACGTGCCTTGCAAGGTTTCTTGAAAGGACACCACCTTCAAATAACCCGTCATCCACAATAAGCTCCAAACCACCGAGGGATTGCGTTTCAAATCAGGAAAGACAAAGTTTTCGTCCAAAAATTCTTCCGTCGTATTTCCTTCCAGCAATCCTTCAAATTCGTGTTTAAACGAGGTATTAGACTGGATCAGTAACTCTTTGATCAACGCATTGTCGCTGGTGTTCACCCAGTAGGGTTTTAGTATGCCCGCTTCTTGGATGCAGTTGACAATAGACCAGGGGTTGTAAATAACTGTATTGCCTACTTTATAGCCGTTATACCAGGCTTTAATCTGTTCAGGCTGTGTATTTAACTTAGCCTGATCAAATAAATCATTCACTTCTGTTTCTGTAAACCCAAAGTGTTCGCTGTAGGTAGGGCTTAACATAGAATACACTTTTAGATTATTCAAGCCTGAAAACAAGCTTTCCTTCGAAACACGCAATATGCCCGTCAGCAGCGCTCGATGCAGGTAGGGATTGCCTTTTAAGCCTGCACTAAATAAATGCCGTATGAGTTCTACGATGTGCGTGTAGTAACCATTCATATAACCTGACTGAATAGGCGTATCGTATTCATCTATAAGCAAAATAATTTTCTCGCCGTAATGCTGATACAAACAGTAAGACAGCGTCAACAAAGCGTTTCTAGTGATTTCGTCGTTGGCTTTTCCTTCTAACACCGCTTCAAACACTTTTTTTCGATGACTCGTTATGTTTGGACTATCCAACAAAAAAATATGTTCTTCGTAGGTACGACTTAATAAGCCCATTAGGTTTAAATAAGCAGACTGATACGTGGTGTATTTTACATCCTTAAAACTCAGCGAAACAACGGGGTATTTGCCTTGATGCTGACCATATAGGTCGCCCTGCTCCATGATTTTCAGTCCTTTAAATAAACCGTTGGTTGGCTTGCCATGTACTTCCGCTGCAAAGAAATGATGCAACATGGACAGATTCAACGTTTTGCCAAAACGACGAGGACGCGTTATTAAAGCGACTTTTGTGCCATTATCATCTATGAAATCCTTGATGAACAAACTTTTATCGACAAACGTCAGCTGTTGATCAATGATTTCTCTAAAATTGTCATAACCAATAGGCAGTTTCATAGAAAAACTCTGTTATTGAAGGATGGTTCTGCCCAGAGTAAGGAAGATGTATTTATCTGCTTTACGCGAGGTTTGGATTTTAATTATTAAGATAATCTTAGAATAATCCACTTTTAGGTGTTATCATACTCACTGACTCCCATATTGCATGATGGGTGCGGACTTGGTTAGAAGATATGAATGGTACACCTTTATTCACACCCAAAGCATTGATAGCTATTTTTTTGAGCACCTTTGCATACGCTTTTTTTGTTCCCATCCCCTATCTATGGATGCCAGAAGCATGTACAGGTGGTAACGTCTTATTTTTGATCGCAATCGTGGAATTGGGTGCGTTTGCCTCTGTGTCTTCTAGTTTGAAAATAATGAATTTTTGTGTTTTTTCAAAAAACTCCTATTTTCAGAAAAAAAGTATTAACCATTCAGTGGCTACTCCAACCGCTAAAAAAATTGAGATCAGCGTAAGCGCTTTTTGGGCTGCCACTTGTTTACTTGCCATGGTATGGATGGAAAAACACTCCTTACAACATAAAGAGCTGTGGCGCTCCATAGCGCTATTTCTATCTTTATGGCTTACCAATCTCTACGCATGCGCCACACTTGGTAGATTTCTTCGCCCTAAACTCAGGTCTTCAACTGTTCCATTGGCAATAGATCCTGAAAAAACAAGCCCCACCCTCTCACAGTTTTTGAATGCACAGCAGCTTCACAATCAACTGCATACGGTTTTTCTTCAACAGACTCCGGACTGTCCATACCCTGTCATGACAGGGGTTCTGCGCAGGAATACCTCAACTCTCAAAAACTACTCCCTTATTTTACTAATGATCGTATATATGGGCACAGGATGTTTTATCTTCGTCGATCTGTCAGATTAGGCTCTATTACCTTTGAGCAATTCTGTCTATTAAATTCAAAACCAACTTTATTCTGACAGCTTTTCAGCGTATACCCTGACATCTAATTAGGGTATACACAAATCTGACAGAATAAGTGTGCTTTTTCGTAACACTGCCTATGACTTTACCAATTGGCGGCTAAAGGCACGTACCTTAACAATGAGGCTAATAGGCGCACGGACGGAGTTTAT
>Ga0075163_10000994_pt1 | contig 37809 bp, 31 predicted proteins | sample JI1023141ADNA_FD_71478 | JGI IMG/M metagenome (GOLD analysis project Ga0075163, IMG submission 71478) | Wastewater effluent complex algal communities from Wisconsin, to seasonally profile nutrient transformation and Carbon sequestration -... | ecosystem: Engineered > WWTP > Effluent > Algae...
ACCGCATCGTGGTGCAGATGCGCCGGTTCAGGTGGCTCCAGGTGTTCGCCGGGTACCTCGACACCGCTCCGTACTTCTCGGCGTTCGCCCGCAAGGTCGAGCTGTCGGCGCAGTGCCCGTTGAAGGCACTCAAGTATTGGCCGTGGGACCGTGGCAGCGAGCAGTCGCAGGCACTGATCTTCGAGAAGCGTGATACGTCGGCACAGGACGGAGGCCTCAGCGACATCGTCATCCGCATCCTCAAGGAGGTCACCCGCTGGCCGGAGGAGCGCATCCACATCGGGCGCGTGCCCGAAGAGTGGTACTTGAAGTTCGAGCGCATCTACCAGAGGATGAACGACGAGACCACGACCGCCAACGAGCCGTTCATCGGCATCAACCCGATCATCGCCGGGAAGCCGGTCGGTGGATTCCCACCAGGGGCACTCTCCCCCACGTCGACGGTCACTGCTGGGTCGGGCACTGACGCTCAGTACGAGTCGTTGCAGATCGCCCCAGCTGACTACGACGTGGCGCTGGCCACCATCAAGCAGGTCGAGTCGGGGAACGACTACAAGGCGATCAACAAAGGCGACGGCAACGGCGGCTGGGCGACCGGTGCATACCAGTTCATGACGGACTCGTGGGGCAACTATCGAGGGTACGCCAACGCCTACCTGGCGCCACCCGAGATCCAGGACGAGAAGGCCCTTGAGTACCTGCGCTCGATCGTGAGCAAGTACGGGAACAAGCTGCTCAACATCCCATGGGGGTGGTACTACCCGGTATCGCTGCGCGACCCTTCGTGGCTCGACAAGATCCCCGCCGCCAACGAGGGCAACAAGCTGACCATTCGCCAGTACGGCTACAAGTGGGCTGGCGTCTACCTCGGGATGTACGAGAAGATGCGCAACGGAGCGTCTCCGATTCTCTCCCCAGTCGTGCAGAGCGGCCCGCCGAGCGCTACGACATCGTCCACCTCGTCGGCGGGGATCCTCTATCCGATACCTGCTGGCATCAACCAGGTGCGCTACTCGGAGGTCGGGTGGGGCGGGTATCAGAACGGGAACATCCCCTCGTCGGCACTGGCCTACACGAAGAACACTGGCCAAGGGCACCCGCTGGCGGTGCAGGCGTGGGACCTGTTGTGCAAGGAGGCGGAGGCGAAGGGTCTTGACGTGCGCGGTTCGATGTACCGCAGCGCTGCACAGCAGACCATCCTCCACAACGCAAACCCCAACGGCGCCGCTCCCACCGGGAAGTCGAACCACGGATGGGGGCTGGCGATCGACATCTCGTCGCTGGTGCCGAATGCCTCCTACAACAAGAAGAACCAGGGCGTCTCGCGAGAGGGCATGTACCAGACCGCCGAGTACCTGTGGCTGAAAGAGAACGCCTACCGGTTCGGCTTCGGGCATCCGATCTGGGGGCAGCTCGGTGGCGACGGCCCGCTGGAGCCATGGCACTGGGAGTTCTTCGCCATCTACAGCTACAAGAACGGCGACGGCACCACTGCATCGGGCGCCGGAGTCAATCCGTTCAGCAGCTCGCCCGGTGCCGTCGGCAGCTTCCAGCAGCCGTCATCGAACCAGCTGTTCGCTGTGCTCGGCAGCTGGTCGCAGGATCCGGGCGAACTCGATCTCGAATCACCAACGCTGTTCGGGTACCGAGCCCTGATGAACGACGAGCCGGTGTTCAAGACGATCGACAGCATCCTGCGCGCATCGGGCCGCAACTACTGCTCGGCGCCGAACGGCGATCTGATCAGCTGGTTCCCCGACTACTGGGGCGAGTACGGCCTGGCTGGTGCGGTGGACATCGAGACGGTCGAGTTGAAGGACTTCGCCGTCATGTGGGGTGACGCCAACATGATCACCCACCAGTTCGTCGAGGGAGCGATCTACACGACAGGCATGGGTCCGATGCCAGCTGGTGTCATCGACGCTCTCCACGCCGTCGAGACGCGTGGCGTGGTCACCGTCGACATGCCTGGCCTCCTGTCGGCAGTCCTCAACGTCAAGGACTCGTCGCAGTATCCGTGGCTCACTGAGCCGCAGCTCCTACTGCAACGGTTCGGCGCTCGCATCGACCGCGCCAAGAACTCAGTGATCCTGGGTGGCCAACAGGAGTTCTGGGCGGCGGTGGCGAAGTTCACCAGGGCGTGGGCAGCACAGTTCTCGACAACGGTGCCGATGACGTTCATGCCCGAGCTGTTCCCCGGGATGTTGATGCGCATCCCTTCGTTCAAGGTGCAGATGTACGTCACCCAGGTCACCCACTCGTGGAACTACGAGGAGGGGGCCGGGTTCTCGACCGACGTCTCCACGATGGCCGTCAGCGCCACTGATGGGAGTGGCTTCTACCTGTTCCCGAAGGGCGGCGACGTCGTCAGCCGACCTGGCGCCGGTACTCCTGGTCCAGCATCAAGCGGGCTGTCATGAGGTCGACCGACACTCGATACGGATGGGTGCTCGCCGTCGAGGGCGTGGCTGCTCGCTTGGTCGACAAGGCCACGGGAGGCTCGTTCTCAGTGAGGATGTCCGCCCCAGGCGGCGTCCTTCCCATGCCCGGGGATCAGTGGGCATGCTGTCGAGAGAACGGACTGTGGGCGTTCAGCGAGTGCATCTCGATGCGGCAGGCGCCTCCGCAAGAGACATTCCGCGCCACACTGGGAGTGCTCATCGAGCGAGGGCTGATCGACCCCTCGTTCGTCGACGGCTCGAACGAGGCGCCCCATCTGGCGTTCATCGGCGAGATCCGTCACATGACGGCACAGCCGTCGGATGACTGGGTGCCGCTCGACGGCACCGCCCTCGACAGGGTGGCCTACCGAGAGTTGGCCGCTGTCGTCGATCCATCTGGCGTCACATCTACGTTCACTCCGACACCAGTGTTCACCGACTCCGGGTGGGTGAACATCCCGAGCTACACGAACGGATGGAGCGCCCTCGGTGGGTCGACTCCCCGCTATCGACGCATAGGCGACCTCGTTGTGTGCGAGGGGCGCATCTCGGCAGGAACGACGGGGACGGATGCGTTCGCTCTCACTTCGGGATACCGGCCGGACCAGGCAGTGGCGAAGTACGTCTCGACGAACTCATCCACCACCGTTCACTCGCAGGCCTCGGTCGCAGTCGGCGGCGGGGTGCGGATCGACATCGGTGGCGGCACCACATGGGTTGATCTATCTTCGGTTCAGTTCGCAGCAGCGGCCACTCCGCACCCGGTCGCTGCTGTCAGAGCCTTCATCTGCGCGAGGTAATAGGTAGTGAAGACATTCGCACTGAGATCAGGAGACCTGGCGCTCGCCGGGAGTGGCTACGCCATGGTCACGGGATCGGCGCGCATTCAGCAGCAGCTGAGCCTGTGCCTCCGTGAGCCGTACGGCAGCGACCGGTTCCACCCTGGATGGGGGTCGGTGCTTCCCGAATGGATCGGCCGGGTGATCGACGGGAAGAACCTCCAGACAGAAGTCCGCGCCGAGCTGATCCGCGTGGTCAAGAACTTCATCGCCAGTCAGGAGGCCTCGATCTCCCAGCGATCGGTGAACGGCCTGCGCCCAGTCCTCGCCCCGGGGGAGGTGCTCGTCGACATCAGTTCCATCCAGGTCGTGCAGAGCCAGGACTCGATCATCGTGAAGGCTACGCTGCGCACTGCGGGCGGACAAGAGTTCGGCGTCATGACATCCCCAGGGAGACCCGATGGCTACACCCAATGAGACGTCAGCTCGACTCGTTCGAGCGCTCCAGGTCTCCGAGCCAGACCTCGACGTCGGCGTCGGCACGCCACTGCGCAAGATCCTCGACACGGTCGCCGAGGCCATCTCCGAGGTGTCGGTCGACAGCTTCCTGACCACGTACCAGTACGACATCGACACACGCGCTGGCGCCGATCTCGACGCATTCGCAGCCCTGTTCGGCTTCTACCGCATCGTCGCCAAGAAGGCGCACGGATCGATTCTGCTCCAGCGCACCACACCGGCACCGGCCTCGGTTCTGGTGTCGGCTGGCTCGCAGGCAGGCACCAACACGTCGCCTCCTGTGCTCGTCCAGACTCTCGTGCCATCGGTGTTCCCTCGCTCCGGCGTCACGCTCGAAGTGCCTGTGCAGGCGGTCGAGGGGGGTTCGAGGGGGAACGTCGCTGCCGGATCGATCACCAGGTGGATGACGTCCGTGGAGGGCGTCACCTCGATCACCAACCCGGCGCCACTCGTCGGCGGAACTGACGTCGAGAGTGACGAGCAGTTCCGCCAGCGGTTGAAGAACACAATCTTCCGCAACATGGCTGGCACCAAAGACATGTACCGGGCGGTCGGTCTCTCGCAGGAGTCCACCACTACGTGCGAGGTGTACGGCGCCTACGACCGATGGGTCGAGCGCATCGAGATCGTCGGTGGAGTCGGCTCCCCTTCAATCGCCACTCCGCCAGGAACACGGTCGATCACCGGCTTCACCTCCACGAACGCCTCGCCCTCGCGTGTGGGCGGCGTCACGCACGAGCTGAATGTCGGCGACTACGTGTTCATCTCCGGCATCGTCGGGAACACGAACGTCAACGGCCTGCGCCGAGTCAGGTGGGTGGACGACTGGAACTACATGTACTTGGAGGACATCGACGGCAACCCGATCAACGGCAACGGCGTCCACTCGGGCACCGGCGTGATCTACCCGATCAGCCGGATGACCAGCGCCCGCGTCACCGGCTACGCGCTCGGCAACGACATCGATCTCGGCGACGTCTTCCAGCCGTCGATGTACAGCGTCAACTTCGCCGTCACCCCGCCTGTGGTGACGGTGATCGACGCCACTGCCATCCCTGATGGCGTGTACGACTTCTCGTTCACGTACACGAGCCAGGCGTCGCGCAACTTCCCACACCGCACGACGAACATCATCGCCGACAACGTCGACATCTGGGTCGACGGAGAGACAGTCGAGACCGCCAACGTCGTCACCACCCTCGACTCCCGCAACACCATGGACGAGCAGTCCACGCTGTGGCCATCCGGCGCCTACAGGCTACGCAACGGGTACCGACCGAACCGGCGCGGCACGAGTCGTGTGCCGATCTTCCTCCCTCTCCCGCTCTCTCCGGTGGTGTCGGTTCCGTCCTCGATCACCATCGGCTCTGGCACCTACCTGCTCGGCACCCACTACTTCATCGCCGACCGGATCGACCGTCCGCTGGTCGGATCGATGGAAGCGCGGTCGGGCATCATGTTCGAGATGGGGACGACCAGCGGGCTTGGCAACATCCCCGCCTCGCTGGCGATCTCTTCGTCCACCAACGCCACCCCCGTCGTGCTGACGATGAGCAGCTCGCACGACTTCCTGGTCGGTCAGCGCATCCGCATCGTCGGCAACAGTCAGGCTGCGCTCAACGCCGACTGGTACGTGCAGGCGGTCACCTCGACCACCATCACACTCCAGGGGTCCACCGCTCCAGGCGGCGTCGGTTCAGGAGGCACGGCGCACCTCTTCCACCCGGTGTCGCTCGACTACACATTCAACAGGGCGCCTCTCGATGTGCAGCGCTCGATCGAAGAGTGGCGGCTTGCTGGAACGAACGTGTTGACACACAAGGCAGTGCCGCTCCCGTTGAAGTTCTTCGTGGCGGTCATTCTCCGCAACGGCTTCTCGGTGTCGTCCCTCCAGACCACCATCGAGTACGCCGTCTCGTCGGTGCTGAGCGCCGCTGGCATTGGTGGCGTTGTCCAGATTTCCGACGTGCTCAACGCCATCAGCGACATCGCCGGGGTGGATGCCGTCAGGATGATGGCCGGTGGAGATCGGACGTCCAAGACCATTACCAACGTCGTCAACGCTGGCGACGACTCGACCGTCACGACATCAACGCCGCACGGGTTCAACCCGGGCGACATGGTGCAGGTGTCTGGCGTGCTCGGAGCGACTGCCGCCAACGGTGTGTGGGAGGTTCGGTCGGTCGGGTCGGCAACGGAGTTCAACGGAGAGCACATGGGGACTGGCGGCTCCTACACCTCGGGCGGCACAGTGCGCAGCGCCAACTACGCAGTGCAGATCATGTCGCTCGACGGGACCCGCCCCGTGTTCCTCGTGGCCGACCTGACGCAGACCCCGCCGCGCCCGATCGACATCCACGCCAACCAGACGGAGCACTTCGTTCTCCACTCGGTCGACATCAGCGTCAAGGCGCAGAATAGTTGGGGCGTAAACTAAGTGGGGAACGGAGGTAGTATGGCAAGCATGATGATGAACACTGCGGCAGGCATCGCATTCGAGATCGACGACGATCGCCACGACCTCGCTCAGATGCGCGGGTGGACCCTCCACAAGAGCGGGTACATCTGCCGAGAACTCACTGAGGGCGGACGACGCGGCAAGAAGTTGAGGTTCTGGCTGGCGCATATGGCGTTCGGACGCAAGCCAGAGCCAGGGAACGTAATCGACCATGTCGACGGGAACCCGATGAACAATAAGCGGTGCAACCTCCGCGAGGTGACCAAGTCGCAGAATGCACAGAATCGAGCTGCGATCACTCGGCGTGGGACGTATCGAGGAGTGACATGGAAATCTGACCAAGGGGCGAGCGGGAAGTGGTGCGCACGTGCCATGGTCGGCGGCAAGAGCTATCACATCGGCTACTTCGTCGACCAGGAAGATGCCGCGGAAGCAATCGCAGCGTGGCGAAGGAAGAACATGACTCACTCATCGCAGGACGGGGTCAACTGATGGCTGATCCGCTTGTCCTGCAACAGCAGCAGGGCAACGACGTCGCCCCGGCCCCGGACGGGTACGCCCAGATCACCAACCCGCTCAACCCGCTGCTGCGCTCGGGATCGCGCCTCGCTCACTTCACCGACGGGGTCTACGACCTGTCGCCAGAGTCGCACCTGATGCGTCTGTTGAAGGTGCTACTCGGCGAGGCTGGCGTCGGCGGCGTGCAGCGGCAGATGCTGCTCGTGCGCCTCCAGCAGTCGGCTGGAGGCACCCACTTCTTCGACCTCGACGCTTTCTACGGATCGATCTTCGGAGCGCGCCGCACACTGGGGGAGCATCTCGACTCCGACCCGGCGTCGCAGCTGATCCCGCAGTCGCAGTGGGACGTCACTCGCCTCAACGACGCCAGGTTCCGGTCACGAGCGTCGCGCATGGCGTCCGCCATCCATCGTGGCGCCACCGCCCAGGGAATCAAGGCTGTGGCCGAGGCTCTGACGGGCATCGACTTCGACGTCACCGAGAGCTGGATGTCATCAGCAACGAAGGTGCACTCGTGGGACTACTGGGAGTCGTTCACATGGGACCAGATGGAGGCCTACACGTGGGAGCAGCTTGAGGGCTCGCCCGCTGCCTCCACCGAGGCCCCGCGCAACATCGTGACTCTGTTCCCCCACGCTGCGATGTCGTACGGCGAGAGGTTCGACCTCGAACGAGCCCTCGACCGCATCAAGCCGGTCCACGTTGTCGTGGTCGTCTCCGAGGCGATCCCCGAGATCGTCGTGGATGACGTGGCATTCACGCCTACCGCCTCCAGCGAGAAGTGGGAGATCCGCCAGCTCGTGCAGAACACCCGGGTGAACGGGGCGCTCCCGTACCCCAATGCAGCCGAAGACTCCTTCGTCGAGCCCGATGGCCCGGCATGGGGCGGGTACACAGGTGAGGCATGGACCGTCCTGGACCGGAGCCCCCGCTCCCTCGCCTACTCGTCGCCGGGCGCTATCAGCAGGTCTGTGCGCCGTGACCCACTGGCCGTCGACATGCCTCCGCAGAGCCTCCTCGTGGCCACTGGGGCGTCGCAGGCCGTGGCGCTGCCCGAGTACGCCCTCAAGCCCGCCCAGGGCATCCAGGCGGGCCGCTCTGTGAGCGATGGCATCATCGCAGCCAACCCGTATTCGCATCGCACAGGCGACCACTCGACTATGCTCGTGGACGGCGTTGACTCGGCCTTCGTCGCAGGGCAGATGCTGTCCACGGTCAGAACGCCCACTCGGTTCTGGACGTCACCGATCCGCATGCCAGACGACCCGACGAGCGAGGTGATCGAGTTCCTCTTCGACGAGCCGGTGACCGTCAACCACATCAGCTTCGAGTACGCACGCTTCCCATGCACCATCGTTGTCGAGGTGTGGGATCGCGAGTCGGGGACATGGATCAATGTCGGCGGAACGGGCAACATGGATGCATCTCCGTACGGCATCCCCAACACGCCGCCAGTGGGCGCAGACCATTCGCACCACTTCGGCTCCGATCACTGGCGCAAGACCTCGCTGTCGTTCGGCGCCATCGTCTCGCAGGCGTGGAGGATCGTCTCCACTCGGCGTGTGGGAGTCGGCCCAGTTGGCATCAATGGCACCCCCGTTCCGTACCCACTCGGCATCCGCGACACCGACATTGGGTACCGCGTCAACTCGCTGTCCGACGTGCCAGGCAGCGTTCCGCCAGGGGCTGCCATCGGGAGCAGCAAGAACCTACTCGGTCTCCAGACGAGTTACCGGCTGGAGCGGTCGAGGGCGGCGCTCGTAGCCGACTCTCTGCCGACAGCGTGGGTGTGCGAGCCCCAGCCGATTCGTGATGCTGTCGTATCCCTCATCCTCAAGGTGAAGTCGAGTGTTGGGGCGATCATCAACCGCATCTTCGTCGACCCGACACACGTCGGACCGGCCGTCAACATCTACTACACATCGAAGGTTCAGCGTGCTCTGCTGGGCGATCCGAGAGACGACGTGGTCGCCGTCCAGAGGTCGGTCGGGAACGTCGCTGCCGTCGGGGACGGACAGCAGAGAGGGCTAACTCTTGGCAGCGGATCACCGGCGTGGGTCGACATCGACATGCGTCAGGTCGACCACCAGGCCGGGGCGAAGTGGATGGGGAGGGAATACGTCGTCACCACGGACATGCGGAACTTCGGGTCGTTCTACGTCAACGAGACCCAGCTCGGGGCCGTCGCAGTGGACGGGGAGGTCGTGTACCTCTCGCACGGCATCGATACCGAATACGTCACGGCGATGTACTTCGTCAAGGTGGTCCTCAACGGGCGCATGGAGCGGGTGTTCTTCCCCACGGAGGAGACACCCCACGTCGGATCGACGCTCCGCATCATCGTGGCGATTGGCGACGGGGAGATCCTTCGCGTCTCAGCTCGCGTCGATGAGGGCTTCCCTTGGTCGACGGCGGAGCAGCCGCCCGGCGCTCCGTACACAGACAGCAACCGCACCTACATCACATCTGGATCGTGGGACTCGACATACGAGGTCCGCCCGCCCGACATCTACGAGACGCAGGCGTACGCCCTGGAGCTGAATGCGCTGCCGAGAGGGCGCCGGTCAGACGATGGCATCTGGTACAACAGTGGATCCGCTGGCCGCTCGCTCTACCTGTCTTCGAGCGACAGCTGGTTCACAGGGACGTCGGCAGACCCCGAGTGGCTGACGTGGCCGGTGTTCTCCGGTGACGCCGGGCACTCGATCACTACCCCGCACGCCGCCGACCTCTCCATCACGCTCCGGTTCGCCATGTGGGCGCAGGTTCAGCCGAGGTCGTGGAGGCCGTCTGCTGAGCAGTGGATCATCTCCAAGATGACGACCAACCTGACCACTGGGTACGGGCTTGGAGTGTCGCCGGAGGGCTGCCTCGTTCTACACGTCGGTGACGGAACGGCGAAGACCTACACGTCAACGGTCGCCGTCCCTGCGTCTCAGACTGAGCCGCTGTACGTGGGCATCTGCTACAACGGCAACAACGGCACCAACTCGGTGGCGACGTTCTTTACCAGCACCGACGGCACCAACTGGTCCGCTCTTGGTGGCTCGGTGCTGGGAGCAACCGGAGGCCCGAGCGCCAACACCGACGTCCTGCGCATCGGCGCTCGATCGACAACTGTCGGAGCATTCTCTGGTGCCATCCGGCGCGCAGCGATAGTCGACGCTTCGTCGGTGGTTCCGACGAGTGACACGCCAATGTTTCGCTTCGACCAAGCCGCCATGCACACCGACTCGAACTGGACTGTTACCGACACGGCAGGAGCCCACGCCATCACAGTCGTCGACGGCGGAACCGGCGTGCCGCCCATGGCCCTCGCCGGATCAGCAGTCGTGATCTCCCCCGTCACCGAAGGGATGGAGGCGAACGACTCTACGTTGTGCGACCTGCCCGAGAGCTTCAACTTCGCTGGGTACGCAGAGCTGACCATCGACCGCCTCCCCACTGGGTTCAACAGGAAGCCGCTGCTCACCAAGAAGGGCGGGTACTCGCAGTCGTACCCGGGATGGGGCGTCTACATCAACTCCTCTGGTGCGATCACGCTCGTCGTCTCGGACGGAGTCACGCAGTGGGAGTCGCCCATCCAGGCGTCTCCTCCGACCATCTCGGCGCGCCGCCGACCGATCGCATTCGCCTTCGCCTTCACCCCGGACCCGATCGGCGATCAGCCGACCATCACCCTCTCGGCGCGAATGCGCAACAGCACTGTGCAGCCAACTGGCGGCGACGTCACCCGACTCAGCATCTCCAACTGGTCGACGCCAGAGCCAGTCCGTGTCTTCGCCGATGGGCAGGGTTCGTACGGAGGCGCCATCCATCGTGTCGGAGTTGGCACGACGGGCACCGCAGCCACGAGTGGCTACGGATTCGAGGACATGGCAAACACGCTCGTGTTCGAGCGGACATACGTCCTCGGATCGAACTGGGTTGCCCGCTCTGACGGACTGATCAGCGACTCGGCCCTCCTCTACCCGAACAGCGTCGATCACCTGTCGGTGGCAGCTGGCGACGTGCTGTTCGCCAACCAGTTCGAGACGTATCGAGATCAGCAGGTGTTCTCGGCAGTCCCGGCGATGGCGCAGCGATTCGGGTCCAGCAGACTCTACGACTGCGGAGCGAGGCTCACCGCCGCCGTCGACGGGTACGGTGAAGGGCCGGTGCCAGAGGACTTCCTTTCGTCGCCGTCGACCTACTGCGTGATCCCAGCGAGTGGCCCGCCAGAGCACATGGATGGCGAGTACCTGCGCTTCCACCCGAGCTACATCGGATGGACAGACGGTGTCATCGAGTCGATCGGATTCGTCGGCGGCATCAGCGAAGATTGGTCGGCAACGGAGTGGACGCCCATCGGCCAGTTCGTTCTCAGCCGCGGAGCGATCGATTTCGATGACGTGGCAGCCGCCGCCATCAAACTGGAGTTCTCGAACCTGGTGGCCGAGCCGTACGACTCGTTCGTGCCGGTCAACCGCAACGTCAGCCGTTTCGTCGGTCAGGCGATCGAGGTACAAGGGCGGTCGGTGGCATCGTCCGAGCAGGCGACGGCTTCGGTGCTGGCGCAGAACAGGTATCCAGATGGCCTCCGCTCTGCGATCTACACCGGCGACCCACTGACCAACTTCGTGAGCCCCACCGCTGGCATCACCGTCATCGACGAGACGGTGCGTGACCAGCTATCGCAGCAGTACGGCACCGACTACTCGTTCGCCCAGTGGCAGCCGAGCTACCGGGCGCCGATCCAGCAGGCAGTGGGCACGCACTCCTACATCACCTCACAGGTGCAGGCAGTCAGCCGCACGGCGTTCTTCGTCGGCCTCCGAACGGTGACGCTCGGCCGCAGGTCGGTGCGCATGATCAGCGACGAGAGCGTCTACGACGACACGTTCTTCGATGCCGACGGGGTCGACGTGGCGCAGACCACGTACGAGATCGAGCCTGGCCAGCTGTACACGCCAGAGTCGCCTTCGAGCAGCCTCCTCCCGGTCCCCCGGGTCGCCGTCTCGAAGCCGTACTACTCGCGCTCGGCCGTCACCGCCGTGCAGTTCTCCGCTCAGCAGACAGGACCGCAGCAGCTCCTCCCTGACGACGAGTTCAGGAGCCCTGGGCTCGTGTCGTACGCATTCGACGACACATCCCAGTGGCACATCACCGGCGACGCCATCGTGTTCTGGGACCAGACCCTCGGTGCCACACGTGTGTCTCGCGATCCCAGCGTGCTCGACGCCTACTACGCCCCGGACACCCCGATCGTGCACCCGCCCGTGAGCCCGATCCTCGCCAGTGGCTACGGGCGCACCGTCACCCTCGACTTCGACTCCTTCGGCGGTCTGTCGTCTCCGTTCGTGCTCGCCTCCCCGAAGGGGATCGTCTACGCCGGGTGTCGAGTGTCGGCTGCGAGCGAGTTGCAGGGAGACCTGTTTCTGCGCATCTACGACTCGGATGGACTCTCCGTCCTCGCCGAGCGGTCCTTCCGTCCGCAGGTCAGTGTGCCGATGGAGGTCGTCCTGCCGTACACGCTGGGGGCCACCGTCTCGGGTGGCGGTGTGCAGTTCCGGGTGGAGCAGGACGGCCCGTACAAGGACTCATGGGTGATGCACGCCCTCAGTGCGTTCGACGCCAGCATCATGTGGGAGTTCAGCGTCGATGACGGTGTCACGTGGACTCCCGGCGACATCGCCCGTGGCCTCAAGTACGGCGTGGTCGACTTCCCCACCCCGGGCGCCGCCCTCCGCTGGCGTGTCACCTCCTACCGACACAACTCGGTGATCGACGCCGTCCGTATCCGCCCCTGGTACCTTCGTCGCATGGGGTCGGCATTGTGATCAACAACCCGTTCCAGGCGAACCGGCCACCGCGCATTGAGGACGACCCGTCGTTCGCCGGATGGACGCGAGCCCTCCCGAGGCTGTGGTACCTCGACCAGCGGCACGCAACGAGGCTCGACGCCGAGACGCTCTCTGGTGCCAGCGAGTACGCCGTGTTCTACAGCCGCACGACGTACACCACGATCTCCTCTCCGGCCGAGACGGCAACCATCGGCGTGATCAACCGCATCCGACAGACCGACACCGACATCGGGATCCCGGCGCAGACTGGCACTCGCCAGGCGGCGTTCATCCGGTCGGCATCGACGTCGGTATCACTCACGCAGACGCCCGGGTACACGAGGCCGACCGGTAGCCCGATCAATCCGATCGTTCACCCGATGCTGGGTGACCCCATCTGAGCCTGATGGTTCCATGATTAGCGGTTGACGGATCCGGCGCATGTGAGTACGCTGGCGCACATGGACACGGGTGCACCCCTCGAACTCGCATTGGCGAAGATCGTCGTTCGCACGCGCCTTGCCGAGATGGCCGTCTTCGAGCCGTCCACCGAGTGGACGGTGCTGATCGGCAATCACTTCGTGCCGGTCGACGTCTGCGCTGGAGCCGACGAGCACGAGCTGGTCGTGTCGCTCCTGATGAGCGCAGCGCCGATGGACTCCAACATCTGGTACATCCACGCCAACGGGTACCCGATCCAGAGCGTCGAAGGCTCGATCATCAAGGGGCGCAACTGCCGCCTCCGCCTGGTCTACCCGCTCGCCAGCGTCCTCGCTGGTGTCTGAGCTGTACGTCAACCCCCAAGGGCTCTACCCATTCCAGGGACAGCTGGTGGCCCGCAGCTACCTGCGGGGCGGCAACCTCGCCGTGGTCGACGCTGGGCTCGGCAAGTCGCACATCGCTCTCGCACTGGCAGCGCTTCTGGTCAAGGACGGGATGATCGACCAGACGCTGCTGGTGTGCGAGCAGAACAAGTTGGACGAGTGGATGGACGACATCGCTCGATTCACACTGCTCCGGCCGTCGCTGTTCCACGGGCCGAAGCGGAAGTTCACCAACGACGCCGACATCGTCGTCTCCACCTACACCACGATGCGAGACTCGTTCGCCGACCCGGACCCTCGGGACAACCGCCTCCTGATCCCCGGCGAGGGCATCGAGTTCTTCACCGGCAAGCGCATGCTGGTGATCTACGACGAGATGGCCATGCTCGCCGCCACGATGACGTCGCGCACCTACCAGGCGCACGAGCTGGCGATCAACCACTGGCGACACCATGGCGGCGTTCGCATCCTCGGGCTCACCGCCACGCCGATGTCGACCACTCCTGTGTGCTTCTACAACCTCGGATGCCTGATCGCCCCCGAGTCGATGGGCACCTACGTGCAGTTCTGCCGTGACTTCGTGTCCGGTTACGACCGCTGGGGCAGGCCGAGCAAGTTCGTCTACCTCGACGTGCTGGAGGAGCGGCTGTCGACGTTCATGCTGCGCAAGCGCAAGACCGACCCGGACGTCATCGACCAATTCCCGAAGATGGTCGAGAAGCCCGTGTACCTGACGCTGCCCAAGGACCACGCCGCCGCCTACGAGTCGTTCGAGGCGTTCGTCCAGCAGGCTCCCGAGAGAGATCAGCTGCCAGCGTTCCGCACCCTCAACGCGTTCGCCGCTCACCCCAGGTCCGTGCTCGCCTCCGGCTGGAAGGTGGCCATCGACTGGGTCGACTCCTACGGCGCCGAGCGGATCAAGAAGATCCATGCCATCAAGTCGCAGGCCACGTGCGGATACCTCAGCGAGATCGCCCACCAGGGCGCCTCTGCGATCGTGTTCTGCGACTCGGTGAAGGCACTGCGTGCGCTGGCCGAGGACATCGCCGCCCTCCCGGATAAGCACCGCTTCTCGTTCGTCGAGTACCACGGTCAGCAGAGCGACGCCCAGAACCGAGACGCGAAGGCGAAGTTCAAGAGTGGCGACGCCACCGTGCTGCTCGCCTCGTCGAAGGCGGAGCGTGGCATCAACCTCCCCGAGGCGAGCTACATCGTCAACTTCGACGTCCCCGCCCGCCACTCGTCCTACCTCCAGCGCGCCAGCCGGGGAAGCCGCATCGGCAGCAACGTCGACGGCATCCTGGTGATCAAGACGTTCATCACCCGCGACACCATCGAGCGGTCGACCGTGCGCATGTGGCAGAGACGCAACGAGTGGTCCGACCGACTCCAGGATCCTCGTGCCTACACGGACCCGAACTTCATCAGCTCCTACCATCGCCTCCTCATGTTGCGGGAGGCTCAACTCACAGAGGACCCATCATGCCTGTCGAGCCAGCTCGTCGATTCAACATCCGCTCCTTGATCGGGGAGAACCTCGACGCTGCATTCGAGCGCCATCAGATCGAAGGCGAGCGACCGGCATGGGATGTGAGCTACGTCGCCATCCCGAGCCCCGAGGGCATGGCCGTCCAGGGGATGCTCGTCATCACGATCAACACCGCACTGCTGGAGCCGATCACCGCAGCCATGCTGATGGACCCGCGCTCGCTGATGGACGCCGACCATGCCGACTCGGTGGTCACGCAGGCGCTGATGTCCCTGCGAGAGTCGGCATCGCAGGCGCTGGCTCAGGCCAGCGGCTTACTCATCCCCTGACGCGGTGGCGGGCGTGTGCCGGAGATCGGCCGGTCGTAGAAGTTGGTGCGGTCTATCGCACTCAGCTGTCTCCTCTTCGAGAGGGAGAGGTGCGGAGTCAGATGGTCATCGAGCGCACTCACTGCTTCGGTGTCATCGAACACAGAGCCGATCATCCACACTGGCTCCACCCGGCCAATCTGCATCGTCCCCCAGCGCTCGTAGTGGTCCCACTGCGTGTCCATGCGGCGACTCAGACGACACCTCGTGCTGAACACGCTCCTGGCGTTCAGCCACGTCTGGCGATAGTTCATGGCCCTCTTGTAGATGCCCCGCACGACTGTTGCGTCGGGCGTGCCTCCCGGAGTGTAGACGTCCCTCCGTCGACGGAGTTCGACCTGCGATGGAGTGAGGTACCCCAGTTTCGATCGCTCCTTGCGCGTCAGCTCATCCCACTCAGGGCCGAAGAGGATCTCGTCAGCCATCTCCTCCAGCTCCTGGTTGATTCCGCTCATGAGCGGAATAAGAGCGCTCGACCGCACGGTCACACTGCACCCACGGCCTTCGCAGCCTTCGCCTCTCGCAACGCTGCCATGCGCTCGCGCAGCACCTCGCGCTGTTCGTCGGTGAGCTGCCGCTTGGGCTTGGGCTGGGTGTACTTGACTCGGTTGCGCCGGTACTGCTCGCGCAGGAACTTCGCCGCCTCGGCCCCGAGGAAGTGGCGCACCATGTCGAGGTAGACCTCGGCGAAGCGCCAGTCGTGCTGATGGCCGAGCCCGGCGTAGTGGTGGGCCAGCTCGTGGATCGCCATGGCGTGGCAGCGCCCGTAGACACCCAGCTTGATGAACCTCCCTATCGTCCAGCTGTCACCAGCGTGCCCGGCGTTCCGGCCGCGGAGCACCGTCACTCTCATCTGCTTGCCGTGGTGGTACTTGCGCATCATGTAGGCCGAGTTGTTCATCTTCTCGATGAAGGCTGCCGCCTCCTGGAAGGTCAGCGTCTTCGAGTACGGGCTGTCGACCAGAGCGTGATCGCAGGCGTACACCTTGCTCCGCTGCGAGTCCCTCATGACGAGGTCTTCTTCGAGCGCCGATCCTCGTCCGCCTGCTGCATCTTCTTCTGCGCCCTGGCGCTGAGCACCTGCACCTGGCTGGGCCGGATCGAGCGCATCCGCTCGTGCTGCACCCGCCCTCCCCAGACGTCGATGGCGTCGATGACCCCTTCGTCGGTGATCCACCAACCGCGCACCTTGCCGACGAAGCCGTCACGCTTCTTCGGGCCGCTGGGCAGGACCTTGATGTAGTCGTCGAAGCCGACGTGCTTGCCATTGAGACTGATGCGATCCTCGCTGTCGGTGGAGCCGATCATCGGGGCGTTCCTTTCGTTGGGGTTGAATGCCTTCACCTCCATTATCTCATGGATGTCAAGCTACGTCAGCGTAGTCAGATGATTCGAGCCACGGCACGAGCCCCATCGAGGCCTTCTCCCGCTGTCGATTCTCCACGTCAGCGGCTGCTTCGTAGTCGAGCACCCGCCAGCGCCCGAGCATGGTCGTCTGGAGCCGCTGGTGGATCCGCAGCCTGGTCGGCATGTACTCGCCACGCAGGGCAGCTGCACGGATGGCCCGGGCGCGCAGGACGGCCGAGGCCAGCTTGATCCACCGCCTCTTGCTGGTGTTGCCGTAGACGGACGACGACCAGAACCTGCCCGCAGTGACCCATCCTCGCTTGATCCAGCGCTGGAGCATCTCCCATGCCCCCGACATCGACAGCCCGAGGTGCTTTGCCAGCACCGATGCCGAGACGTCGACGACCACCGTCTCGGCGAGATCCATCATGTCCAGCCATCGCAGGAGGTGTGGCTCCTCGACGAAGTAGTCCTCGTCGAGGTCGGCATTCGGCAGCGGGGATACTCCGGGTGACCCCTCATATCCTTCTTCTCTGACTACGGGCAGCGGTGGCAACAGATGAACAGATGCACTCTCGGAGGCTCCCCGCTGCCGAATCAGGAACGTTGCCGGGCGTCCACGCTTGCGGACATCACCGTGCTGGTCTGGTGTTCCGCGATCGAGCACGGCGATCAGGTCGTGCTTGATCAGGAACTCGATGGTCCGCTCTAGCCCGGCGTGGGACGAGACGTTGCACATCGCCCCGAGTTCGGAGCGGGAGATGGTCAGCACCGGCACCTCTGCCCCGAGCGGGATCCGGTCGATCATCGAGCGCAGGACTCGCCAGTGTCGACCCCCGGCTTTCCCTCCCCAGATGGGGAGCCTGATCGACTGGCGCATGGCGTTGACAGGGCTGAAACGGGTGGGTAGAGTGCTCATTGCGGCATTCCTTTCGTAGTGGTGTTGCAGCTTTCCGGGACTTCGGTTCTTGGTGAGCGATGAACTCTCGTCGGGGTTCAGGTACTGCATCTTCTGACTTGTGGAGCAGGAAAGAGATGCGAGAGGCGGTCTGGGGAAACCTGGACCGCCTCTCTGCTTTCCTGGCAGGGACGTCATCATGGCCGCGCCGATCGACACCTGTCAAAGATGGCCGGTTGACAGTGCCGGTGTAGGTATGTACGCTGGTGTCATGTCTGAACCCGCCGTTGCTGCTCCACGCACATTCGCCGAGGCGCAGGTGGCCCTCGCCGCCGCCCTCCCCAACTACGAGTCACGGCCGGAGCAGGTGCTGCTGGCCACCAACATCGAGAAGTCCTGGGAAGATGGAACCATCTTGATCGGCCAGGCTGGCACCGGTACCGGCAAGTCGCTGGCTGGCCTCATCCCGGCGATCCTCTCTGGTGAGCGCACCATCTACGCCACTGCCACCAAGGCGCTCCAGTCGCAGATCATGGGCAAGGACCTCCCGTTCCTCGAAGCCAACCTCGGCGTGCCGTTCACCTACGCCATGCTCCAGGGGCGGTCGAACTACTTCTGCCACATGCGGGCCACCGAGACGCAGGGCGACAACCCGATGATCGGGCAGGCCCTCGCCGAGTTCTCCAAGGACGACGACGCCGCCGAAGTCATGTCGGTGGGCCTCCCCGTCTACCAGCTCGACGGACTGCGCGAGAACCTGCCGACCGCCGTCGACAACGCATCGTGGTCGAAGATGACGATCACCGCCGACGAGTGCCCCCGCAAGAAGTGCCCGTTCTACTCCGTCTGTCGATTCCAGAACGCCAAGGCGAAGGCCGACGTATCCCAGGTGGTCGTAGCCAACCACGCCCTGCTCGCCCTCGACGGTGTCGTCGCCCAATCGAGCGGAGGGTTCGCCAGCATCCTCGGCGACTACCACCACGTCATCGTCGACGAGTGCCACGAGTTGGCTGAGTTCATCACCAACGCACTCACCAAGCAGCAGTCGCCCGGCACCTATCGGTACTACACCTCCGAGCTGCGCAGCGTGTCGCGCCACCCGGACTTCGAGGAGACCGACACCGACTCCATCGAGACCCTGTCGTCGGACATCGTCGTCGCATCCTCACGCTTCTTCGACGCATTCGAGCCAGGCCGTGTCCGCCACCGTGCAGCAGTCGACGCCATCGCCGTCGTCGAGCCGCTGATCGGCTTCCTCCAGGGCGTGCAGGAGATCCTGCTGGAGAACGCCAACAACAGCGACGACAAGCACTTCGTCGCCCGCCTCAACAAGCTGTCGTCTCGCACCGGCAACCTGCTCGGGGCGGTCACCGACTTCCTGTTGAAGCCGGACACCGAGATGGTCCGCCTGTTCGAGATCGAGAAGCGCGGCAACAACGACACCAAGGTGTTGCGAGTGATCCCCGTCAGCGTCGCTCAGTGGTCACGTGAGTGGCTGTGGACCAGCCCGCTGCGCGAGCGCCCGCCGACGATGATCTCGGCCACGGTGCTGGTCGACAACCGGCCTGACTTCATCGTCAAGCAGCTCGGGCTCGACACGGCGCCGACCACCGTCGTCGACGTCGGCAGCCCGTTCGATTTCACCGCCCAGTCCCGGCTGTACGTTCCTGCGCACATCCCCGAGCCGACGCAGGCCCGCCGCCAGCAGTGGGAGCTGGCCATGAACCCGCTCATCGAGCAGCTGGTCAACATCAGTGAGGGCAGGGCGCTGCTTCTGTTCACGTCGGCGGCGCAGATGAACAAGGCGTGGGATGCCTTCGCTCACAAGCTGACCTACCCGTGCCGCAAGCAGGGCGACGCCTCGGTGGCGCTGCTCACCACATGGTTCCGCGAGGAGACCAACTCGGTGCTGTTCGCCACCCGCTCGTTCTTTACCGGCATCGACATCCAGGGCGACTCACTGAGCCTCGTGGTCATCGACAAGCTGCCGTTCCCCGTTCCGACCGACCCGGTGTTCGAGGCTCGCTGCGAGGACGTCGAGCGTCGTGGCGGCAACTCCTTCGGCGACCTGACCGTGCCGATGATGTCGCTCGTCCTCCAGCAGGCGTTCGGTCGTCTGATCCGCACCAAGTCCGACCGCGGCGTGGTGGCGATCATGGACCCCCGGCTGATGACCAAGGGCTACGGCACCAAGATCCGGCGCAGCATCCCCGCCCCGTACACCGACAACATCGACGACATCGAGGCATTCTTCGAGAGCGCCTCGGTATGAGATCCCCGACGCCGAGCAGTCGCATTGGTGTGTTCCTCAGCGCACATCGGCTGGCCTACGGGCCGCTCGGCGTCGGGAGTTGACACTGGCGCGTAGTTACATACTACGCTGGCCCCAGCTCCACTACATCGGAAGGAAACACCGCCATGAGCAATATCGAACTGGTCGTCAAGTCGGGGAACAATCTCCCCGACATCCTCAAGGGGCTGCTGCCCGCAGTCGTCGCGCAGCACCCGACGAGCGTCGACATCCCCAAGGCCGTCAAGGTCACCCCCGCCATCGCCTCGGCGACGACCACGTTGCAGCTGACCACCGTCGGCCACGAGTCGCTGACCGTCTTCGAGCGCCGTTCGCTGACGCCGGAGGAACTCGACACGCTGTCGTCCGAGCGCGACGCTCTCGACGTGATGGCCAAGTACATCAAGGGTCGTCTCGAAGCCCACAAGGCAATGGTGTTCAACCACTTCGACGTCCGCTTCGAGGAGACCGGCGTAGATGTCGATGCTGACGGCGAGCCAGTCTCGCTCGACGGCGTCCACTACGTCGTGCCCGCCACCGAGCCCGTCCAGGGCGGCAGCCGCAAGTTCGTCCGGCAGGTCTCCAAGGGTGCCCCGCTGGTGACCGCCCAGCGCCTCGACGAGGTCGCCGAAGCTGGCGACGTCGAGGGCTTCGACCACAAGGCCTACCTCGCCTGCACCACCCCTGTGCGCCAGCTCGATGAGGAGAAGACGCTGATCGAGATGCGCAGCAACCCCGCCGTGCTGGATGCACTGCGCAAGGCCGTCAAGCCCGGTGGCAAGTCGGCCTCGCTCTACCATCGCCCCGGCTGACCGGTGGCGCCGGACAAGCAGCCGCGTCGGGTGGTGTCGTACGTCGAGTACCCGACGGTGATCGAGGGGATCCCCCACCGACACATGATGATGGAGGGCGCCGAGATCCACACGCCCGACTCGATGCCCATCTACTCTGCCGGAGAGATGGCTCGGACGTTTCTTGCCATCAAGCCCTCGACCCTGTACAAGTACCTTGGTAGCATCCCCACCGAAGAGTGGGACGCCCACCTTCTCGGGCTGCCGAGAAGGGCAGGCAAGCCGCTGGGGCGAGAGTCCTGGTCGCTCGCCGATGTCGAGCGGATCATCCACCTCTTGAAGGATCGCAAACTGATCAAGTTCGACCGCTTCGTGGTCGCACTCCAGCTGGTCGCATGGACCGGGAAGGCGTATGGCGTCTATGTCTAGCTGCAACAAGCCGGTCGGCCCGGGGACGGTCCAGTACCTCTGTCGAGAAGAGGCCATGCACGACGGACCGTGTGCTTGCCCGGAGGTCGCCAAGTCCAACATCGACCGAGCCCGATGGGCGGCAGAGCAAGAAGCGGCCCGCCCGCCCGCCGAGCAAGAGATGGTTCCATCTCGTCCGATGACGTTCCGCTCGTTCGAGGACAGGGTGGCCATTGCCTCGCAGTCACTGCGCGCAGGAAACGACATCGGGGACTTGCCACCGGCCATCCAATCGTGGATGATGGGTTCGGTTTCACAGCTCTCTCTCGTAGAGCTGTGGGACGCATGGACGTCTGCTATGAAGCAGGGGGAGCTGTCGCTCACCCTGACTGGGGAGCAGATTGAATCCCTCGTGCCACCCAGACTCCGGCGATAGAAAGACCAGGACTCCACATGCAGCTCGCAACATTCGACCCCACGGCCATCTCCTTCGACGTGGACGAGGCGTCCGCCCCAGAGGCGCCAGTCGACCTCTCGCTCACTCATCTCGACCTCCAGACCATCGGATTCGATGAGCCCGAGATGGCCGAGGTGGTCACCACCGTCACGTTCGGGGTGCCCGTCTCGACCGTCGCCATCGACGCCCCGGTGCCGGTGAAAGACATGGTCGCACCGAAGGCGATGTCCACCTCGCGACAGCACCTCGTCGCCGGTGCGGAGTGGTCGTCGTGGTCGCACCTCCGTGACTACGTCGTCTCCTCGATCGAAGAAACGATCGGAGCGTTCCCCCGCAACCCGGTGATCGAGAAGTCGATCTTCTCGTCGTTCTTCGATCGCTGGGGTCCGTCGGCATCGCAGCAGATCGCCCGCTCGGCCGTCGAGCTGCACGGCTGCTGGTGGAGGAACTCCCCGATCTCCGTGCAGAGGTTCTGCAAGGGATCGGATCCGTACTTCGCTGAGCCGATCGCTCGCAACCTGGGGATCAATACCATGAGCCTCTCTCAGTAACACCGCCCACTCCATCTCCAAGTCCTGCTCCACGCAAAGGTCGTCATGCTCCGCCTACCACCCAACCCCCCGCACGTACGGGTCCCCACCGAAGAGGAGATGCGGTTCGGCTCCCGCAACGCCAGGGTCGCCATGTCGTGGCGCGAGGAGAACTGCGAGACCTGCCGCGGTACCAAGTCGTTCAAGATGTGGGCTGGCACCCCGCTGTCATCAGCCGTCGTCGAGTACGAGTGTGACTGCGTCGAGCAGATGCTCCTCGATCGCTGGCTCGGCGTCCGCGGCGTACCGAAGAACCTGCGCACCAGAGGCTTCAATGACGCTGCATGGATCAGCAAGGACACCCGTGTCTCGTTGGGTCCGTGGACGAAGAACACCGCCGACATGGTCCACTACCGGCAAGGCGTAGTCATCACCGGGCCGCAGGGATCGGGCAAGAACCTCGTCGCCTCGCTGATGCAGCGCGAGATCCTCTCCGCTGGCATCGAGGCGACGCACATCGAGGTCAGCTTCTTCACCTCCCTCGTCGACGACTGGCGCAACGAAGACATCCGCAGGTGGTATCGCAGGTCTGTTCGCGAGCGGCCGGTGCTGTTCGTCACCAGGATCGGCGTCCCGCAGATTTCACTGAACGAGTGGGGTGAGGCTCGCCTCGCTGAGCTGTTCGAGTACAGGCTCAGCAACAACATGCTGACGGTGATCGAGTCGGCAGTCGGCATCCCCGAGTTGATCGGCAGGATGCCCTATCTCGCCACCTCGGTCGGTCGCTTCGATCACATCGAAGTCAAGTCGCCGACGCCGTATCCGGCGATGGACATCACCAACGCCGAGCAGCAGCACGGCATCCGCCGCCCGGTTGTGATGCGCTGATGGCCAGTCCCTACGAAGTCGCCTTCGTTCAGCACCTGGTGCTGCCGGAGTCGATGTCAGAGATCGTTCGCATGGAGCTGCCGCCCGACCTGCTCCCCACCGAGGCGCTACGCCCACTGTTCCTGTTTGCCTCGGACTACTGGCACGCAGAGTCCACCGAGGGGACGGCGCCGAGCCCAGCAGCCATGCGCATGCACTTCTCGTCGATCCTCGCTGAGCACGAGATCGACCTCGACATCGACCCGGAGGATGTCCTCTCCTGGGCGGTGTCGGCGCTCAAGGGCTCCTACATCGATCGCAAGTGGCAGCCATGGATCCGCAAGTTCGCAGGGGACATGGCCGAGGCCGACGTGCTGGTCAAGCCCGACGTGCTGGAGGCGGCGGTCGGAGAGCTGATGTCGATCCAGACGGGCGTCTCCGGTTCCGGCGAGAGGGTGGATGCCCGCATCGGCATCGGCATGGCCGTGGAGGGGTATCGCCAGCGGGTAGCGATGCGGGCTGCTGGCACCATCGAGGGGCTGACGTTCGGGTTCCCGCCGATCGATCAGATGACCAACGGCATCCGCCCGTCGGAGTTGTGCATCCTCGGCGCCCCGCCCAAGAGTGGCAAGTCGTTCTTCCTGCTGAACGCAGCACGCGTCGTACATGACGATGGGGGCGTCCCGGTGGTCTTCTCGCTGGAGAACTCGGTCGAGATGACCATGGACCGCCTCGCGTGCATGGTGATGGGCGTGGACGCCGGGCGGTGGCAGCGTGGCGAGGCGTCGCCGGAGGAGGTCGAGCGCGTTCGTGACTACGCCCAGCGGCTGGCCTCCAACGACACCCCGTTCCACGTCTTGCAGCCACCAGTCGGCCAGCGCACAGTCGAGCACATGATCCGCATGGCCAAGACGCTCGGCGACTTCGCCATCATCGACCAGCTGACCTTCGTCGAGCCCGCCCCGAAGTACGAGCGCCTCCCCCGCTACCAGCAGATTGGCAACTCGCTGCACGAGCTGAAATCGCTGATCGCATCCGGCAACAGGATGCCGTGCCTCCTCGCCCACCAGGTCAACCGAGAGGGGCAGAAAGCAGCCGAGAAGGCCGGGCGGCTGGAGATGTACCACCTGGCCGAGTCGTCCGAGGTCGAGCGCACCGCCGACTGGGTGTTCGGTCTGTGGGCCAACCGGCTGATGAAGCAGTCCGGCCGCTGCTATGTACAGACGCTGGCCGCTCGCCGTTCGGAGCTGCTCAACTGGGAGATGATCTGGCGTCCATGGCAGGGGCAGATGCAGGTCAGCCGAGAGCTGATCCTGGAGAGCGAGGACGACTGATGAGGTTCCGCGTCGGCCTCGATGAGGCGAAGAAAGCATCCAACCCGTTCGGCCACCTCACCCTCGACCAGCGCCGTGACCTCTGCATGGAGGTGCTCCATGACGTCGGGGCGCGCAACATCCACGAGCGCGGGCACGAGATCATGCACTCCTGCTGCCTGCCCTATGGCAACCATCCGAACGGCGACCGCAACCCGTCGGCCTCCGTCAACTTCGAGAAGATGGTCGCCGGGTGCTACGTCTGCGGCAACGGCGGCTGGCTCTGGTGGGTCGCTGCCGTCAAGGGGCTGGAGTCGAGCACGCACGCTCGATCGTGGGTGCTCGACAGAGTTGGCGCCGAGCGGGTCGATGACCTACAGGATCTCCTGGCGTTCCTCGACTCACTGGTGTCGCCATCTCCCGGCATCATCACCCCGCCGCCCGTGTACGACCCCTCAGTGCTCACTCCGTGGCGCCTGATCCACCCCTACCTGACAGAGAACCGCGGGGTGCCGTGGGAGAACATCGTCCGGCTCCAGGTCGGCTACGGGACGCTGCGTGTCTGCACCGCACCGAACACCTTCGTCCAGTCCGAGCGCATCATCATCCCGCACTTCTTCCGAGACAAGCTGCACGGTTGGCAGTCGAGGCGGCTGTGCGACGACGGCACGCCGAAGTACGTCTCGACACCCGACATGCCCAAGGACTCCACGCTCTACAACCTGGAGGTCGGCCAGGACAGACTGGTCGTCGTCGAGTCGCCGATGACCGTGTTGCGTCACTCGCACCACGCCTCGATGACCGGCACGTTCGGGGCGTCGGTCACCGACAAGCAGATGGGGGTGCTCACCTCGGCGAGGGCGAAGAAGATCGTCCTGTGGTTCGACAACGACACGGCCGGATGGCTGGCCACCGAGAAGGTCGGCGCTGCACTGATGTCGCATACCATGGTGTGGGCTGTCCAGTCGCCGTTCGAGGGCGACCCAGCCGACCTCACCGACGAACAGGTCGAGCGCACACTGGCCGAGTGTGTTGTACCATTCTCACTCTGGCAGCGTCCTCTCGTCGAGACGCTCCGACAGCCTGGAGATGACCATGATCAAGAAGTACGGATCAGGACGACTGATCAATGACGACCTGGAACAGCCAACCGATCCGCAGGGGGCACCGATCCCCGCTGACGGAGAGGGAGATGCAGCGAGCGTTCGAGATGACGAGGAGGCTCCGCCCGCTCGATGAGCACCGTCGCATCGGCGACGTAGCAGCGTTCCCGCCGATCGTCGCTCTCGAACGCCAGCCGTTCCGCTGGGACACCAACGGCTTCTACCGACGCCTGGGGCTGGAGACGACTGCGTCTCGCCTCGACATCGTCCGGGCGTTCCTGGAACTCGACCCGCGCCAGGACTTCTACCGGCTCGCCTTCGCCGCCGAGGTGCTGCTGTCCAAGACCAAGCGGCCCAGATACGACGCACTGTCGATCGGGACGTTCTGGGCAGGGGATCCAGACCTGGAGGAGGCACGGGGGCTGGAGCGCCTCAAGGTGGACACGTGGGGCATCTATGCCGACGGCACCATCACCGACGAGCAGGCGCTGACCGTCTCCGCCATCTGGCGCTCGATGCTGGCCATGGCGCTCGCCCCACTACTCGCCGACGTCGACCCACTGCCGTTCGTCGGAATCGGCGTGACAGCGGCCAAGGCTGACTCGCGCTGGGAGCAGGTCGGTCATTTCGCAATTCTGTTCGTACCTCTTGACGAGGAACCTTCGCTGGAGTACGTTCACACCGCTGCCCAGAAGCTGATGCAGATCGCCACCCCGATGCGGGCGTGATCTTCCCGGTTGCAGCACTCGAAACCAAGCCAAACATCGAAACACAATGAAGGAGATCAGTCCATGACTACCGCACCCGCGTTCCGTACAGGGTCCGAAGAGGCAGAGAAGGCTGCTGAGCGCACATCGTTCGCTCGCACCAAGTTCCTGACGATCGAGAACGGGCACTTCGCCATCGTGCGCATGCTCACCGATCACAACAAGATGATCACGGTGGGACAGCACAACAACTCCCCCACCCGCCCGGTCCCCGCTGACTTCAAGGGGAACTGGCCGAAGGCGATGACCGGCGTGTGCCGCAACGATCCGGCGTTCGCGGGGATGTACGACGGCTGCTACCTCTGCGACAAGTTCGCAGAGACGGGCGACAAGCGTGCGTACAAGCCGGGTCAGCGCTCGTGGGCTCTCGGCGTCGCTCGCGAGAAGATCGTGGTCGAGGGCAAGACCGTCGGCATGCAGGACGTGATGATCGAGGTCGAGGTGGATGGCGTCAAGTCGCTGATCCCCCAGATCCTCGTCATGAACTTCGCCTGGGGCAACTTCTGGGGTGGCTTCGCTGCCCTCCAGCAGATGAACGGCACCTGGTGCGACCGCGATCTGCACATCTCCCGCAAGGGCACCGAGCTGGACACGGCGTACGCCATCGCCGGGTACGAGCCGGTGCACATCGACGGCTTCGCCAAGTCAGATGCTCCGCTGTTCGACACCCGCGATATGGGTCAGGTGACCAAGTACATCACCGCCCTCGGCCTCAAGCCGTCCGACTTCGAGACGCCCGCCCAGGCGTTCCACACGGCCACCGGCATCATCGTCGCCGAGCGCGCCTCGGACGACTACTTCGCCCGGTTCTTCGACGTCACCAAGGCTGTCCCCGCCGACAGGCACTCCGGGGATGCACCGACGCACGACAAGCCGCAGGGCAACGAGCCGACCGCCGCCGAACTCCAGGAGATCGCCGCACGCGTCTCCGGCTACCCGACGGCAGCAGCTCCGGCTGCCCTGCCGGTCGATGCCCCGGAAGCTGACGACGCTCCTCCGACCCTCGGCTTCGGCTGAGGCAACAAGATCAGTGGGGCACCGAGTCCTCCTCGGTGCCCCACTTCTTCGTCATGCAACCGCTGGACTTCTATTCGACGACCTTCCGCACTGAGGGTCCCAACGCCGGGCTCCCTACGTGCGCCCTCATGGTCGACGACAACGGCCTCCGCTGGCTGCTGACCGACTTCCCGTTCCCCGAGGGGCTGTGGCGGCGAGCGATCGCCTCCGGCGCCCACGGACTGCTGTACGACGGTGGCCTGCTCTCCGTCGAGGATGTCGCCAGCCTCCGTCGGCAAGATGGAACCATCTTGCCTCCTACTGCTGTTGCTGAACGATCTCCGGGATCAGATCACCCGTTCGTCCACCTACACGCCCACTCCGAGTACAGCTCGCTCGACGGCCTCTCGATGATCGAGGAGATGGTCGCCACCGCAGTGGCAGACGGCCAGGGGAGCATGGCGCTCACCGACCACGGCGTCTGCGCCGGGCACCTGGAGCTACAGAAGGAGTGCCGCAAGAACGGCATCAAGCCGATCTTCGGAACCGAGGCGAACTTCGTGTTCGAGGCCAGAGACAAGTCGCCGGAGAACCTCAAGGGGTACTGGCACTTCATCCTGCTGGCCAAGAACCAGAAGGGGCTCCACAACCTGTGGCGCGCATCCACCCTCGCCCACTCCCCGGATCGCTTCTACGGGCGCCCACGGATGGACTGGGAGGTGCTGCGTGAGTGCGCTGAGGGCCTGTACGCCACCACCGCCTGCCTCCGAGGCCCGATCTCAGCGATGATCGAGGATGGCGACGAGCAGGGGGCCAAGGAGATGATCGGGCGCCTCCGCTCGATCTTCGGCGACGACATGTGCCTCGAACTGCACGCCAACCAGATGGAGCGGCAGAAGGTGGTCAACAGAGGCCTCGTCTCGATCGCCCAGGAGATGAGCCTGCCGATGATCGTCGTTGGCGACTCGCACTACGCGTGCACCGCCGACAAGGAAGCACACGGCATCTGGATCGCCGCCCAGACCAACAAGACGCTCAGTGACGACGGCGACCTATTCGCTGGCCACGAGGACTACCACATGCACACGGGCGATGACATCGTCGAGGCGATCTCGTACCTCGGCCGTGACGTCGCAGAGGCAGCCGTAGCGATGACCGTCGAGATCGCCTCTCTGTGCGACGCCACCGCCACCGGTCGCAACATCACCCCCGTGTACCACCGCAAGCCGGTACCGCAGTCGCCGCTCCAGGGCGGTGCGCTCGACTTCGAGGTGATGAAGTCGATCTGCGAGAACGCATGGAACGACCGGGTGCCACCAGAGGCGCTGCCGGGCGGCGAGATGGAGGCAACATACCGGGCCGTGCTCGAAATGGAGCTGGCCGAGTTCAGCACCAAGCAGTTCGCCGGATACATGTTGATCGTCTGGGATTACTGTTTGGACCCATCGACGCCAGTTCTGACAGACGACCTCCGCTGGGTTGAAGTCGGCAAGCTGCAACCCGGAGACAGGCTCGCTGGCTTCGATGACGACAAGGTCGTGGCTCAGAGTAAGAGTCATCGGTACTGGCGCTCGACGGAAGTCGTGCAGACTCGGCGGATCGTGCAGCCGACCTACAAGGTGGTGCTAGACGACGGGACGGAGACGATTACGTCAGGCGACCACAAGTGGCTGATGGCGTCACCGAACGGAGGGTCAATCAGGTGGATGCAGACGAAGAAGCTGCGCCCCGGCCAGCGTGCCCAACGATTGGTGCGTGAGTGGGACGAGGTGAACACCTGGGAGGCCGGATACATCGCTGGCATTCTCGATGGAGAGGGGCACCTTAGCTCCACCCCGAACAACACTGGCGGTCGGCAGACGATGCTCGGCTTCTCTCAGAATCGTGGGGCAGTGCTCGACACCGCCTTGCGGATTCTTGATTCGTGGGGGTTCAAGTATGCAGTACGCGATCACTCGTCGGGTAGCAGGGTGCAATGCGTCAACATCAGCGGCGGTCGATCTGAGGTTATGAGGCTGCTCGGTATGACTCGCCCGCAGCGCCTGCTCGCTAAGTTTGACGTCGATCTGCTCGGCCGGACGACGGCTATCGATCAGCCTGCCGTGGTAAGTGTGGAGTACCTCGGTGATGGTGAGGTCGTCGCTCTGGAGACCACCAGTGGAACACTGGTGGCGAAGGGATTCGCCCACCACAACTGCAATTGGTGCCGAGAGAACAGGATCCTGATGGGGCCTGGACGAGGCTCAGCGGCGGGCTCGCTGGTCTGCTTCCTGATGGGCATCACACAGATCGACCCGATCGAGGCCGGACTGCTGTTCGAGCGATTCATCTCCCCCGGGCGTACACAGCTGCCCGACGTCGACAGCGACTTCCCAGCATCCAAGCGTGGTGCCGTCACCGACTACATCGTCAGCCGCTGGGGCGCAGAGCACGCCGTGCGCGTCGGCACCGTCGTTCGTCTGCGCAACAAGGGCACGTTCAAAGATGTCGCCCGAGTCCTAAAGGGCAGCGACCGCGAGGTGTCGTTCGTGGCACAGGCTGACGTCGCTGCGATCATCACCCGGGCCGAGTCTGGCACCGCAGGCATGGGGCTTTCCTGGGACGACCTGTGGACGCATGTGGGCACCGACCTGGCGCCGTACGAGGAGGCCTACCCGGACTGGTTCAAGTTCGCCGCCCAGCTCGTCGGCAGGCTCAAGTCCTACGGCAAGCACCCGGCCGGGATCGTCATCGACCCGGAGGAGTCGTTGATCGACCTGCTGCCACTGCGACAGGGCGAGGACGACCACCCGATCACCGAGTTCCCGATGGACCAGCTCGACGAACTCGGCTTCGTCAAGTTCGACATCCTCACCGTCCGCACCCTCGACACCATCCAGGAGGTGATGGACCTCGTCGAGTCCGACCCCCGCTACACCGGCCGGGTGCCGCACCCGCACACATGGCGACGCCAGGAGTACGCCGACCCGATGGTATGGGAGATGCTGCGCCGCGGTGAGACACTCGGCATCTTCCAGGTGGAGACCGGCGAGGGCACCCGGCTGGTCAACCAGTTCCGCCCCGAGTCGCTGGCCGACCTGTGCGCCATCCTCACGCTCGTGCGCCCCGGTCCGAAGAACTCCGGCCTCACCGCCTCCTACCTCCGCCGTCGTGATGGCGTCGAGCAGGTGCAGTACATCCACCCGCTGCTGGAGACCGTGCTGTGCAACACCTACGGCTGCATGGTGTACCAGGAAGACATCATGAACACCGTCAAGGTGATGGCCGGATACACGTCCGCCGAGGCCGACGAGGTGCGCTCGATCCTGGGCAAGAAGAAGGTCGACAAGATCGCCGCCGAAGGCACCCGCTTCGTCTCCCGCTCACTGTCGATGGGCATCGAGCAGCACATCGCCGACACCATCTTCGAGCAGATGGCGGAGTTCGCAAAATATAGTTTCAACAAGTCTCACAGCTGGGCTTACGCAGCGCTGGCCTACTGGTGCGCATGGTACAAGTGCCACTTCCCGATCCACTTCCTCGTCGCCTGTCTGAGCACCGCCGACAAGGATCGCTTCCCCGAGTTCGTCGCCGATGCGCGCCGCCGCGGGTACCGCATCGACCTGCCGGACGTCAACGAGTCGAAGGTCGCGTTCAGTGTCTCATCCGACGGGCTCGGCATCCGCTACGGCCTGTCGTCGGTGAAGAACCTCGGTACCAAGGCAGCCGACGACGTGATGGCCAACGCACCGTACAGCTCGTGGGACGACTTCGTCGAGCGGCGAGGGAAGGCATGCAACTGGGGCCACATCAAGACGCTGGTGTCCATCGGTGCGCTCGACCGGCTGATCCCCGAGGGACACAACCGAGTCGATCTGGCAGCAATCTGCGACCAGATGGCCGACGGCAAGATCGAACAGTGCCGGTGGCTTCGCGCTGGCCACCAGCCGTCGATGGGCATGCAGTCGTGCTGCGAGTTCGACTGGAGTGCAGAGGAGCGTCCGCTGGGCAAGAGTGGCAAGCCGCTCAAGGCCAAGCCTCTGCCGAAGTCGTGCACCAGGGCGTGCCGTCAGTACGACCCGGTCACCGCTCTCGTCTGGCCTCACAACAGCGACCCGACGCCCGTGCAGATCCGCCGTGCCGAGCGAGAGTCGTTCGGCCTCTACGTGACCAGCACGCCGTTCGACGCCCTCAACCTCGAAGGGATGCCCACCGTCGCCGAGATGACGACCGAGGGCTACTACCAGGTGGTCGGAGAGATTCAGTCGGTGCGCACGCGGCCGGACAGCCTGGGGCGCAAGATGGCGTTCATCACGCTCACCGTGCCCGACGGCTCGATCGATGTGGTCTGCTTCACCAAGTTGTTCGCGCAGATGGAGCAGGTGCTGCGACCAGACGCGTTCGGTGTGTTCTCCGTCGAGCGCAACAAGCGAGGGTTCGCCCTCAACCAATTCGTACCGATGAGTCAGGAGTAGACGATGGCAGCAACGAAGAAGGTGACCAAGAAGGACGAGCCCCCGAAGCTGTCCCCATCCGAGAAGGCACTGGCCAAGTTCATGACCGACGCCGAGAAGTCCTACGGCAAGGGCAAGTTCCAGCTCGGAGCTGTGCCGGAGCAGTACGAGGTGATCTCCACCGGCTCGATCATGCTTGACCAGGCGCTCGTCGTCGGCGGATACGTCAAGGGCAGGACGGTCGAAATCTGGGGGCCGGAAGGCTCTGGCAAGTCGACGCTCGCCATGCACGGGTGTGCCGAGGCACAGAAGGACGATCCGAACAAGATCGTCATGTACATCGACATGGAGCACCGCTTCGACAAGCAGTGGGCCATCAGCCACGGCATGGACCTCAAGCGGACCCTGCTCGTGCAGCCGGAGAACGCGGAGGAGGTGGCCGACATGGTGAAGGACGCCTGCCGCTCCGGCTTGTTCTCGATGGTCGTGGTCGACTCGGTTGCCTCGATGATCCCCGAGGTCGAGAAGGTCAAGGACGCGGGCGACGCGGTGATGGGCAAGCAGGCGCAGATCGTCACTCGCATGGTCAAGATCTGCGCCGTTGAGGCCGACCGCACCAAGACTGTCGTCATCTTCATCAACCAGGTGCGAGCCAACCTCGGCTACGGGGGCGACGTCACCACAGGCGGCGGTTTCGCCCTCAAGCACGGGACCACGATGAAGTTTGCCATCCGTCGCACGGCCAAGGGAGCGCTCAAGATCGGCGGTGACACCAGCCAACAGATCGGTCACCTCGTCACCGTCAACGTCGAACGCAACTCGGTGGCGTTGGCCTACCGCAAGGCCGAGTTCGCCATCCTCTACGTCTCCACCGAGAAGTTCGGGCCGATGGGCTTCGACACGGCGATGGAGGCAACCGACCTCGGCATCGAGATGGGCATCATCGGCGTCGAGGGGTCGTGGTACACCAACAAGGTGACCGGCGAGAAGGTGCAGGGGAAGCCTGCGATGCTGGAGCTGATCCGGGCGCAGCCAGCCGTCTGTCAGGAGATCCGCTCTCGCTGCATCGAGATGCTGCGCTCCGATGTCATCGCCAACACCGTCGTCGTCCACGACGATGATGAGCCCGGGGCGGTCATCCTCTCCTTCGACACTGACGACGGCAACCCCGACGGCGTGACGCTCCCGAACCTCCTGCGCGGTGACTCGTGAACGACTCGATCTTGATCGTCGGTGACAACAGGCGCACGCTGCGCGCTCTGGCCGACAACTCCGTGGACGCCGTCGTCTGCGATCCGCCCTACGGCCTCGGCAAGGAGCCGGACATGGCCGAGGTGCTCCGGCACTGGATCAATGGCGACGACCACGACGCCACTGGCGGCGGGTTCATGGGCAAGTCGTGGGATTCCTTCGTACCCGGCCCGGCAACGTGGCGAGAGGTGTTCCGGGTGCTCAAGCCGGGCGGACACGTCCTCGCATTCTCCGGCACGCGTACGTTTGACATGGCTGCGCTCGCCTTGCGACTGGCAGGGTTCGAGATCCGCGACACCGTGTCGTGGATGTATGGGCAGGGGTTCCCGAAGTCGATGAACATCAGCAAGGCCATCGACAAGGCAGCTGGTGCCGAGCGCACCAAGATTCCTGTAGGCGATCCGGTGAAGAGGATGATCCCCGGTGCTGATCAGAATGAGACCGGGTCGTGGATCAAGGACAACGGTCGTGAGTACCAGCCTGGCATCGAGGTCGCAGCGACGCCGGAGGCTGCGCTGTGGGATGGGTGGGGGACTGCGCTCAAGCCAGCATGGGAGCCGATCGTGGTGGCCCGCAAGCCGGTCGAGGGAACGGTCGCCAGCAACGTGCTCAGGTACGGCACGGGTGCCATCAACATCGACGCCACGCGGATCGCTACGACCGACCCCCTCGGCGGTGGAGCGGAGACGGAGACGCGTGCCGACCAGAAGGGCAACGAGGGGTGGGAGCGCCCGTGGATGAGCGACCCAGAGGCGCAGGCAGCCCACGCTGCCACTGTGCGAGCCAACGTGATCAAGGCAGAGGCACTCGGTCGCTTCCCCGCCAATGTCATGCTCTCGCACACTGAGGACTGCGTGCAGGTGGGCGTCCGCACAGTGGCCAGCAACGGCCACTACCCGAGCGCCAGGCCTGGAACAACCACCATTACCACAGACGGGCATGGTGGGCAGGACGATCTAGTCGAGCGATTCATGACTGGCGAAACTGTCGAATCATGGGAGTGTGTTGACGACTGCCCGGTTCGGCTGCTCGATGGGCAAAGTGGCATCAGCAAGTCGGGCATCGCAGTCAAGCGGAACCTGACCAGTGCCGGGGCGGATCAGCAGATCGGAGACACTGGTGGGGCGTCGCGCTTCTTCTACAACGCCAAGACGGCCAAGGGCGAGCGCAACGCTGGTATGCCGGAGGGGACGGTCAACGATCACCCGACGGTGAAGCCCGTCGCTGTCATGGAGTGGCTGATCAAGCTGGTGACGCCACCCGGTGGCTGGGTGCTCGATCCGTTCGCTGGGTCTGGGTCGACCGGAGTGGCTGCTGCCAACCTCGGCGTCTCGTTCATCGGGCTGGAGCTGGAGGGGCACTCGGCAGCGATCGCCAAGCATCGCATCGAGCACACCGGCACGACAGTTGACGTCTACGGCAAGGCGGAGCTGTGACCACCAACAACCCGCGCCAGCGCCTCTCTCGGCAGCACGAGCTGGACGTTGCCACACTGCTCGATGGCGACCAGTCGAAAGCATCGGGCAACCAGTGGCACGATGCCGCTGACGGCAAGCACGACCGCTACGAGGAGTTCGCCTTCGCGTGGGACTGCAAGTGCGTGCTGCCGACCACCAAGTCCATGTCCGTCAGCCGCGAGGATCTCGCCAAGCTGATCGAACAGTCGAGGGGGAGACGGCCAGCGATGCCGATCCGCTTCTACGACTCGGAGCGAGGGCATGTCGCCTTCGACTTCATCATCATCCAACTCACCGACTTCGCCGAGCTGCGAGAAAGGGCAATGTCATGACGTATCGAATCAAGGGGTTCACCACCGATGGCGTGGTGATCGAGGAGACCACTGGCAAGCCCAACAAGTGGGGGCAGAAGCCGACGATGACAATGCCCGGCATCGGCGCCACGGACGGCTTCGACGTGGGCGACGAGGTCCAGCTCGTGCTGCGGAAGAAGCCGTGACCGCCGCCAAGCATTCTCCGATGTTCCGCACGGGGCTGGAGTCGATCGTCCGCGGGGAGATCCTCGTCCCGCCCCTGCGCTCCTACCTGGCCAACCCGGAGTTCCGTGGGTTCGACCTCAAGGTGCGAGGCATCGGCTCCAGGGATCCAGACGGGTGGTTCCACCCGAGCGAGCACCCGCGCTGGCCGCTGCGAGCGCTGTGGCTGTGGCTGTGCGTGCCGAGCCTCGTCGAGCGGGAGCCGCTGGGACCAGAGACCATCCTGGCGATGACGGCGGGCTCGATCTGGCATGCCATCATCGAGCGGGCGCTGCTCGACATGGACATGCTGATCGGTAACGAGGTCCGCTTCGAGCACCCGGCGACGATGACACGGGGATCAGCCGACGGCCACCTGCGCATGGGAGACCTCATGGAATTCAAGGGGCTTGCCATGGACACCCCGCTCCCTACGCCGACCGGATGGACCACGATGGCCGACGTAGTCGTCGGAGACTCGCTGATCGGATCGGATGGCAAGCCGTGCACCGTGACGGGCGTGTCGACTCCGAAGTGGGTGCGGGGCATGCGCATGTCGTTTGACGACGGCACGTCAATCCTGTGTGACATCGATCATCGCTGGGCGGTTGCCTCTGGACGGGCGCGCCGGATGACGATGCAGACGCTCACCTCGGCAGAGATCGCCGAATCTGTGGATGGGGTGCACGGACAGTCTCAGCACAGGGTCTACAACACCGCTCCCATCGACTTGCCGGAGATCGATGCTCCGATTCACCCATACGTGCTAGGAGCGTGGATCGGCGATGGAGCCAAGCACAACGGAGCAATCACGCAGGGCGCTGACTCAGCTTTGTGGGCTGAGATCGAGGCGTGCGGGTATCGAATCGGAGCGGCGTGGGGCGGTGGTCTGACGCGGACTGTCTTTGGATTGCGCACTCAGCTCATCGCGATGGGTTTGCTCAATGAACAGAAGCGAATCCCGGACGCCTACCTCCGCGGATCGATCGAGCAGCGCACTGCACTCCTCCAGGGACTGATGGACACAGATGGAACGTGGTCGCAGCAACGAAAGAATGCCGTGTACACAACAGTCGATTCAGAGCTGGCAGATCAGGTGAGGGAGCTGGTGCTGTCGCTCGGGATGAGGTGTCGGGTGCAGAAGTTTCTCGCCCGAGGATTCGGGATAGAACGGGTCGCGTATCACGTCGTGTTCCGTCCGTTCGGTGTGGTGCCGTTCCGCATGAAGGCGGACCGGGTGCTCAGCGGCGATGCAGTTCGTAGCGGGCGGCGAGTGATTCAGCGAGTGGATCGCTTGCCTGAGATTCTGACCAAGTGCGTCGAAGTTGATAGCGCCGATAACACCTACTTGTGTGGCGATCAGATGGTTCCGACTCACAACTCGATGAAGGACATGAACCTGCGCAAGATCGACTCCGTCGAGACGTTTATCGCACGCCACCCCGACTACCACTTGCAGGCCCAAGAGTACATGCGGATGAGCGGCATCGAGCGGATGCGCTTCGTGCTGATGGCGCTGACGTTCCCGTTCGAGATGCGCGAGTTCGTGGTCGAGTACGACCACATCGTTGCTCAGCGCACGGCTGACAAGTACCGCACGGCGATCCAGATGGTCGCCGACAAGGAGGTACCGATGTGCGACGGTTGCCCGCCCAAGCAGTTCTGCCCGGCGCGCAACGTGTGCACCAACGCCACCAACGCTCAACTCAAGGAGTGGATGACATGACCAGGACCAAGTTCCTCGCCAACCCGACGGACGCCAACGACTACTTCTGGCCAAGCATGACCGTGCTCGGAGTCGACCCGTCGATGACCGCCACCGGCTGGGCCGTCGTCCACTTCCGCCCGTACGTCCGCCCGACCGTCATGGCGCACGGCACCATCAGGACTGAGGCGACCGGCGAGCAGAACATGCGCGACAACGTGCTGCGATCGGGGGTGATCTTCCGCGGCATGCAGGACGTGGTCGCCGCCTACGGCGAGACGCTCGATGAGGTGTCCATCGAGCTGCCGGTGCCGGGATCGTTCGGCGTCGGCAGCCAGTCGGGGTCGATGATGGTCGTCGCAGTCCACTCCGCCCTCCTCGACCTCGGGCTGCCCGTCGGCCTGCATGCCCCCAACCACACCAAGAAGGTGGTCGCCCTCGACGGGCGGGCGGAGAAGAAGGACGTCAAGGCCATGGTGTTCGCATGGCTCGGGCGCGAGTTCAAGACCAACACCGACGTCACTGATGCCATCTCGGCAGCCCTGTGCCACGTCATTGACAAAGGGGGGCTCGACCGTGCGTGATCCAGACGAAGATCCACGCCGCGCCAGCGGTGCAACACAGTCGGAGGCTGACGCTCACGCCGCCGCCGCAGAGGTGGCAGAGCCGTTCGAGCCGCCACCGATGCACGTTGAGGAGGATCGGCCATCCCCGCGCTTCCTGCGCCTGCGCTACGACTGGGCGAGCCCGCAAGAGGCACAGGTGATCCACCAGGCCCACGACGTCGTCGACCGGCTGATGGTCGAGCGGTTCCCCGACGTCTACCTGATCCTCGCCGAAATCCAGGGGGTCGTCCGCGTGCAGCTGCTCGATGATCATGGCGATCCCAGGGTGGACGAGGCCGGTCACCCTGTGTGGAAGCGCACCGAGGTGGGGCGTATCGAGGAGGACTACACCCGGCTCACCAGGAAGCAGATGGAGAGCCTGATCGGCCAGATCACCACCCGCATGTTCGCCTGGGAGCAGGAGTCCGAGAAGATGTGGATGGATGCCATGATGGCCAAGGCTCAGTTCGAGGATCGCTTCGCCATCTCCTACAACGAGCTGCGCGGATCCACCTCGCGCTCGACGGTCGACGACCGCCAGCAGCACGCTTCGATGTCAGCCGCCGACGAGCGCTACTACACGATCTACCTCACCGTCGCCAGCAGGCGGGCGCAGGCTCTGGTGCGCTCGATGGATCGCTTGGGGCAAAGGATCAAGGACTTGCTAATGTTGTAGGCATGGACTCAAGGATGATCCGCCTCAAGTGCCTTCGGTGCGGAGAGGAGAAGCCGGTTGATCGCCTCGACCTCGGCGTCAAGTAGGTCCTGCAACGGGAGCGCGCCATGCCCGGAGTGCAACAGATGAGCCTGCTACCTCATCCCGAACAGCCGCTCGCGAGATCCTCCGCTGCGGCAAA